>Ga0307507_10001008_pt1 | contig 62767 bp, 12 predicted proteins | sample 7_EM_MG_FD_207223 | JGI IMG/M metagenome (GOLD analysis project Ga0307507, IMG submission 207223) | Populus trichocarpa ectomycorrhiza microbial communities from riparian zone in the Pacific Northwest, United States - 7_EM | ecosystem: Host-associated > Plants > Roots > Unclassified | place...
TCAGTATATAGACCACGTAGTCTGCTTTAATATAAGAGACAGTCACCATCCAAACAAGCATACGATACTACATGTATTTCGTGCCCGTGGATACGACTCACTCGTGCTATTAAGTTAGTACGAACAATAAGATATATTTACTATTATAATTTTTTAAGCAAGATAGTCTACCAGTCTCCCCTAAATAGTCAAAGAACTAAAAATAAGGCAGAATTGTCACTAAAACCTAATATTAGATTAGGGCCTAAATACCGGACAAAAACGCATATAAAGCAAAATTATCTAACGGATAGGGACTAGAATAGTAGCAACTCTTAGTTGGTATCTAGTAGAGCGTGGGCGTATATAGTAAATTCTATATATATTAGGGGAGTTGGAATAAGGCAAATAGAAGAGGGCTATATAGTAAACTAGTATTGGGTAGTATTAATCTAATGCTTTAGGACAGAATCCCCCTTCCACTAAATACCCGCTTTATATTGGTTCTTCGCCTACCTTATATATTCTTATCCTAGCCATTTATCACTTATTCCTACTCTTTATAGGATCCTAAGATAGCTTATATGGTATTTTAGGTTTAATACTTAATTGGTTTACAGGATCCTAAGGCCTATTTAGTGTCTTAGGTTAACTGTTTAATTAGCTTACCTTTTATTACGCTAAAACTTAAATAAGTATTTATATTAACTATTTATAACTAAAACTGACCAGATGGAATTGTGCCCTAGGATTATGCCCTAGGGAAATTGCTTTTAACAGCCTGTAATATACGCCACTAAAAAACCTTATTATATATTAGAGATATCTTCTTTTCCTGTAGCTTATTCGCTATATAGGTTTAAACCTTCTTCTATATAGGTAGAGGAGCTTATATCTAAGAATTATAGGTTTTAGTAAGACCCTTAGCTTCCTTACGCGATAAGAACTACCTAGTGTTAACTAATACTTTGTAGTGCGCACAATATATAGCTTACTAAGAAGTATTTCCATTCGTCCTCTATATATCCTACTGCGGTATATATATCTAGGCTAGACTTATAAGACATAGTGGTGTTAAAACGGAAGATTAGGACGATATAATGTGACTTAAGCGGGGTTATAAGATGAAGACCTAACTATTCTAACTAATTATATTACTCTAACTAATCTAACCATTCTAACTATTCTAACCGTTCTAACCGTTCTAACTGGTATAACCCGCTTACCGTCTCCGGACGCTACTAATAAAGCCTTAAATTAGTATGAAAATCCTACCCCTAGCAACTTTTGCCTTAATACGCCTTCCTGTATCCCCGATGCTTGTAAATAAGGATAAACTAAGCTATAGAGGTTAAGATGCCGATTATAGCCCTATAATAATACAAGCGTTAAATTCGGCTTAATTGATTGGCTGTTTCTTATCGATAACGGTTAGACGCGAATTTATAGTTAAGGGATAAGTGTGGTTTTATAAAATGCTCTTAACTAATTATAAACGCTATAAACACCACGATAGATGCCACCCTAGCTTAAGTACGGCGTAAAGAGGCGGATACTTAAACGGCTTTAGACATCGGGGTTTCCATCTCTAATCCTATTACTTTTCTACAATTTATAATTTTAAAAACCTATGCATTCTGATAAAGATATTACCGTAAATACTATAACGCATACCCACTACCTTATATTAGAGGATTTCTTTAGAGGTTAGATAATTTATTTACTAAGAAGTGATAATCTATCTGAGACAAGACAAGGAGAATTAAACTTGCTATAGCTGGAAAAAAGCTAATAATTTCACTAAGTATAATTATCCGCAATGCTTTATCCAACTAGATTTGTTTTACTATAACTTAGGAAAATACATTACAGCCTAGATGCGTACGCTACTCCTACTCTATAATAAGTTAGGCTGTAGCAAATAGAACCTATACTAAGACGCTTTCTAAGCTATTAAGACGCGTACTAAAAGTCAGCTCAATGTTAAGAATAATAGCACTATACTAGAAGGCTAGAGTAGGGAAGGGAATAAAATAGTAATAATAAGCACCTGGTATGCTAGGTGGGGGCTTTAGCGGTATTACTTATAGGAGTTCTATAGACTTATAACCTAGTTCCCTATTAGTGGATTTCTTTAATATAGTGGCCTTATAAACCTAGATAACTAATATAAGCAATAATAGAGACTCTAGTAACTAAGTTATTAGCTATAATAAGTCTTAGGGTAGGTAGACTTTCTAAAGCTTCTTGCACTACTAAATAAGAAGCCCAATAATAAATTTAGGAAAAATAAAAAGGAGGAGCACCTAAAGCAAAAAATGCTTCTAAAAGTGGCTTAGCTTATAGTACTAATAAAGTATAATATAGAATAGTATAAAGTAATAAAAGAACTATATATAGAAATATATAGCGTAGGCAAACTAATAATTATATATATTTGTAACCAAAATAACTAAGAGCAGTAAAGGGAGAAGGTAACTACATCTTTGCCCTAGTTAACCTACTACCCTTATATCTATGCTGGCGATACTAGAACTTATAGGGAAATGGCCTTAGATATCCTATTGCGACTTATAAAAGAACTAATATAATATTAGAAATACTTTTCTAAGGGGTTATATACTATCTTCTAAGGTAAATAAAGTTAGTATAAGACTATAGATGTGTTGGGGTAGGTGGGATAGGCTAACTTTAGGGGGCTAGGGGAGGCGTTTTATGCGGTAACCACTAAATCCTAAATATAGCGCACCGTGACTACCAAATTATAGACGCCTTTGCACCGCGACCACTAAATTATAGATATACTAAAAATTAGAGCCGCCACTTACGGCCAACGTGGCAATTACCGCCTCTTTTAGCTAAGTATATTTAAATCCAAATCCATAGCTTTAATGTAGTTGTTATTTCTTAATTAAAGATTAAATAAGCTAGTAATTATAAACAAGGATTAAAATCTATAAGCAAGTATTAAAGTAATACTAAGTTATAACTAAATCCGGCGCCTAGGATAAAACTCTATAACGTTTAAAAAACACTAATTAATGCCAGTTAGAGACACGGTTAGATAACTACTATTAAGTGGGAAAGGTTACATAAAAATAAGCCGCCGCCTTACTTCTAAGTAGTTGACTTAAAAGAGACAATTTATGTTAAAGGTAAGTAATCCTAGAAACGGGGACTGTTTCTCTAAATATATTGGTATATAATAAGTCCCGCTTAACCCTTCTTATAAATTAGGTATAAGGCTAAGTTCTATTAATAGTTGCCTTATACATATAAGAGCTGTCCGCCTCTTTAAGTGCACTATTAGGCTGACTTGTGTTTTAAGTATATATATACAGAGTGGACGCAACAATAAATTTAGTGCTTTTTAGTTATTAAGCCTCCGTTATACTAATACCCTAAATTAACTAGATATACTAGAACTAAAACGAGGTCAGTAATATATATGTAGCTAGATAATTATAGAATACTAAGCTAATTACTAGAAAATGCTATTCTAAACAGTAATAAATAACTCTACCGCAAATGTTTTCTGGCAGTCGGATATAATGCGCTAGGTAGTTATATACCCAGCATATAGTAATAAAAACTAAGAGTATATTGCTAAATATATAATATATAGGGAGCGCCTTATTATTAGATAAATAAAAGCTTTATTAGGGTATAGATTATTTCTTAATTAAATTTTACTCTTATTTACATATTTAGTTTTCCAGTTCTTTTAGCATTAGTAAAGCAACTAGCCCTAAATTTAATCGCGTTATATAAAGGTTAAGATTTTCCCTAAGTCAAAGATATAAGCTTCCTTGCCCTTAAAATCCATAGACACTAAAAGGAGTGGTCGCTAGACCTATTTAATAAGAACTCTACCCGTTTTATCTTACAGATTCTACAAAATCAAGGCATTATAGTCCTTAAAGGTGCAACTAATGCCATTTTAAAGTAGCCGCAAATTAATAAGAATAAGGTTATGCCAGTTTTCTTTCCTTTAAGAAAAAAAGCTCTGCTTGCTAATACCTTTAAAGTTTATAAATGCCCTTATTAGTTCTGCTAGGGACGGTAGTTTCTAAGTCTAATATATTAAAGAACACAATTTCCCTTAATATGCCCCACTTATAATTGGATAATTACCAGATTGGAAATAGCTAGCTAATAACAACAATATTATTACTATTGGTTGCTATTATCTTAGAGAAGATACTAATTAAAGATAGATTGTATAGTATAACCTAGCCCTTTAAAAGGAAGAGACTAATAAAATATCCATTATTAAAGCATGCGGAGGGGATATGTAAGTAATTACGCCCGCCAATTAAGCCAGCTCTTATTAAAATTAGTATTATTTATAATAGGTAGCTAAGATAATTAAGTCTCACTCCTATAATTAGAGAAGGGAAAGTAATAGTAATTTATTATATATGGAATGGAAATAAGCCTACTTAATAGGTAGTAAGACGCAACTAGTTTGCGTTATTTAAGATATATTTTATCTAATCTCTTTACTAAAAGTCCTAAAGCTATAACTAGTAACCCTAGCCCACTCTAAATATAGCGGCGTAAGGTTCCATCCTAAATTCAAAAATCCCTTTACTATAACCCCCCAGTTTACCTGCCGGAAACTCTATATATAAAGCCATATATCCAAAATCCCTTTTAGCACTATTTCCACTAAATCTACCTATAGCGGCACTTGGTAACCCTAACTTAAAGTCCCTTCCAGCTTTAAGTCTAACAGAAAAATTGGTCTATAGATTTATAGTAAATCCAAAGCCCTCTTTAGCAACGTTTGGTGCCATAGAGAACTTAAACACCCTTTTACCTTCTAGTGCTTTAGGTTTAATTGCATATGGCGCAGTGCTTAGTGCCATAGCGAATTTAAAGTCTCCTTCTATAAAAGACGTTGGGATAGGTATCTAAGTGTTACAATATAAGCATAAGCGGTGATAATATATAGCGAAGTAGATATTGATAAGCTATATATATAAACTGCGTAATAAAGTTAAGACGTTGCGTAGGGAAAGACAGTAGGGAAATAGGAAGAAAAGGGTATATATATCGTTAACTTAGTTACTTGGTTAACACATACATGGGGCAGAATAGGCTTTAGGTTATAGTCCTAGCAGATTTTAGCAGAATTTGGCGGAATATGGTGGAGGACGGTAGATTGCCGTAGATTGCCGCCACGTAATGGCAAATTGCCTTAGATTGCCGTTACGTGTCTTAATTAACTGAGTTGTTAATATAGAGGTTAAGACAATGGAAACAGGTAGATATGTGCGAGGTGTTATAGGGTGGTCCTATAATAGTACCCCCCCTTTAAACTTGAGCTTCTGCGAAATGGGGCTGTGGTAGTTCTGGGTGGAGTTTGTAAAAGTCTTCTGCGGCTTATGTAAGTCCTATAGAGTTAATAGGTTCCCATAAGGGTTTAGTAAAGCCTCTCCACTTTATAAGGTATATATACAGGTGTTTCTGTTTGTTATACTTAATGTTATTAATTCTTTTAACAAAGTACTTATTCTTATTATCTACCTTAACTAGTAGGGGAGGGTTCTAGATTATCTAGGCAGGGCGTCTAATATAGGGGTAGCGGGGCGGAGGACTAATGTATGGAATATAGGGTGGATTTTAACCGTATTAGGGAGTTTTGGTTAGTAAGCATAAAGAAAGATAATCTTTTTAACCTTATAAGGGCTAGTGTTCTTCCAATTAAGTTTTTAAATAGGTTGTTTTATATTTAGATTTCTTATATTTAGCTAGATAAAGTTACTAATTTAGTAGGCTAGTGCTAGGGTTTAGTTCTTATTTGCTGCGGCTTTATAGATAGATTAGGCCTATGTTATTTTGATAGTAAGGAACTCTTATAGTTCTTCTATCTTCTTTATAAATTTATTTACCTCTATAACTTGTAAGGCTTAATAAGCTAGGTAAGAAATATTACTAAAGGGTTTAAAACCTATTTATGGATACTAGCCGTAGTTGGCCAGGAATGGGGAGACCCTTGTGGTTTCTAAGATGGAGTTATTTATAGTAAACTTGGCAAATATAAGCCAGTCTATCCAGTTATCCTGTAAATATAATGTGTATATCTAAATATACTGTTCCATTATAGCATTTATATATTCTATTTAACCGTCTGTTTCTAGGTGGTATGCTATAGATAATAGTGCTTTAATGCGGAGTTAAGTAGTTAGTTCTTTCCAGAATATAGAGATAAACTGTCTGCCTTTATTAGAGATAATTATTTTAGGAAGTCTATGGAGTTTCTATATATAATCTAGGAATAGTTAGGCAATGGTAGGCGCTGACATATTAGGGTAGGCGATTAAGTGTTTTATCTTAGATAGTTGGTCTATAACTACTATAATATTTATACAGCCTTTACTTACGGGGAGATTAATAGTAAAGTTAATTAAGATATCCTTCTATCTTTGGGCCGGAACAGGTAGTGGCTTTAAAAAGCCGTTATATGTCTTATATGAAGCTTTAGCTTATTAGTAGGTATAGCAGCTAGAGATATATCTTTGTATCATATTATATATATTTGGCCAGTAATATTCTTATTAGAGCAGTTCCAGGGTTTTTTCTTAGCCTGGGTAATTGGCTACTAGTAGGTTATATATGTGTTTAAGGAGCTTAAGCTTAAGTTTATTGTGGTTAGGTATAACTAGGTGGTTCCTATAGTATAAGCGGTCTCTATAAGCTTTATATTTACTTAAAGAAATCCTTTTAGAGCGTCTAATGCTATCTTAAATTAGCCTAAGCGTCTCTTAGATAAACTTATTATTTAGGTATTTATTAACTATTATCTGTTTAATTAATTAATCAGTTATTTAAAGGATGTATATTATAACATCTTTAATAGGAGGGTTAAATATTTTAGGGCAAAGTAGAGTTTAATTATGGTAGGTACGCACTTCTTTCTGTACTGGTATGTCTTATAAACGTCGGGTTAGGGTATTAGGTTTTTAACCTTAAACGCCTAGATAGTATATAATTAAGAATTAGAAATAAGATAGGTATTCTAACTAGCAGGCTTAATAATAACTTAGCTGTTTTATAGTTATAAAATACTATAAATTCTTATAGTTGCTAAGGACCTTAATTAGAAATCTGGTGCCTTCTAGTTTAGGTCGCTATTGTTTAAAACATCTAATAATAGCTAGTAATTCCTTATTATAGATCTCGTAGTTATATTTAGCTAGACTTAGTTGTTTTAAGAAGTACGCTATAGGATATAGTACTCCTTCCTTATTATACTAAGATAGAATGCCTTTAGTAATGTAGTTGGATAAATTAGCTTCTATAACACTCTTTTAGTTTGGGTTAAAGTGTTAGAGTACGGATGCGGTGGTAAACATGACTTTTAGATAGGTAAAGGCCTTCTTATATGCCTTATTAAAGATAAAGGCTTTATTTTTTTAGGTTAGAGCTATAAGGGGTAAAACTAGAGCGGAGAAGTTGTTAATAAACTATTAGTAGAAGTTAGCAAATCCTATAAAGGCTCTTATGTCCTTAACGTTCTTAGGTTCTTGCCAGTTTATAATTACTTTAATCTTTTTTAGGTCCATTTATATACTATTTATAAAAATAATAAGTCCAAGATATAGGACTTCCGTTTTATGGAATTCGTATTTATTTATATTTAACTATAGGCCAGCTCTATACAGAGCTTTTAGAACAAGATTAACGTATTTCTTGTGTTCTGTTAGGTTATTACCATATACTAAGATATTATTAATATAAGTAGTACAGAAAACGTCTAGGTAAAGTTATAGGGTATTATTTATAAAGTGCTAAAATAAACTTGAGGCATTTGCGAGACCAAACGGCGTTACTAAGTATTTAAATAGTCTATACCTGGTGCGGAATACGGTAAGCTATTTATCTCCTTTTATAATACGGAGGCGGTTAAATGCGTAGATAAGGTTAAGTTTTATATAGTAGCGAGCTTTACTTAATTAATTTAATGTCTCTTAAATTAACGGGAGTGGGTACCAATTTTTAATAGTAATAGCGTTAAGAGCTTAGTAGTCTATATAAAAGCGTAGACCGCCGCTAGGTTTCTTAATAAAGATTATAGATATAGCTACGAGCAAAGAGCTTACCCTAATAAATCCTTTACTAAGGTGTTCGTCTAAGTACTTCTATAGTACTTAGAGTTTGTTTTAAGACATTTTATATAATAGTCTAAATCCTAGCTATTTTCCTTCTTTGAGTATAATCTTATAGTTATATAGTTGGTGCTCTGCTAACTTATTGGCTTCCTTTTATAAGAATACCTCTAGGTACTTATAGTGGTATACTGGTACTTTTATAGCAGGGTTAGTATATTTCTTTAGTGCTAGGGCCTTTTTAATATTAGCTATTATAACGGTGAAGATTGTATATTTAGGTTTCCTAGCAAGTTATACTAATAGGGTAGCTTTAATTATGTAGATATCTAAGGTGTTAGGCAAGCTTAAATCATTCTTAATTTCTTATATAGTTTCTTATTTAGATTTGGGTTTGGTGTTAAGTATAGAGTTAGTATTAGATTTAGTTTTGGGTTTTTTAAGTATCCTTTTTATAGTAAAATCCCAGTTCTTCTAGTATTTTTGTATATTAAGCTTAAGCTTCTGCTTAGTTTAAGGTATAGTAGTTGGAGTTAGTACATATAGTTGTGTGTTATTTTTAGGTTCTTAGTGGACGTTAGTAGAAATCTCATATTAGTAGAGTTTAGTGGAATTCTTAGGTAAGTGGAATTAGGTGGACTTTTTAGGTATAGGGTAGATATTAATGGAAATTTTAGACTAGTAAATCCTGGTGGATTTTTTAGATTTTAGTTTAGGGTCTAAGCAGCGGGTTATAAGGCACTTCTACTTATAATAAGGGGTGGTAAATAAAAGCTTAAGGTTGTCCTAATTAATGGTTACCTTATATAGCTTTATTTAGGGTTATTTAAGGATCACTAGGTGACTTAGGGTAGTTATAAAGAGCTTAATTAATTCTTTATGGTTTAGGTATTAACATCTTAAGGCCGCTATATAAGTAATACGGCCTAAGATAGTGCGTTTACTATTAAATCTAAATACGTTAATATACTAGTTAAGGGGTATTAGGGTAAACCTATTATCTTACGCAAAGATCTTATTAATAAATCCTATGCCGCTAGCACCTGTGTTAATTAGGACTTAAGTATTAGCCTATTAACCTTTCTGCTAAAGACGGCAGTTAATGGTTATACTACAATCCTAAGAGTTAGGGTTTATAACATTTAATGCATTTAATAAGATCCTGTGATATAGCTGTCCTAGAGAGCAACTTAACTTTAAGACGTACCTTTTGGTGGCAAGTGGGAAGGGGTTCCTATAGAATATTAGTTATAACTTCGTCCTTATAAATAGTGCTTACTAGATATAGGGCTAAAGTTAGGTAAAGATTAGGGGCGGTAACTAAAGGATTAATGCGGTAAACAGTTGTTGGTATTAGCTGTTTATAAATTATATTAGGGCATTGGGATAGAGCAGTATCTTAAGATATAATCTTTGCTTTCGCATTTAAAGCAAAGGCCTAGCTTAATGCGTTATTCTTATTTAGGGAACCCTAATAAAGCATATCCTAGGGTCCCTATATTAATATCTATGGCGTTAGGGTGCTTAGGCTAAGATAATAACTTAGTAGACGATTGCGGAGTTATTATATTATATTAAGGAGTAGACTTTGGTGTTAGGCGTAGTATATTATTATACCGTTTATTAATAATATTTATATAGGCGTTAAGGGCTCCTAGTAGGTCTATACCTATTAGAGAGGTTTTTAGTTTAGGGCTTAGGGACTTAATAAGGCTGTTAACCAGTACGGAGTTATTCTAGCCTGTTTCCTTTATATAATGGTTAAATTTAGAGAAGTATACTAGAAAGCTTTTTATTCCTTAAGTTATATAGTTTATCTTCCTCTAGGCAGTAGCTTAGCGGTTTAGGTTACCGTATATAGCTTTAAGTAGTACAACTAGACTTTGTACTAAGTTTGGTTAAAGGGGTTTAATAAGGTTAGCTACATCTCCTCCTAGTTAACTTAGGGCGTAGTAGAGTTAGTTAGCTTTAGTTAGGTAGCGGTTAGTATTACTAGTTAGCTTATTTTTAAGCTGGCTTAGAAATAATTAGAGTTCTTATTATTTACTAGTAAATATTAGAGGGTCTGGTAATTGTTTAGATTATTATAGTGCGGTAGTTAGTTTGGGGTAAATAGTTACTATAGGTCTAGGACTTTTGTCCCACATGTTTGTCTCTAGAGAAGGCATTTAGTCTTAGGGTATCTTAAGGATGCAGACTTCTTCTTAGAGGTCCTTAATTATTTATAGGTATTGTGCCTCTTACTTGGCTTATTATTAAGTTAAAGTAGCTTAGTTTTATGCGAGGGCGTCTATAAAGGACTTCTAGATCTCTGCTAATTATTCTTAAAGTGCGGATATAATGCCAGCGGCTGTTACGGGGGCTTTAGAGTTGTTTTACATTTTAAAGAGTGGTATATAAGGTTAACGTAACATAGTGTTACAGTGCGAGCATAAGCGGTAATAATATATAGCGAAGTAGATATTGATAAGCTATGTATATAAACTGCGTAATAAAGTTAAGACGTTATATAGGGAAAGAAAGTATGGAAATAGGAAGAAAAAGGGTATATATATTGTTAACTTGGTTGCTTAGTTAATATATATATAGGGCAGAATAGGCTTTGGGTTATGGTCCTAGCAGATCTTGGCAGAATTCGGCGGAATATAGTGGAGGACGGCAGATTGCCGTAGATTGCCGCCACGTAATGGCAAATTGCCTTAGATTGCCGTTACATAATAGCAAATTGCCTTAGATTGCCATTACGTGTCTTAATTAACTAAGTCGTTAATATAGAGGTCAAGACGGTGGAAACAAGTGGACGTGTACGAGGTGTCATAAGGTGGTCCCGTGACACTAAGTGCTATCTTTGGCTTTTAAAGTTAAGGGGCCTATTTTAGCGCTTAGAGAAATAGATTCTCCTTAGCCACCGCCATTAAAGCTAGGTTTTGGCAAGTCTATATAAGGCGTATAAATAGTAAAGTCTTCCGTTTGTTTTATTTAATTGCTAGCCTCTACTAGTTACGAGTTTATATCTCTATAAGCATTTATAAAATAATATAATCTTATAACGTACTCTTCTTAATATACGTTATAAATGGCGTAAATATTTAAGTCCGTAATAAAGCTTCCACACTATATACTTTCCGCTTATATTAAAGAAGACTAGCAGGAGAGTTAAATTAGTAGCTATACGGCAGACACGTATCCTAGTTAAAATAACGCTTTAAAATCCTATATCTAAACCCCTCTAAAGTTTTAATATACTTATAATATAAATCTAAACGCTAGTAATTTCTATTATAATCTTTAATAGGATAACTCTACTCTCCTTTTATCTTTAGGGGTCGAAAATGTCTAGCTCCTATATAATGCTTAAGGGCGAGAATGTAACCAGTGACGGCCTTAATAAAGGCGGCTTTATCCACTTATATTATGGGCAATAGCCCAAATATCTTCTCTAAAACACTAACTTGCGCAGTAAGATCTTTATACAATATAAATAAACGGTATTATAGGTCAGCATCTTTTCTCTTTAATAGATATTAACGTTTAGCACATTAGGGGTAAGGTAGAGATGTTTTTACAGATATATTTATCGTATAAATTAGTTTCTTTATAAATGTTAGTGTATATACCGTCTATAGCGTATAAAGAGCAACTTACCGCTATCCTATTCAAAAGCGATCAGATATATTTAATAGACAGGCGGTTGGTAGAATGTTATAAATATATATACCAAGGTTTACCTAGCCTATATTTAAGGTCTTACCGTCTAGGAGCCGTTCTAAAGTAAGTTTTATTTAGGCCGGATATATAATATAACTATTACTTATCGCTAGGTTTGGAACACATTAAATGCTTTATTAGAGATAGTTTAGTTTCTCTACCCTAAATACTTATTTATAGTGCATTTATAAAGAAGAGAATTATATACGCCCTTTACCAGCAATACTCAGCCCCCTTTATATTTATTAAATTATTTCCTCCTTTACCTTCTTATGCATATTTAAGTAAGCCTCTTAGTTTAATGTATATTTATAGTTACCTAGAAGAAATTCTTATATAAGCTTCTTAGGCCTCTATATAGACCTATAAAGGCGCACCACAGTTTTTATTAAGCCTATATTTATTATAACAGAAAATTAGTTATACATTAATAGCTTAAGTATTTACTCTTATATTGCGACAACGTTTACTAGATATCTTTTTTACGTCTCCTAGTATTTTGTACACTAAGCTCTTATAATATAGTGGGGATAAAAACACTTATAATGAACCTGGGTATAATTATATATTACTAGTAGCAAATAGAAGGGAATGGATATTAAAGAATATTAAATAACAGCAATAAATTTAAGCATTTTATTCTTAAATAAAAAGGATTATCAATTAAAAGAGCGTATATTGCTTTAAGTATTAGAAAAGCAGGGTACCTAAAATCCCTATTACCACTAAAGAGTGCTAGAAATTAATAAAGTATTTATATAGGAGCTTATATCACATAACACTATATAGGGCCCTCTGGACAAACACTAGATAAGTAATAAGTATATCCCCTTTACTATCTTAAGCTACTAGGATCTATTACTAATACTATTAAATCTAGTACGTATATTATAATTGGATTAGATCTTAATATAGGGCTCTTTATGCTAGTGCTTACAGTATAGAGTGTCTATAATTTGGTGGTCCTAGTGCAGAAGTATTTATAATTTAGTAGTTGTAATGCAAAGACGTCTATAATTTGGTAGTTACGGTACAAAGGCGTTTAGGATTTAGTAGTTACTATGCCACTAAACTATTTAGGGTTCCGCTATAATTTAGCCAAGAGCTAATTAAGAAGCTAATATTACTTTCTTTCCTCTTAATGTTATCCTAGATATAATCTAAGCTAAATTGCGGGATATTCTTAAGGTTAGATAACCTAAGCCTTATTCTACAACTCTCTATATTCTATAAGCCTTTAATATAATTATTTAATAGGCTTAGTAGGAGCTAATTAGATTTATCCCTAAAGCTTATTGCCTATTTAAGAAGATAAGCTATTTTAAAACTAAAACAATTTAGAAGTATATATACTCTAAATAATAGTAATAAGTATAACGCGTGTTCCCCACAAGTATTATAGATAATTAAAGTAGCCCTTTTTCCTCGCTCGCCCCTTCTACCTATATAGCGTTTTCTGGATATAGGACTCTCTAAAACTTCTAAAGGTTCCGCTTAATAGTCCGCTCCCTAATAGTTTATCTTTTTAACTTTTTATATTCTACTCTTCTACTATTTAGAACGCGAAATAGTAGAATGCCTTACGCTTTAAATAGAGAGAGATTTAGTATTCTATATTAGGAATGCTTATATTGCTATATTAATTATTAATACGCCAGATTATTCCATATATAATATTAGTGTTGGCGCCACGTTAATATATGGAAACTTTATATCCCGCCTCCTCTTAGTAGTCTATATCTTTAATTCTATATATTTCTATATTTTAAACTTCTTTAATATCGCATATAAACTTGGCTGTCTACTTTTAACCACTAACTGCCATGATAGAATGGAAATAGGTAAGTAAAAGGATGCTCTACCCTATAGTTACTAGAGTTAATAGTTTACCTATAGAGGGGCAGCTACTAATTTAGAAAACTTATATATATAACTATAGTAATTGTAGAAAAAGTTATATTTAAGTAGAGCACTTAAAGCGACACTAATAATCCCGTAGATCTCTACTCTATTTAACTATAGGGTATATACCTAACTCTTATAGACGCTAAAGAGCCGACCTACTATTGCGATAAATGCCCTAAAGCTTTCTATAAGGCAACCTTCTTAAGTTTTATAAGAAGAATTATAAAATAAGGGCTATTGCTAGCCATAGTCAAAACTTGCGAATTTAGGTGCTAGGCTTAAAGCGGAGAATAAGATCGCCATAAAGTAAAAACCTATGCTTTTAATGCTCCTTTAAGATACTTAAGTATAATGGCAATAGCAACAAACCTTGCCCAAGATGCTCACTAGTAGGTTTATAATACGTTTATAAGTAGAGGCATAACTAGGCGAATCTCCCAGAAGTATTAAAGGAGGCTAGAAAACTGGCAGAAGAGATAGATAGAAGAATAACGGGAAATAAAGAGGATAAATTAATGCTAGGAGTTTAGTTCCACTCCCTGTCCTTGAATTTATCCACTATCCTATCTTCCTTAAACTCCTTAGCAGCTTTACCCAAATAACTGCGTTACCTAGAACTAAATTTTCTCTTTAAAAGCATATCCTGGTGCTGGAATTGCTTATATTTAGGGTTCTCTAAAAAGACTAGAACATCGCCGTACAAGTGCAGCCACGTAAGGGATAAGCACTATAGCAATATAGAGCATAGTTAGACTCCTTTAGGTTTTATGCCTCCACTGCAGATATACAACGATACTGCATTACGTACCTCTTTTGTTGCTTCTTAGCATTGTTCTTTAATACCCTTGGCTGATTTTAGTACGTATAAGCCCTCTATAATATGCGTAAAATGTTAAATAAATATCTAACGTACTAGGGGAGTTCCCTCTACTAATAATAGAGGAAGGTGAATCATTTCCTAAAAGATATTTCATCAATGCTAATAATAGTAAGGTTGTGTAATTCTAAGGTATTTTGAATATGCTAAAGCATTATATAATTACTCTTTATACTAGATCCTATTAATTTAGGAAATATATTTTTATCTATTGAGCTTTATATAGTAGTGTGTTCGCAAGGTTAGTTTTATTAATCTACTTACTTAGTTAACAAATTATTAGTAGGAAATATAGTATCTCCAAGACTTACTTTATTTTGTATAATCTTAGACTCTTTATAATGTCTTAGATTATCCCCCTACCTCTCTCTTTACTATATACTTTACCTTATCTTATACTTATAGGATAAAATACCATATTATATTTTACTAGTAAATTAAACCGCTAAATATATAAGGTAATTATATTCCTAGTTAACCCTTTAACCTAATAAAGTAAAGCGGAGCTAAAATATCTTTTCTAAGTACTTTAGAAACTAGTAAATAAATATAGCTTAAGTAATAAGAAGTAAGAAAAGCCTCCTATAGATATAGAAGATCTTATCCTAGTTCTTAAGACTAATTTAGTTATAATAAGAAAGAGATATATAGTTAGGCGATATTAGATATAAGTCTATTTCTTACTATAGCTAGGCCTTTATACTATAAGCTAACCTAAAGCTCTTCTTAACTTATACTATTAATATATAATAATTATACTTATTTATAACCTAAAAGGTAGGCCTTATAAGATTATACCTAAGTTTATATTTAAATTTACTAAGGAATATCTTAGTATAAAAGAAGTATACATTCTTTTTCTATCCTATTTCTCTCCTTATACTTATAAAGAACTAGTAATACTTTTTTAATTCCTAAGATTATCTTTAACCCTTTGTTTATTCTTAGCCCTTATATCTTTCTCCTAGGCCTTCTTTTTACTAACTAAGCTTTTATAGCCCCTAATCTAATATCTATAGAGTAGCTTAGTAAGCTATATATTAAGCCTAGGTATAATAAGTTGCCTTTACTACTCTACTTAGACCTAGATAAAATCCCTATATTTTAGCAATTAATTAAAAAAATTTATAGCTATAAGGTCTTACCTAACTAGCCTTTATTATACTTAACTCTTTTACTATAAATTAAGGACTTTAGCATAATTATAGGATTTTAGCAGGTTGTACACCTATATAGTCTCTATTACAGTATAGGTAAGGCATTTAATAAGAATAGTAAGTTCTATTTTATAGAGTTAGTTCTACTAAGACCTTTCTAATACCTATACTACCTAGGTAATATAAGTAATACCCTTTAGAACCTAATAATGTAGTATATTAACACTTAAATATTTTTAAAGCACTACCTTCTATAGTATATAAGCGTAGATATATAGGTAATTGTTTAAGGCTTAGAGCTTTAAGAAAAGTTAATAAAAGTAATATACTAAATAAGCCAATTAATTAACCTATAGTAGCTATAGCAACTAATAATAGAACAATTTTTATTAGTAAATAAGAACCTATATATTTATACCTTAATTAAAATTTAAAATAAGCTAAAGCGCGGATTTAAGGGTAAAGCTATAGGGAATAAAGAATATTAAAATCTTAGCTGGGAAATTATAAATAAAAGGCAATATTAAAGAAGTGTATTATTAGAAAGTATTAAGAAGGATTAGAATAATAAATAGGCTGTAATTAATATTAAGCAGTAACTTTCTAGGGTTTAATTTAGTGAGGATATTAAAGCAACCTTAGAATCTAGTAATAATAGATTAGTTAAATACAAATGCCTTATTAAAGTAGCTATAACACTACCTAGTATATCCCTAGAAGATAAGATATATAGATATAATAATGCCATTAATGCGGTTATAGATTACTATAATATTAAGGAAGGTAGAGTATATTAGCTAAGTTATTGCTAGAGATAGTCTAGGATAAGTATTACCCTTAGCCAAGTCAAGATTAAACAAGATACTAAGATTTTAGAAGCGGCTAGAGAGGGCAAAGTTATCCTTATATAAGGAGAAAAGACTAAAGATATACTTTATCTGCCTTAGAAACCTAAAGCTACTAATTAGTAAGCATATATATAAGTTCTATACTCTAGCTGCTCTTATAAAACATTTCTAAGAAAGGTATCTCTTTAAACTCCTAAAGCAGGGTAAGATTAAATGCGATATTTATAAAGTAACCCTTTAGTATAAAATATATCTTTAAAACTATACATTCCTTATATATAGGACCTTTTCCTAATTATTGTACGCTTATCTTATTATTCTTTATCGCATTTTATTTTATTTTATTAGTCTATTATCTAATCCTATTCTAGTATTTAATAGAATAGATATAATAACTAGGATTTTATAATTTGTTTAGGGGGGTAAGGGTAATAGGTAAGGTAAAGGTGAGGTAAAGAATAAGGTAAAGGTGGCTAATAGGGGATAGATAATATAGTTACTATATAATATCTAACGGACTAACTATAGACAAGATATATATTTGAATTTCTTAGATTAACCTAAATGGAGAAAGGATAAGAAGTATTATATAACGACTTTCCTACCTAAGCTAATCTCCTAAACTATATATCTTTACTTATGCATTTTATAGCACTTTAAGCAATAAAGTATAAAAGGGTAATTAGGGTTAGGTAGATAACTACTATCCTTAATATAATATATAAAGTTAGTACAGCAACTAAAATTATAATAGGTCTTAGTCTTACAGAGGGTATTAAGACAGTTATTAATGTTTTTACTTTTATACTTAGCTATAGCGCACCTTACCTTAGCAGATTAAAGTAGTAATTCTATTTATTATAGCTAAGATTAAACAGCTTAAAGTTTCTATATAAAAATTTCCTCTATATTGTTACGGACGCTTTAAGTACGATGTTACGACTACTTGGAGAAGAGTCGGAGGAAGCTAGTTGGTTAATACAGGCACGGTCTAGGATGGATCTGGTGGAACCATGTAACAAGGAATAGTAAGCGAGTCACATAATGTTATACACAGTGTACGGAGTATACGCAGTGTACGTCTATATATAATATGTATAACACGTACCTTATGTATAAGAGAGGATTTCTTAGGAGTATGGTTGTGTATTTAAAGGACCTCAGTCCCTATTATAGATAGTTCTCTCCTTATAGTGAATCTTAGAATATAATTGGAGTTAATCTATTAGGCAACTACTCCACTAGTTATTATTACGTTGTTGTTTTGTTATACCTATATACCTAGCCTAATAACAGAACCCACCATAGTCTAAGCTATAAGGTTCCGTTACACATTCACTACTAAGGTTATAGTATTAGAACAAAATTAAATAATATACCACTAAGAGCAGCACTAGTCACGACAGTGTTAACAGGAGCCACAACCTTAGGGCCAGGTAATACTAGTATAGATAATAGGGATTCTTAAGTGGTTACGCGAGGTTAGTTATAGGAAATAGTTAATTACTTATAAAACAATAATAGAATACTTAAAGAACGCATTAATGGAATTAAAGTAGTAAAGATTAAATTACCTTTAATCAAATAGTTCTTAGGAGAGAAGTTAAAGCTTAAAGGATTTTTTACACAAATGCACTTTAAGGTAGTATAGGAAGGAGCGAAGTTAGCAACATTATTAGATTAAGTAGCCTATGCAGGATTGTTCCTAACAGGGAGGGTACTTAAGTAGTTTAAGCTATATCTTACGGAAATATAGGCCAATGGTATAATAACTACTAACTAAGATGTACGGTATATATTTGCTAGTTAGAATGGGTTTGCAGAGTAACTAATACAAATGTTTAGAGACCTAGAGGCTATAACCACAGCAGAATAAAAGCTTTAGAACTTAGTATAACACACTTTAGCAATTAAGTATACAACACAGTTTTAAACACTAGCCACGCAGGTTAAGTGAAATAATAGGGCGCTTATAGTATAGTATAAATAGGGACTTAAGGCTAAAGTCTAGGACGCAATTATCCTAATAGAAGATGCGGATACTCTAAGAGAGTTAGTAGATTAGTTAATAAAGATTAATAATAGGATCTACTAAAGGGAATAAGCTAAAAGAGGGCAAGACAGAGTTCTACAGTTATATAAGGCGCAGAGTACGCAACAATAGACATAGAGTTAAAAACTATGGAATGGCGTAGAGCTAATAGACCTAAGCGGTACCAAAGAAACCTAAAGATAGGAAAAGAAACTATGGAAACCTAGAGGTTAAGGATTAAGTAATTAAAGGACCTAGGAGTAGAGGCCAAACCAAGAATCTTAGTAGTAGAAGACGTTTAGGCAGACTCTATAGCAAGAAAAATGGTTTAAAGATGGAGCTTATATAAATTGTAGAAAACAGGGTTATTTCACCAGAGATTATAGAGGTGGTTAGAGTAACTACGCAGTAAAGGGAACCAGACTAGTAGACAGCACATACATATAGAGGGACGACGGTGCACTGTAAGGAATAAAGGAATGTTTAATTAACAGTTTTGCGTATTATTACAACAACGCATGCTGAATTTATAAGGACGCTAAGTACGGCATAAGCTATTAGCTATAGGAGCTATTATTATCTAAATTTAAAGGAACCAGCGAACCAGCTTATAGATTAGACATTAAAGACAATAAATTTAATAAAGATGAAGTATTTACCAATAATAAGGTAATAAGGGCAGTTTACTAGAAGCATGCAGACCTTAGAGAAGTTAAAATAGAAGCAGAGACTAAGACCATTATAGAATAGGGTTTAGTAACGGGTATAGCAACACCATTAGATACGATTTCCATCGCTTTATAAAATAATAGGAGTAACGTTTAGAAGAAACTAAGTAAGTAGACAACTACTAGTGCTAGCTTATTACTTAATAAAGGCAAAAGGCTACAGGCTTAAGATTCTTAAAAAGAGATAAAAGAAGCTTAAGATTTTTAAGACGAGATAAGACACACCTAAGGACCTATAACGGACGAAAACTAATAGGAAAGGGTAGCAACTTAATTTAGTGACAAATGAATAAGTATAGGACGTAAGTTTAAGAACTACAAGTTCAGAGAACGAATAAGAACGTTAGTAATCCTAGGTAAATATAGTATTTAGCCTAAAGATTAAATAGTTAATACTAGGATTAAAAAGTAAGACAACTATAAAGATCTAGCTGCAAGACGCAGAAAATAAGAAACTATAGATAAGTTTAGGACAAGAATTATTGCATAGTAAGAGTAGAAGCTAGATAAAAGGTTAGCTACGCTAGGTTATATAAGGAATAGAGCACCTATATAAAGAGTTACTAATAGGCTGAGTGCAGGGATACCTAGGGCAAAGTGGTTAGACAAACTAGAATAAGAAGAGGATTTAGATATTCTAACTAGGTTTAAAGAAAGACATACCAAAGGATGTTACAATGTAGTAATAACAAGGTACTTTCTAACGGATAGACTATACACACTAAACCAGTTATATGGAAAGTGGTATAGGCAACAACACAATAATAAATAGGAAGATTTTTATATATAGCTAGACAAAAAAGTTGTCTAAGACTAACCTATTATAGAGAAACGTATAAGTCATATTAAAGGAGTATTAATTATAATATTAAGGAACCTAGAAGAGGGATCTAGGGACTAGAAAGGCAAGCGATAAATTTTAGTACCTATAGTAGAGATACTAGTGGTTAGGTTAACTAGGTATAGGTTTAAACTTAAAAATAAAGATAAACTAAGAGTTAACCTAAAACATATAGTATATTATACACTATCGTAGATAGCTTATATAGATAACATGTGCAATATATATAAAGCACCTAAAGATAAGAACCGGAAGTACCTAGTAAGGATATATTAGGCACCAGAGGAAAAGCGGTTTAGAAATGCTAAGTATATACATAGTTAGTACCTAGTAGAAGTACAAGGTTAAGGAGACTTAATACTTTAACTAAAAAGATTCCTTACAGAAAAATACCTAGACGGATAATAGTGGTGGGAGTGCCTAAAGAACACTTATCTATAGTATATAGAGGAAAAGAAACAAACTAAGTATTAGCTAAAGTTAAACTAAGTACAGGCAGAATCTAGCAGCTAACAGTTAGGAAAAGGGGAGGTGTATAAAACCAGAGGGAACTAGTGTTAGAGCCTTAAACCCTTAAAGGAATTTAAGGATAATACCTAAATTTAAGAGCTAAGTGGCAAGATCAGCAGTTTAAAGTGTTGGTAGATAGTAGAGCAACTAGAAACCACATATCACCAAAGGCAGTAAAAAGAATAGGGTTACTATATAGATAGAAGGAACACCTATATTCACTTATAACAATTTTAGGAGATTAGATAGCCTATAAAGGAGGCATTATTAATCTTAAAATAGGACCTATTTAGATAACTATTAAAGGGAGACCAGTTAGAATGTCTTTTAATATCCTACTATTAGGACAGGATAAGGCGATACTAGGAATACCTTAGTTATAGAAGTACAATCTAAAGATTGATTGGGTTATAGGTTAAGTTAATATTAAAAATACACGACGGTGTAAAGTGCGACAGTAAACCAAGTTGGTATAGTACCAAGTTGGAGCGATATATAAAGAGACTAAGCAAGGCTTAAGTTATATACCAAAGAGATACTATAAGTATGGTAAAAAGTTATAGTTACTAGAAAGTGAAAAGCTATTAGAGTATACAGCATGGGACTATAAGATAGAATTAGAAAAGGAAATAAGTCTAAAGTTCTTTCTAATCTATAAGCTTACTGAAATAGAGTTAGTAGCGCTTAAGGAGTTTATTTAGGAGAACTTACGCAAGGGATATATTAGACCGTTATAGTTATTAGTAGGATATCCAGTACTATTTATCCCAAAGAAAAACAGAAAACTTAGGATGTATATAGACTATAGACAGTTAAACAGCATTACTAAAAAGAATAGGTATCCTTTACCCTTAATTAGCGAAATCTAAGATAGGATAGGCAACGTAAAGATCTTTACAAAGATAGATCTAAGATGGGCGTACCACTAGATTAGAATTAAGGAAGGTAATAAATAGAAGGCAGCCTTTAGGTTAAAGGAAGGACTATATAAGCCATTAGTTATGCAATTTGGGCTTATAAACGCACTAGCAACGTTCTAGAAGCGAATTAATAGTATATTAGGAGAACACTTAGATAAATTTATTATAGTATACCTTAACGACATTATTATCTACTTAGAGAGTAAGGAAGAGCACGGAGAACACATTAAATAGGTCTTAAAGAGACTATAAGAAGAACAGATGCTAGTAGCAATTAAAAAATGCGAGTTCTTCACCAAGAAGACCGATTTTGTTGGATTTATTATTAAACTAGGCCAACTTAGCATAGATCTAAAGAAGATTAAGGCTATAGTAAATTAGCAGGAACTAGAGAACGTTATATAGTTAAGATCGTTCCTAGGGTTTTATAATTACTGCAGAAGGTTTATAGCGCAATGGTTACAGGATATTAAGCCATTTACGCGGTTAACGAAGAAAGAAGAACTGTGGGCATAGGGAAAGGAGCAATAAGAACTATTTAAAAAAGTTAAAAAGTTATTTACCTAGGAGCCAGTTCTTAAGATCTATCAACTAGGTCTAGAGACAGTTATAAAAATAGATACATTAGACTTTGCACTAGGGGCGTACTTCCTATAGAAATATTAAGATAGATGGCACCCAGTGGCATACTATAGTCGGAAGATAACACCACTAGAGTTAAACTATAATATCTACAACAAGGAGTTGTTAGGTATAGTTACAGCACTTAAAAAATAGAGAGTATTCTTACAAGGCATAGAGAAACCATTTATAGTTAAAACGGACTATAAGAACCTTATAGGATTCCTAATAATAAAGGAACTTAACTAAAGACAGGTTAGATAGGCGGAAATGCTTACAGAATACCATTTTAAAATTTAGTATACTAAGGGTACAGATAATACGCGAGTAGACGCTTTAAGCAGAAAGGCTGAACTACAAAGTAGTAAAAAGCTATTAGGAGCTTTATTACAAAAGGATTAAGACGGATTAATTAGGTATAATTATCCGAAGATTATAGCGACTAAGGAAAGTTAGATCTATAAATTACTAGAGAGTAATTAGACATAAAAGATCTAAGAAGCATAGGTAGAGGATCTAGACTTAGAGTAATACGAAAATAGAGAAGTAATATATATACCTAAGTCTATTACAAAAGAATTTATTAAGGAATTCCATAAGGGAATAATATAAGGACATAACGGAGCTATAGGCTTAGTATTAAGACTTTAAGAAGAGTACATTATTTAAGAAATCTGGGGACTAGTAAGACAAGTTATAAAGAAATATCTAAACTGCTAAAGGAATAAACTAACGAGGCATAAGCCATATAGAGGGCTACAACCTATTAAGACACTAGAAAGACCATAGGAGGTTATATTATAGGACTTTATTATTAAGTTACCAAAGTTAAGAGATCCTATTATAGGACAAGATCATAACGCGATTTTAGTAATAGTAGATAAGCTAATAAAGTGGGGATACTTTATAGCATGCACTAAAGAGATATTAGTAGAAGATGTCGCTAGAATCTATATAAAGGAAGTGTTTGTAAGACACGGAGCACTAGATAAGATTATATCAGACAGAGATCTAAGATTTATAGTAGTATTTTAGGAAGTGTTTCTGGCAGAATAAGGGGTTTATGCAGCAATATCTACAGCGTATTATCCGCAGATGGATAGACAAACGGAAAGACTAAACTAGACACTAGAATAGTATCTAAGGCATTATGTTAATTATGTATAGAATAATTAGGTATTGTTATTACTAGTTACACAGTTTGCATACAATATAACACTACAAGAAGGAATGGGGACATTACTATTTAAGGCGAATTACGGGTATGAGCCAAGAACATCGTTATCGCTATATTAAGCAAAAAAGACGAGTAGCACAGCTAAGCAAAGAATAGAGATGTTAATGAATCTTTATACAGACCTTAAAGAAACAGCGAAACTAGTATAAGAATAAATAAAAAGGTACTATAATGCTAAGAGATCTAAGGGACTAGATCTTAAGGAGGGGGATAAAGTATAGCTACTATATAAAAATTTCAAGAGTTAACGACTAAGTAAGAAGTTAGACTATGTTAGACTAGGACCTTTTAAAGTTAAGCAAAGAATTTTATTAGTTATATATAAGTTAAACCTACTAGCCAAAATGAAAATCTACCCTATATAATATATTGTAATGCTAGAGCCAGTATACGGGAATGTTAAGCCACTAGTCTACAAGGCAGACACGTATAGAGGATAAGAGGAAGATAAATAGCAAGTTTTAAAGATTATTAATTATAAGGATATAGATAACAAAACATAGTATAAAGTAAAGTAGATAGGCTATAGTGAGACTACCTAGGAACCACTAAGCAACCTAAAAAATGCTATAGGAAAGGTACGGGAGTATTAAAAGAAAGTAGGTTAGGCAATATTAATAAAAAGAAATTGCCAAAAAATAAATCGCCTAAGGGGGACCTAAGAGGAGTAATTGCTGAGCTACTTAGAGTTATTTCCCTTACAGGAGGAGAGCCAGTTCTTTTATTACCTAGCTTAGACAAACCCTGTTAAACTAGCTTCCACTCCTTAGAATAAACCTTCTTATAAACCTTTTTAAGACGGGTTAACCGAGCAAACGCAACCTACTAAGACTTAAAGGAGTAACGTTAAGCCTTAAGGGCCCAAGCGGTTTCTTTAGCAGAACGGTAGAGTTTGGCATATATGGCGGCCAACTTAGACTTAAGTTTCGTAGTAGTAGATTGAATATAAGACCCTATAATAAGTTACTTAGGGAACTTAAAGACTGTTAAGAGTAATAGGACGCGTATACTTAGTATTAGAAATAGAGCGAATATTACAGGACGATTAAATATTTGCTTTAGTGCACTCTGAGTAAGACAAGGGTTGTCAAGACAAGGGACTTGCTATTGCAACACATACTAACCCCGCTTTTGCACAGCGAGAATACGGAGACGACATTATCTCACTAAGTAATAGTATAGCAGCCACAGTGCAAGCACAACGTTGCGCTTATAAAGAAGAAGAAGCTTTAGGCATAATAAGCAAAGATATTAACTAGACTAATTAAACGGACATTACACCTCTAGTAAACGACTTGGAGATATTAGGAATCTTTAAGGATAAAAATAAAGAGGAGGGAGATAGTATTACGGACGCTTTAAATATAATGTTATAACTACTTAGAGAAGAGTTGGAGGAAGCTAGTTGGTTAATATAGGCACGGTCTAGGATAGATCCAGTAGAACTATATAACGAGGAATAGTAAGCGAGTTACATAATATTATATGCGGTGTACAGAGTATACGTAGTATACATCTATGTATAACACGTATAACACGTACCTTATATACAAGAGAGGATTTCTTAGGAGTATAGTTATATATTTAAAGGACCTCAGTCCCTACCGTAGATAGTTCTCTCCTTGTAGTAAATCTTAGAATACAATTAGAGTTAATCTGTTAGGCAACTACTCCACCAGTTATTATTACATTGTTGTTTTGTCGTACCTATATACCTAGCCCAATAATAGAACCCACCGTAGTCTAAGCTACAAGGTTCCGTTACATATATCCTTAGATACAGTAATCGCTGTCTATATAATACTAATAGCAAAATCGCTTATAATATCTAGCTCTATAAAGTCTTTAAGTTTAATAAGCTCTTTAATATACTTAGCCGCTATTAAGGTAATTATATTATATAATACTAAGTTGCCTATTAGGCTAAAGGCATTTTTAGTAATATTAGGAAACCTATCTATAGACTAGCTGGTTCCTAGAATATATTGGATTTTTATATTTATAAGCTCTTTTAGCTATAGTATATTATAATAATTGGTAATTGCATTAATATAGATATAGTGAAGTGTGATATTAGCTATTGCCGGCTGTATTATTATATCTTTATCGCCACCACTATTATCTAGCTAAGATAGCGATAAGGCATTAGCATTATCAAGTTGCGCTACCTCTAATTATAGATTAAACTTTAAGTATAGATAAATTAGATCAGCGTGTAAATATATCCCTTACCTTAGCTAAGTGTTTCTATATTTATAATATTAGATCCTTACTCCTTCTCGCTATTATTATAGTCCCTCTTACATATAAATTAGATTATTCTTTTAATAGTGCTGGAATTAAACTTATTAATATTTATAATATTAGTCGCCTCCTCTTACCTATTAGTTAGTTTCTAGTTAGGGTTAATTCTACTAGACATTTAGTTGGCTTTTACTTAAAAGCCTCTATTATAGGTAGCTATAAGTATAGGAGATTAGGTATATATAATTACTTTATAGACTTTAAACTCTAGCCCCTAGTATATAAGTTTTAAGTTACTATATTTCTTGCTATCTATAAGCTGTACTAAGCCAAGTAGAATGTTTTTAGATAATATATTTTATTAGTTTTCTTTCCTAGTTCTAGTTTTAACTACGTTTTAAGTAATGTTTAAGGGTGTAATTTAGTGTTAAATAGGACAATTAAGAATAAGAACTCTACTTTATTAAAAGTAGCTCTAGAGCCTCTATATATATATTAAGAAGTCGTTATTAGCTTTGTCTAATCTGCGATGGATTTAGTTAATTAGTTAGAGCTTTAAACGTCAGTCGCTTAACTAAGGACTGATATAACTTCTAAAGTTTTAGGTCAATATTTAGCTTATATATATGCCAAGCATTTTCCACTACCCCTTTACCTAGATAAAGCCAGTTATATAACTAGAATAACTTACTATCTATGTCTAGTAAAAGTAATATCTGCGCTTTTTAGCTCGGAGAATTAGGTGCAACACGTAATGGCCTAAGAAATAACTAGGATTTTGTAATTTGTCTATAGGGGAGAGTCTAGCTATAAGATAGAATAGAAATTGTAATAGGGTATAAGTATAGGTAAAGGTAAAGATATAAGGCGGGAAGGCTTTAGACTTAGTTATAGAATGATGGTAAATTACTAGGCTATTATGTAAGCTATATAAGATCTTATATTCTTTAAATAAAATAGAGCAATTTAAGCAGTGTGGTTCTTCTATATAAACTTAAATTATTTTATATATGGAAGTACTATAGCTGCTGTATGTATTGGGAGAGCCTAGGACACTAGTTTAACTATAAGGGGGGGCCTAGTAGCCTAGTTGGCTTTATTAAGTTCCTAAATCTCTTTATCTAATTGCTTTAAAGCTTCCTTTCCACCTTCTATAAACTATATATTGCTAGAAAAGCAATTAAATATTATTGCTGCTCTATTATAATTAAATTCTATTATAGCTAATGTGCTACTATAGTAGCCTAGTATGGCTAAAAATATTTAAATAATTATATTATGTATGGGAACTATAGTCTAGCGAATATTGGATAGAATATATAGAATGCTAATAATCTTATAAATCTTTAAAATTTTAGGGACCTGCTCGCTTATAATATAGGTAATTACTTACCTTTACTTTATGTAAATTACTTTCTTTTTATCCAATAAAGGTTATTTTTTATTTTTTATCCTCCTTAAAAATCTTTCCCTCTAACTTTAGAACCTAATAGGCCGGCCCTTAGCCTATATTAGATGTATCTATTATAACAATAGGTACCTAAGAGTAGCGATTAGATTAATAAAGATATAGAAGGGGCAGGTTATATACTGCTTGCCTTAGTAGGTGAGTTGTCGCTGGTCTTTAGAGGTCTTTAGAGGCCTTAGAGGTCTATTTATACATTAATTAGTAAAACCCTAGTAGAGGCAGTGTATGCGCGTTAGCAAAGTTAATCTTTATAAGAATTTTTATTAGAATAATAAGGAAGTGCATGGATTTAAGTTGGGCTGTAAATGGTATAGAATGCGTGAAGGTAGGCCTAAATCTAACTTACTAGACAGTATAAATACAAGAAGACGCCAGTTCTAGCCTTGCTATAGGTAATAAAAGATTAGTAAAGGGTAAGACTAAGTATGCTTATAGAATATAGGAGGCTAACCTATTATAAGTAGAGAAGCCTATCTTAGCTAGCTATAAGTATAATTGCGTAGTATAGGGGGAGGTCTAAATTAGTACGCTATAATTATATATAGAAATGCAAAAATGTTATATAATAGCCTTTACTATACTATTTATAGAAGGAATAGTTCTTACTAGCGGAGAGACGTAGTATTCTTTAAATTAATCCCTAAAGCCTTAACCCTAGCCACTATATCCTCCCTGTTTATATTCTTATTATATACATCCCTATCTTTTATCTTACGCTCTATTTATTATAGGATTTCTTTTCCACTATTTATCTTCTTAACTACACCCAAGAATATAAGAACTTTATAATAATTCCTATTGTAAATAAATTCCCTAAAGACGGTTTTCTAGCTATAGTAATTATAACAGGCTAAAGTATAACGGATAGCCATTATGTTAAGAATCCGTAAAGCTATCAGGTTATATTAAAAATTTTATTCCTTAGCTTTTACCTTAATTTTCTTAAGTTTATAAGTATTATAGTAGGTAAATAGAGCCTAGTCTATATCCTAAGCGTAGATATAGGTATATCTATCTCTCTAAAACTAGGGGTCTGTTAGCGACTTAGTTAATCGAGGCATATATATAGCAAGAGGGACGCACGAGCCTGTATAATTGGATTGTCTATAAATAAGGATCTAAAGCTAGAGAAAGGAAAGGAGAAGAAGAATAGTAGCGTTACTTAAGGTTTTATAGAATTCTCTACCTATATAACCGCACTTTGCCATTATATAACTGTAATCTGCCGTTTTCTGCCGGCGCTATAATATTACCCCCCTCTAAAAAAAAGCCTGCCCTTAGGCTTTAATGCTAAAAGTCTTGGTAAGAGAATTTAACTAATTAGATAACTTTAACTGTATAGTTAAAGTTCCTAGATATCTTAAGACCTTATATAACTACTGAATTCTGCTAACTTTACTAGCGCCCTAGGGCGTTCTTATCATTATGTTCTTCTAGTAGCTTATTATATTTATTATACTAGTACTCTATCTACTTACCTAGGTACTTTAGGGGTCTAAGCTTATTAGGGTATTGGTTATAAAACTCTTTAAGCTTCTAGGGGTAGTCTATAAAGTTCTAGGTAGGGTACTAGGTTAGATCTAGATTGTAGCCTTTCTATTAGATATAGTATTATAGCGTTCCTTATACTAGTTTATAGGCTAGTATTTTATTAACTTCCCATTTATTATTGCTATTAACTTAAATTAGTAGTAGAGGCTTATTCCTTTATCTAGGTAGGGGGTTAGTTATAGCTTTTTATAGCTTATTTAGTAAGAAAATAGGGCGGGCTTTAATTAAGTCTGGGAGCTTGACCTTATATAAGTTGCCTTCTTTATTAAGGATCTTATATAGTCCTGCTATCTTATAGTCTAGCTTATAGCTAGGCCGTTCTGTCTTCTAGTTCTTTATTATAACCCAGACCTTATTACCTATAGTGAAGTTAGGCTTACGCCTGGACTTATTTACCTACTATTCTATTAATCTTTAGGCCTTTTTCAGATTTATATAGGCTACTATCTAGGCTTCTTCTAAGTATTTAGTATATTGCTAGGCTTCCTTATAAGATAGTTTTTTATATATAGTCTGTGGCCCTTCTAGTCTTTTCTAGTTAAAGCTTATATAGGGTAAGTATCCTATTTCTAGCTAAATAGATGCAACCCCTATAGAGTTATAAGGTAGGGTTGTCTGGGCGTAGTCTATTAGGGGTAGTAGTTTGCCCTAGTTATCCTAAAAGTAGTTAATAAAGGGCCAAAGTCTCTAGTCTAAGTATTGGTTTATAATCTCTATCTAAACATTTATTTAGGGGTGGTACACTATAGAAAACTTTAGCTTAATGCTAAGAATCTAGGTAAGCTTATTCTAAAAGGCTAATATAACTGCGGCCTGTAATTAGATATAATAGTATCTAGTAGTCTATAAATTTAGTAGATATGGTAAATAAATAGTTATACTACTTCCTTAGTATTAATATCCTAGTAATAGGGGATTAAGAATAGGCGCTTGCTAAAGTGGTTAACTAGGATTATAACCGCATTATATCTGTTATGGTCTATAGGTAGCTTATAAAAGTCTATAGAAATATACTACTAAGGGCGTTCTAGTATTAGAAGTGGCTTTAATAGTCCTAGGGTCTTATCTTATGGAATTATAGACCTATAGTAGTTGTTTCAGTTCTATATATAGTGGTTAATATCTATAACTATTCTAGGCCAGTAGTAATGGTTGCTAATAATCCTATAGGTCTTATTCTTTCTAGGGTGGGCTGTAGAGACCTAGGTATGTGCTTTGGCAATAAGCTAAGTCTATAAATTCTATTCCTCTACTACTACTAGCTATTCCTAATACTTAGGTAATTTATTTTTAAGGGACTATAGGCTAGTAATATTCTTTGCCTTTTTATAGTACTTATATAGAGAAGGGGCCATATGGTTTATCTACAGCAATTTATTAATTAAGTTAAGTCTTAAAGGGTTAATAGGATACATCTTGGTGCCTAAGGAGTCTATACTTAGTTCTGCCTATATTTAGGGGTTAAGGTACTCTAGTTATAGTAGTGCCTAGGTCTGTAATAAGATCTTTATAGCTATCTAGTTACCTAGGTCTTATTTATACCTTATAAGAGCGTTTATATAGTTTATAGCGCCTAGGCTATATATAATTAAGAAGTTAAACTAAAATAGGATATCCGCCTAGTGTGCCTACTGGGCTATAAGGGCCTTATAATCTAAAACTACCTTAATAGGCTTAGGGGTCCCTTCTAGCTATATACGCCAATATTAAAAGCTAGAGATAATAGCTAGTATTTCTTTATTATAGATATAGTAGTTTAGCTTAGTATCTATTATAGTCTTTAAATAGTATATAATAGGGTGCTATTCTCTATCTAGTTGCTTCTAGGAAAAAATACTGGCTATTACGCTATTTAAGGTATTGGTTTCTAGCATTAAGGGCTATTTTAGGTTAAAGTGGGCAAGTAGGGGAGCTAATACTAGCTGTTTTTTAAGCTTATTAAAGGCCTATATATATATGGCGTTAAAATAGAAGGGCTGGTCTTTCCTAGTAAGATGGTTAAGAGGCCAGGTAATCCTACTATAGTTCTTAATAAAGTATTAGTAGAAGTTACAGAAACCTAAAAATAATTATACCCCCTTTATAGTCTGTAGGGGTGTCCACTAGTTAATAGCAGCTGTGTTCTCTAGGTTAGCCTTAATTCTATCTATACTAATAATAAAACCTAGGTACTTTATATACTTAATACTAAACTCTAACTTCTTAATATTAGCCTAAAGACTAGCCTTACAGAGCCGTTATAGGACTTTATAGATATACTCCTTATATTCTAGTTTATTCTTAGAGTAAATTATAATATTATTTAGGTAGGCTATATAAAAGTTATTAAGGTAGTTAAAGAGTATATTATTTATATATTACTAGTAGGTAGCCAGTCCATTAGTTAGTCTAAAGGGGAGTACCTTATATTTATATAATCTGTATTAGGTTTAAAATATAGTAAGATCCTTAGATCTAAGGTCTATCTAGATTTAGTAAAAGGCCTAATAGATATTAAGCTTTGTAAATACTTTAGCTCTACTTATTTAGGCTAGCGTCTTATTAAGTAGGGGTAGCAGATAGCGGTCCTTATAGGTTATATTATTAAGCTTATAGTAGTTAATACAGAAATAGAGTCCTCTATTTAGTTTTTTAATAAAGAGAATTAGTATAGTAAAGGGGGCTTAGCTAGGTTTAATAAAGCCTTTATCCAGGTTATTAATAAGGTACTGTTTTATAGCCTATAATTTAGCAATTAATTACTTACAGAGAGGGGTATATCTAAGGGTGTTTTCCTTACCCAGCTTAATTTTAATCTTATAGTTATATGGTTAATAAGGCGGAAGTATATCTAATACTACCTTAGAGAATATATCCTTAAATTTCTAGTGCTTCTAGGGTAGTTTCTACTCTACTAGCTCCTTGTCTATAAGCTTGCTTTCCTATCTACTAATCTTACTTTTCTTTTCCTTAATTATTTAATTAATTTTATATAGGCTAGTTGTAAAGGCGACAGTATTAGGCTAAACTAAGTTCTGGTAAAATTCTATAGCGCTAATATAGCAGATATTAACTAGTAGGAGGTTAGTAGGTTTTTTTATAGATATTTATTAGTTTATATTTTATAGCCTAAGGTTTATAAGCCCTTTTAGTTTATGTTTTATCTTTTATAAATTGTTCTTCTAGTCTATTATTTTAGTATAGCGTCTGGTATTCCTGGCCCTCCTTAATAGCTATATTAGGCCTAAGTTCTCTATAGGGGACTTAGCTAGGCTACTACTAACTTCCTAGGTTTTTAGTGCGGGTAGTAGGGTATAGATATTCTAGAGTTAATACAGTATGTAGATCTATTATAGATTAAGCTATATATCTTTTTTAAAGACCTAGTCCCTATATATAGCATTGGCCTAGTAGATAGTATTTATCTAGGGTTATATAAGGTTCTCTATTATAATACTAATCTCTTTTATAAAAGAAGGTGTAAGAAGCAGGTTTTTAGGCTAAATAAGCTATCTATTCTGTATATTAAGCTATGGGCCTAAGTAGGCTAGCTATTTTCTTCCTAAAATTATATTATAGTTTCTAAGGTCTATAATAAGAAAGGGGATATTATACTGCCTTTATCTATTAACCTAGAGGTAGATCTATAAGATAGTTATAATAGATGGTCTTATTTACCTATTATATCTACAAATAGGAATTGGCTTAGGTAGTTCTTTAAAAGGTGTATTTAGAAATTTAGCCAGTTTTATAGTATATTAGGTGTTTATTAGGGTAAAGGTATTTACTCTAGAGTTAGTTAAAGTAGAGGTTAAAACTTAATATCTATTGCGGAATAAAGTATAAGGGATAGTATAGCTTCTTCTACTAACCAACTAACCTAGATTAATATATAACATATTAATCCCTTTTACCCCTAGGGAGGAGTCTTCCCCTAGGATTCCTCTTTTTTTTAGCTTAGTACTGTCCTCCTAAATTAATAAAACCTTATTTGCCTTTGCTACTATTAGGCAGTCCTTAGTAAAATGGTCTTTTTAGCTATATAAAAAGCAAGCTCCTTAATTACTAAGGGCTTACCTATAGGGGTTACTATATATAGGCTAAGTATATAATAGGCCTATAGCAGGACTATCTATATAACTAGCTATAGGATTAATAGCAGGCTAAATAATTAGTGCTATAGGAGTTGCGGCCTATATAGGAGTACTATTAGCTGTTCTTGTATTTCTTATAGCCTAGTTTAAGAGGTTTCTAGTTTTTAACTAATTAGCGCGTGCCTTAATTTAGTAGAGGCCTTAGTTAATAGCCAGGTAGTAGTCTATAAGTACCTTTAATATCTATACTATAGTAAAAACTAGTAGTACAGCGCGCTGTAGGTCCAGAGTAAGCTTATTAAAGAGGTCTAGCATTAGGTCTTTATAGGGAATTTAGGCTTAGCTGGCTAGGTACAGAAAGTGGGTCTAGAAGGCTAAAAAGGTCTCTGTTGTTTTTATATTTAGGCTTTTATAATTAAGGTAGGTATTCTATATCTTAAAGGGGTCCTTATAAATAGAAGATAGGTAGTTAATTATATCTTCTTCTAAGATAAAAGGGTCTGCTAAGTCCGCAGCATATTGCAGATATAGGTGCGTCTAGGCGTCTCTACTAGTACGGCTAAAGATATAGGCCATTTTAGCTTAGTTATTAGGGAAGTAATCTTTATTAACTTTAAGCTTATCCCACAGTTAAAGCTTTTAATTATTAAATATAGGGTTGGTCCCATCTATAAGTAATAGGGGGTCTATAACCTTTGCAGATCTTAATAATATAGTATATTAGGCTAGGGCCTTAAGGACTATAGTAAGTCTATCTAATAGGTTACTGCTAGGTGTAGGGGTGTCTCTAGTTTTAAGCAGTTCTTATAGCTGTTTAATTTTAGCATTGGCTGCCGTAAGCTCCGCCTAGGGGTTTAAGACAGTAATTGTTTCACTATTAGAGGTATTTAAGGATCCTATAGTGGCTTTACTAGCTATTATATGTCTTAGCATAGTAGTAGGGATATTAGGTAATTTTAGGTAATTTCTTTAGGGGTTTTAGTCTATGTGTGTTTTATGGGTCCTTTCCTTAGGGTTCTATTCTTTTCCTTTAGGTCCTGTCCTTATAGTTCTGGTAATATCCTTAAGGTCCTATTCTGCGTCCTTATCCTATTTATAGTCTTATAGATATTTTTAAGTTACTTCTTAGGAAGAAAGGGTGGTTTAAGCTTTAGATAATATTAGTAACTTAGTCAATTAAGGCATATATACGGCAAGAGGGACGCGCGAGCCTATATAATTGGATTGTCTATAAATAAGGATCTAAAGCTAGAGAAAGGAAAGGAGAAGAATAGTAGCGTCGCTTAAGGTTTTATAGAATTCTCTACCCATATAACCGCACTTTGCCGCACTTTGCCATCACGTGACCGCAACCTGCCGTTTTCTGCCGGCGCCGTAACAGGGTCCTTTTAAGCCATCTCTATAGTGGTACTAAGACTAGTTGTTTTTAAAAGGTTACTTAGATATAAAGATAATTGCAAGTAGATAATAGTAAGGAAAGTTTAAGTTTATAAGAGGATAGGAGTAGGTCTTTATATAGAAATAGAAAAGACATCTTAATCTGCAGCCTATAGTATAACCTCCTCACTAATAAATATTAAGGCAAGTAATAGTTAACTCTTATATATTGCCTAAACCTCCTAGACTATGGCATATTAAATGTTTATTTCCTTTAGGCTTTAGCGTCAACACGTTATATAGGCCCTACTCAACCGGAAATTAGCCCTACTAAGATTTTAGCCCTACTAAAAATCTAGCCCCAAATTGTCTTTTATTATCTTTTACTAATAAAGTCCCTTAATTACAACTTCCTTTTTAAACTTAATTATGTCTATACTATAGATAGCTTCTAGCATTGATAGTAAAGACGTAGATGCTTTAAAAGCCTATCTAGCAATATAGAGCCAAGGGTATTCTTCGCAGACATTTAATACACTCTTCTTTACTTTACCTACTACTACTACAACTAATAAATATATTACTCTACACTTAGAGGTAAGTGCTAAATACTGGAATAGATATAACACTCTATTAATAACTATAACTAGAAAGCTAGAGCTATTACTACTATAATCCTAAATATAACCCCTAATGGAGTATCTCTTAAATATTTATATCTAATACTATATAATAACCCAGAAAGCCCCCTTCTGTATATGCTAGTATAGGTTTTAGAAAAGGCTATAGTAATATTAGCTATTAGATCACTAGGCTTAGAAAATAGATTACTAAAGTTTAAAGTGTTAAAGGACTACAAATCCTTTTAACTCCAAAGTAGCAAGATGCTAGGCACCCTATACAATACACCTTAAATCTATAAAGGGTGTAGAGGTGGACTTGCTTATGTATCTATATAGGCTAAAATAGCTACCACCTTATAGTAGCCGTGATAGCGTTAGATTAATATATAAGAGATGCTATATTAAAAACATTGGAGTATAATAGGCCTTATAGGCTGCAATAACTAATATACTATATATAAGGAACTATAGTATAGTAATTAAGTCCATTATTTATTATTGTGGTATTAGCCAGAGTAATATAGTAACTGGAAGACTCACCCTTACTTAGTGTGGTAATTGGTAGAGGCCCCTAATAGATATTAGGATGGCTGTTAAATAGCTTAGAGGGTATTAATAGAGGGCCCTAATATATATTGGAATTACTATAAAAGTACTTCTAGGGAATTTATAGAGGACTCTAATATATATTAAGATGGGCCCTATAGAGCTGTATAGGAATTAGCAGAGGGTTTTAATACTAATTAGAATTACTACTAAAGATCTTAATAAGTGTACTTCCCGCCCCTATAATAGACTATAATACAGCTATATTATTTATTAAGGCTGTTATTGGTAGTTAAAGAGGGTGCAATGTTATTAGATCTGCGCGTTAGTAATTACGCGCTAATATAGAATCTCTAGGTTTAGCGACTTCTATATAGGGGCATTTACCAATTAATAGATAAGGGGAGGAAATTCGCTTTTTTAGGCTTAGCTGAGGCGGTTTAGCAGTGCTAAGATATAGTAGTTAGAGAGAAAGTATCTAACTAAAATAGAGCTTTTAACACTCTCCTATCCAAATTAAGTATCTTTACGCAATTTTAAATATTATAAAATAATTAGGGTGCTATAAAGCTATAAGAAAGCTATTAATATTAGGTAAATTTAATCTCTAGTAGGCGTTATAGGTAAAAGCTAAGAGAACCAATAGCCCTGCTTTTTTAAGACTTTATATAATATAAAGCTTAATTCTATATCTAATAGCTAAAGCCGCTTTAGTAATATTGTAACATCCTATACTTCTTATAAATAATTTAATATAGCCGACTTTCTTTACAGAAGCGGCTTAACTTCTAACTAAACTTTTAATTCTTAATATACTCATAGACTCTAATTGCCATTTCTTAAAAGAATCCATAAGCGCCTATTGGCTAAGAAGTTTTTAAAAAATAGTGTTATTTAATAAATTGCTATTAGTAGCAATAAGATCCTTAATAAGGGGATATTCGTTTAACTACTTTAGTTCACTAATAATAACCTTTAGATCTTTCCCTACAGATATGTTAATAAATGTCTTAATCTTAAAGAGGTTTATATATCTAGATAAAAGAGGAGGCAGAGAAGTAACTTTATTTTCTAAAGAAAGCTAAATACTCCCTAAAGAAGGCTAGACGATATTATCCTTATTCCCTAGAAAAGGCTAGATATCCTCACTCTCTAGAGAAGGCTAGACAATATCCTTATTCCTAGGAGAAGGCTAGACACTGTAATGAAGACTTATAGGAGTACTACAGTGTGCTTACTAATGGGCCGGGTATATAGGTAGACCAAGTATAAGTTTACGATAACTGGTAGAGTGGTTGCCTAATAGATTAACTCCAGTGCATTCTAAAAATTACTATAAAGAGAGAACTATCTGGGTAGGGACTGTGGTCCTTTAAATACACAACCGTACGCCTAAGAAATCCCTTTAGTATATAAGGTATATAAGTACGCTCGCTCTGTTTAGTACATTAGGTATATAAATACTTGCAACTATTATGTAACCTCCTTACTATTCTTTATTACATAGTTCTATAGGCTCTATTCTAGACTATGCTTTATTTAACCAACTAGCTATTTCTAATTCCTCTCCTAGTAGTTATAATAGTATACTTATAGTATCTATAATATTATCCTCCTCCTCTTTATCTTTATCCTTAAAGATCCTTAGTATCTTTAAGTCATTTATTAGAGGTACAGTGTCTACTGGTTTAATTTAATTGTTATCCTAATGCCTCCTTTAGCTACTGCCACCTATTATGCCTATATAGTTGCTATTATCCTCTCGTCTAGTATTATAATAGGTCCTTATTCTTATTATATAGAGAAGGGGTTAGTCTATATTACAATTACAGCTCCCTCTAGTTGCCAACCTTCTTCCTATTCTAAGTGTATAAAGGCGAATATATGTTTATCCTATAATATTTAATTAGTTTCTAATGCAGAATGTACGCGTTATATCCTTCTTTATAGTTATCTTATTCCTTAATTAATTTGTTATAGGGTCTTAGGTTTAGGTTAAGGCCAAGCGTCTTAAAAACTTGCTTTCCCTTACTTATACTAAGCTTTAATAACTTTATAATATGGAAGATTAGGCCTATAAGGTGGAATGTTAATTATTTAAGGCTTATCTTACTATATATTCCTACTTATTTTATCTTAAAAAAGTTAATAAGCGGTTTTGCTCTAAGGAGTAGAAGATAGTTTAATAGGGTCTTACTAAACTTAAGGCAGAAGAGGCTAAAATAGGTTCTAGTTTAATAATAAAGGAAACAGATCTAAATATATTAGTAGTTGCTCCTCCTAAGTCCCCCTTAACTAATTTATTCCTTAGTAAGTTATCCTTCTTAATGCTCCCTAACCTACTTTCTTTTAATACTTCTTAACTTTCTATTTTACATTATTAAGGTTCTCTTCTAATTCCTAGGTAGTCTTATTATAGCCTATCTATTTAACCTTATACTATATTTAGTCTTTAATCTCCTTATAATTAGTAATTCTTTAAACTTACTACTTATATTCTTCTTGTCCTCTATAAGTGTCTTCTTTATATATTAGTGGTTCTGCGTCTCTATATACTAGTTCTAATATTTTAATATACTATATAGGGTAAATCTTTATTTTAAATAGTAGGTCTAACTTATATATAACCTTTAAAATCTTCTATAAAATTTTAAATAGTCCTAGTCTAATGTGGTCCAACTTCTTGCTTAGTTGTTAACTCTTGAAATTTTTATATAGTAGCTATACTTTATCTCCCTCCTTTAGATCTAGTCCCTTGGATCTTTTAGAATTATAGTACCTCTTTATATATTCTTGTACTAGTTTTGCTAATTTATAAAGGTCCTTATAGAGGTTTATAAGAGTCTATATTCTCTCTTTAGCTATTATATTACTCTTCTTAGCTTATCTTAGGGTTAATATTATCTTTAGTTAATATCTATAATTTGCCTTAAATAGTAATATCCCTAAGCCTTTCTATAGTATAGTATTGTATATAAAATATATAACTGGTAATAGTACTGCCTAATTATTCTATATATAATTAATATAATACTATAGATACTATTCTAATATCTAGTTTAGTCTCTCTATTTAACTATCTGTCTATAGGTAATATGCTATAGATATTACTATATATATTTCCTATTCTACTATAAAGGTTTCCTAAAACTCTAATATAAACTTTAAATCCCTATCTAATATAATCTTATCTAGTGCTTTATATCTTATAAATACTTCTTTTATATAGATCCTTATAAGTTCTTTAGCCTTTATTTCCTCTATATATAGTATAAAGTATTCCCATTTAGTATACTTATATACTATTACCAAGATTACATTACACTCTTGTCCTATAATTAGCTTTATAATAAAGTCCTATAATACTACTTCCTATAGTCTGCTAGCTAATTCCACTAGTTATAACTCTCTATATAGTTTATATCTTATTAGCTTATTTCTCTAATAGTCTAGACACTCCCTTATAGTGTCTCTTGCTAATTTCCAAATTTTTTAAATAATATACTCTTCTTAAAGTCTTAGTATTAAGCCTATAGCTCTATTATATCCTTAAGTTATTCCTTTATAAAAGTCTTTAATAAATTCTTCTATAATGCTCCTTAGGATATATATTATTTCTCTATTCTTATACTATTCTACATCTAGGTCTTTAAGCTATACTTCTTAAACCCTTTATAATTATATACTCTCTGGTGTATTATAGACTTAACTTTCTTATATTATTATAACTTTTAGATAATTATATCCAATTAATCTATCTTTATCTTTATATAAGAGAGCTCCTAATAGCTTCTTATTGCCTTATAATTCTACCTTTCTGCTAAGTATATCTGCTCTAATATTGTCTGTTCCTCTAGTATATTCTATTAAGAACTAGTATTCTTTAAGCATTTCTGCCTATCTAACTTGTCTCTAATTAAGTTCTTTTATAGTTAGGAATCCTATAAGATTCTTATAATCTATCTTAACTATAAATAGTTCTGTTGTTCTATATAAGAATGCTCTCTATTCCTTTAATACTATAACTATTCCTAGTAACTCTTTATTATAGATATTATAGTTTAATTCTAGTAGTAGTATTTTCCTACTATAGTATGCTACTGGGTGCTATATACTTCTATACTTCTATAGTAAATATACTCCTAGTGTAAAGTCTAATATATCCGTTTCTACTATTATTAATAACTTTAGCTAATAGATCTTAAGAATTGGTTCCTCTATAAACAATTCTTTTAGCTCTTTAAATAGTTTCTTCTATTCTTTGCCCTATTTCTAAGGTTCCTCCTTCTTTATAAGCCTTGTAAAGGGTTCTGTGTTCTTTAACTATTATGCTATAAATTATCTATAGTAGTTATAAAATTCTAAAAACAATCTTAACTATGTTATATTCTCTAGCTCCTACCAATTAATAATGGCTTTAATCTTCTTTAGGTCTATACTAAGTTTTCCTAGTTTAATAATAAATCTAACAAAATTAGTCTTTTTAGTAAGAAATTTGCACTTTTTAATTACGATTAGTATCTCTACTTTACTTAACTAGTCTAATACCTACTTAATATGCTTATAGTGCTCCTCTTTACTGTTTAAGTAGATAATAATATTATCTAGGTATACTATAATAATATTATCTAGGTATACTATAATAAATTTATCTAGGTATACTATAATAAATTTATCTAGGTATACTATAATAAATTTATCTAGGTATTCTGCTAATATACTATTAATTCTTTTCTAAATTATAGTAAGTGCATTTATAAATCCAAACTGTATTACTAATAGTTTATATAGTCTCTCTCTAGTTTTAAATACTCCTTTCTACTTATCTCCTTCCTTAATTCTAATTTAGTAGTACGCCTATTATAAGTCTATCTTTATAAAAATCTATATATTACTAATCATGTCTTAGATTTTACTAATTAAGGGTAAAGGGTATCTATCCTTCCTTATAATACTGTTTAACTGTCTATAGTTAATATATAATCTAAGCTTTCTATTCTTCTTTAGTATAAATAGTACTAGATATTCCGCTAATAACTATAATGGTCTAATATATCCCTTTTTTAGATTCTCCTAAATAAACTCCTTAAGTGCCACTGACTCTTATTCTATAAGTTTATAGATTAGAAAGAACCTTAGTTATATCCCTTTTTCTAAATCTATTACTAAGTCCTAGGGTGCATACTTTATTAACTTTTTACTTTTTAGTCCCTATAGCTTTTTATACTTTCTAAATTGCTTTAGTATATACCTAACTTATTTCTAGGTTTCTTTGTATGTTTTGCTAACCTAGTACTGTACTACTTTAGTTATTTAATAAGTCCTTTACCTATATATTTCTTAGATCTTAACTTATCCTATAACCTAATTAATCTTTAGATTATACTCTTATAACTAAGGCATTCCTAAAATAGCCTTGTCTTATCCTAATGGAAGTATATTAAAGGATATAACAATCTCTCTTCCTTTAATCTTTAGTTAAACTGGGCCTATTTCTATGTTAATAATTCTATCTCTATATAAAATTAGATTACTTAATACTGTAATTAATAGGTAAGGGTACTCTTTTACTTAATACAGTAGCCCTAGTTGTTTTACTATTACTAGTGTCATATAGTTTCTTATTGCTCTACTATCTACTAAAGCTTTAAACTTATAACCTTGCTAATTTACTTATAAGTTTAAATACATTCCTTGTATTTCTTTAAGGGTCTAAGGCCTATTTACTAGCTCCCTCTAGACTAATAGGCCTAACCTTTTCCTAACTACGCCTTTTCCTTAGGCCAGTACTTGGTGTTTTTCTTGTCTGTAATATACTATAGATAATAATTCTTAGTGCACTCCTACTATTCTTATCCCTCTAGGCATTTATTTATTAGGAATCTTCCTAGCTATAGGGTTAAAGTTCCTACTTCTTGTTCTTTGTTTGCATACTATCTATACATATACTTAGCTTTTTAATAATGCTTTTTATTGTTATTCTAATACATTTATACTAGGTACTATTTACTTTAGTCCTTTGGTATTTAATGTATATTATAGTAATCGTCTATATATATAATCTATAATAATATATAGTAAGCTAGATGCTTTAGATCTACTCTTAGCTTATCTATTTCTTGCATTTTAAACCTATAAACTCTTATCTTAAGCAATAAGGTGTCTTTAGCTAGTACTATAAATTGCCAGTCTCTTTTCTAGTTTAATACTTTCTCCTCTAGCTTCTAATTTGTTATTACTAGTGCCCCTTTAATATGTCTAGCGTGTCTGTCTATAAATAGTCTATTTAGTATAATATTTTTATCTAACTATTTATTAAATTCTTCCTAATTGTTACTCTTATAATATTTATACTACTCTTAGTATACTTAGGTAATTATTATAGGTTCCTTTTTCTTATAGTAGCACCTTCTTTGTACTTTATAATATCCTTTAATACTTCTTTCTTTAAATTAGGATAATATATTAAAGTCTTCCTCTATTTTAAGTTCTTTAAGCTATTTTACTCTTAGTATTCCCATTAGTGGCCTACTCTTAGGCTTTTAATTTAATATCATTTGTTTGGGATTCTTTAGTCCTGGAAATTCTAGGTAACCTCTCTTAGATTGATATTTCTGGATTCTCTTACTAAAGCCTTCCTAACTCTTATATGGCATCCTTCTATTTAGATCTTCCAGGTTAGTAAATTTTATAATTCCTAGCTCTTTAGTCTTTATATTAGCCTTATATCTAGCTATAGCTTCTTCTTTAGCCTAATTTAGCTGCTAAACTATGCCCTTAGCTATATATTCTATATACTCTATAACTCTTAATTATATCCTTACTTTAGAATCTTAATCCTATACTAGCGTATTCCATTCTTAGATCTAGTCTTCTTATTCTTATAGTATCTGCTCCTCTTAAGCTTCTATACTTAGCTCTTTACCTTTATTAAGGGATGAAGTAGTACTAGTATCCTACTTAATTGGATTATCTTAATTGCTCTTCCTTCCTTTTTATAAAGCGATTGATATTATATTAAATGGCGTCTTAATACCTATTACTAATTTAGCCTCTATTGTAGTTTTAGTCTCTACTTCTAATATGTTTTTAAGGTCTATATAATTCTAGCTATCTGCTTCTAATACCTTAGCACTGTTTTTGTTTATAACTAAGTCCTATTTTTCTTTAAACTCCTATTATATGACTTATTCTACCAACTACTAACTATATCCTACTATAGGATCTTACTCTAGCTTATAGTAATTATCTTCCTCTTTAGTTCCCTTTAGGAATTTAGACTTTAGTTCCTATGGCTAATAACTTATGCTATACTTTATATCTTTATAGACTGGATATCTATTGTTATAGTAAAAGGCAAAATATTTAATTAAATATTCCCTAGTACCTCTAACGTTCTCTTTATCCTCTTAGGTAGATCTTACCTTTTTAGCTATATTGCTTCTTAACTTATTTTAACAGTCTTTAATATAATATCCTTTCTTTCCGCATCCTATATATGCTCTATCTTTAAACTATTACTCTTATTATAGAGAACACTTAAACTTCTTCTTCTTTTAAGATCCTTAGTTTAGCCTTACATCTCTCTAACTTCTAGGTTATTGCCTCCTAGGTTCCTATTAACCTCTAGGCTTCTATAGTTTCTTTCTTTATAACTCTTATATTCCACTAAGGTCTATTAGCTCTAGTCTACTATACTATGGTTTTAATACTTATTATAGCGCTCTATTGCCTTATGTCCTTTTATTTATATCCTTATTAATTTTTCTAGCTTAATATAATCTATTATTGACCTTAATTACTTACTTAATTAGTAACCTTATATCTTCCAGGTTGTCTATTAGTATTATAGTTGTTTAGACTTTCAGTTTTAGTCCCTATTAGTACTATGCTATAAGTGTACTCTTATTCCATTCTACTTATATTACTAGTATCTAGAATTATATTATATAGTCTATTGCTAATCCCTTTTAAACTAGATCTTATAGCTTTCTTTTAGCTATAGTAATAGCTTCTGGGTCACTATATATTTATATAAGCCTACTTACAAATCCTTACTATGTTAAGAATATATATTATACTTCTTTATTATTGGTTATTATGCCATTAGCTTTATACTTAGTAAGGTAGGGTTTTAACCACTCTAGTGCGCGTCCTATTAAGAATAATCCTATATACGCTACCTAATCTGCCACTAGTGGTAACCTATTACCTTTATATTATATCTTAAGCTTAGCCTTTTCTCTATTAAACCTTTTAATTAATAGCATCTTAATTTTTATTAAACCCATCTGGTTAATCTTATTGTCTAATACTATGCTATTATTTATTAGCTAATTAACTACCTCTTATAGTTATTCTATTGTAACTACCTATAAATTAGTATCCTCTCCTATACTAGTATTATTACCTAACCCTAAGGTTATTGCCTTTATAGGTGTTATAGTTACTGCTTTTAGTAGTATCTTTATTAAACTTTTATTTATTGTCTACTGTAACCTTAGTAGTAATTATATAATAAATACTTGTAGGAGTACTATAGTATACTTACTAATAGGCTGGATATATAGGTAGACCAAGTATAAGTTTATAATAACTAGTAGAGTGGTTGCCTAATAGATTAACTCTAGTGCATTCTGAAAATTACTATAAAGAGAGAACTATCTGGGTAGGGACTGTGGTCCTTTAAATATACAACTATACGCTTAAGAAATCCCTTTAGTATATAAGGTACGTGAGGTATATAAGGTATATAAGCACGCTTGCTCTGTTCAGTATATTAGGTACGTAAACATTTGCAACTATCATGTGATCTCCTTACCATTCTTTGTCGCATGGTTCCACGAGCTCCATCCTAGACCGTGCTTTGTTTAACTAACTGGCTGTTTCCAACTCCTCTCCTAGTAGTCGTAATATTATACTTATAGTGTCCGTAACAGACACTCCCTAGAGAAGGCTGGACCTTATTTCCTAAAAAAGGCTAGACGATATCCTTATTCCCTAGAGAAGGCTAGGTATCCTTACTTCCTAAAAGAGTATAGAGTAAATTATAGTGGCTGTGTTTATTTTTTAAAAGAGGTGGAGAATATTAATAGGTGTTGATAAGAAGCTTTTAGAGCCTTTGAATAGTATATATAATATTAAGGAGATAAGATTAAAGCTGCTTATTAGAGGTATTGTAGATAAGATCTAGGGCTGCTGTAATACTAAAGTTTATTATAGTGGGTTGTAAGTTATATGATTTGTATTAAGATAAAAGAGTAGTTAAGTATATAGTTTCCCTCCACTCTTGATTCCCCCTACCTCTAGCCCCCGAAACTTAGAAAAACCTTACGTCAATTACATCGCTTAAATTAAGTACGCAATATTGGATTTAAGTAATATAATTGGCGTAAGGCCCTTATAGAGCTACACTAATATAGTGGCGATTATTAACCTCTAAACTGTATCACTTTTGCTTACAATACGCAGTTAAAAACTAGATCTCTTTTCTAGCCGAGATAGGAGGCAATACAAGTCGCAAACTTAATTAGATATATAACGCGAAATATTTAGTAATATAGCTTGTTTTGTTGTAGAATACCCTAAGCCTTAATACTATTAGAGGATTCCTTTCTTACAATTTGTGACAATTTCTTCCTTAAGCTAAAGAGTAAGACGCCTTAATAGATCTAAGGATGCTATCTAAAGGAAATAGTACAGAAAGACCTAATATATATAGCTGATTTCCTCCCTTTTACACTAGGAATATATAATTGCCTTTATTGTCTACTCTACTAGTTGCTTTAACGCGTCTTCTATATCTTTTATTTGTTACTACCCTACTTTCTATTTTTACTGCTCCTTTTAAACCATTCCCTAATTTATTATATATCCGCTAACTATTTACAGCCGCTTTTTACTCTTTAGTATAGACGCTTATTTAACTATTAGCTTGCTTATTAAACCCGTAACTTGCTAGATTATACCAACTATTGGTTTTTTAAAGTATTATGCTTGACTGCCTCTTATATTAATTATTGGCACTTTAATAGCTGCTTGGGGTTTTAAGATCCTAGATACGGTGTATTAATTACTAAGCTTTATTAATAACTGAGTACCCTATGATCTATTAAGGTGGATTTAGAAACGGCGTCTTCTATTAATAGGATTAGTTGGCCTATAGAGTGTGAAGGCTAGGTCAAAAGAACAGAATCTATTAGTAGCCAGTGTACGAGAATTCCAAGACAAGGACTTGGAGAAGGTCGAGGAAAGGACACGTCTATATACATGGGCCAAAGCTCTAAGCGAGGAGCCCCTAACTAGGGTCTGTAACGGTGCCGTAACATAGAGAGCTTGTAAAGCCAGGAAATAGCACCTTTAAAGTTAGACAATTTTAAGTGTCCTAGCACTAGTTTATTATCTAATTAAATTACTATAGGCCTAAATAACTAGCAAAGGGGTCTAATAGATTCTATACGTATATAATACCACTAAGTCCCCTAAACACTTCATAATATAATATTAAGTGAAATTCTTAGCACTTGCCTAGATAAGAGGACTATGAAGTTACTTTCTTATTATATAATTTATTTGTTCCCTAAGTCTCTATAGGATTTCTTTATTGTTCTTTATAAAAGAACTAGAGGGCAAGAAGTATAGGATATTATCTATACATCTACTTTCTCTAAGTTAATATATAATTACTCTAATGTATTATCATTCTAAGTATATTTAATATCCCCTATATAGTATCTATTGTAATTAAATTATAGACTATAATCTAGGAGAATCTCTAAGACTTATAGGACTATATTAAAAAGAAAGGCGCGCAGAATGCTCTCTTGTAGAAGCTATATTAACTTATTAATATTATAGACCTTTAATAGTAGTTATTGTATCTAGCTTAGAGTTAAGATTTTAGCATGTAATTAAAATTGATCCTCTAGTCTTTAAATAAATCCGCTTGCACTATAATGTGATCTTAACGGATTTAGCGGCTATGGCTTTAGTCCTACAAGCTAGGAGGTCGTAGAAGCTGGGGGCTTATAGGAGCTAGGGGATCCTATAAGCTAGGTAATTATATAAGTAGGGTCCATAGGGATCGCCTATATCCCCTATTTTATTTTTACTATATATACGTAATATCTATAGCCTAGAGATGGAAGTAGCCTACTCCCTTAGCTATATAGACAATTTTATAATTATAGTTACCTTAAATTTAGCCAAATCTAATTATAAAAAGCTAGAGAGAATAGCGCTAGAGCTAATATCTAGAGCTAAGGAGGCTACTATTAGTTTTAATATTAGCAAAATAGAGCTTATATATTTCTATAGTAAACGTACTATAATAGAAGAAGGGCTAAAGCTAAGACATGTGGAAATATCCCCCAAACTCCTAGTTAGGTAGTTAGGAGCATTTCTAGACTTTAAGCTTATATTTAAATGATATATAGAAATAAGAATCTCTAAAGTAAAAGCAGCCTCCTATTTAATTAAAACACTAGCCTTTTACTATATATATAACTTTACTAAAAGGTGGCGCCACACTTCCAAACTTACGCATACCCATCTTACTATTAAAAACATTCGATTTTCTAACTCCTAAGTCCTTATTCTGTCTACTTAGAGAGCTAAAGATAGATTTATTCTCTATATTACCCCCTTTATTATATAGCAGAGGCCTTAATAAAAGGGGTCCTAGCTTATAAGCGAGGTAGGGGTAGGAATACTAAAACCATAAAACACTAAAATTATGAAACATTATAGGAGGTCTAGTTTTTCTACTACCTTTTAGACTAATCTCCCTAGAAATCTTCTAGTAAGATTAGCAAGGAGAAAGGGTATAAAGATAGTAAAAACTAGTAAGGCTTTTTGCCTAAAAAATCCCTCTATAAGCTATTAGCTATAAAATATTAAAGAATCCTTAAGCTACGAAGCCTAAAAAGCCTCCTAAAGACAAATATACCGAAGAGATAGATAATAACAAACTCTTACCTATATCTAAAAGGCCTAACAAAAAATAACGTTCTATAGAAATAAGTAATAAAGAAGCTATATTTACTTTTTCTTACTCTTCTCTTTCTTCTAGCCTACTTAGGATAGGAGAAAAAAGAGAACACCCTCCGTTTTCTTCTAAAAAAGAAAACTAAAAAAACTAGTAAAAAATATAACAAAACTAATAACTACTATAGATAGTATACCTAGTATATCTTTTCCTCCCTTTTCTCTAAAATAATACCTAGAGAAAGCTTTAGAAAGCCCAACTTAAGCTTATTAAGGGCTAAATAAAAAAGAAAAAGAAAAAAAAGAACAAGTTAAATAGCTAAAGGACTATACACAGAGTATTCTAGTAGGAGAAAATCCCTTTATACAAGGAAAATAAAAGGGAGATAATGTCCTAAAAGGGCTAGTAGAAGAAGTAAGGGCTCTCCGTAAAGAGGTAGCCCCTATTAAAAAAACTTATGTAAAGAGGCTAAAGAGGGACCTTCCTTCTTCGTCCTCTCTACCCTCCTTATTATTACTATATCCTACCCCTTTTCCTACCCCTTTTCCTTCTAGTAGGAGTTCTACTTCTATTAGAAGTAAGAAAAAGTAGCTATAAGAAAGAAAGCTAGTCCTAATTATAAATAAAAAGGACTAACCTTTAGATATCTTCTCTATATAAAACAAAGTTAATTAACTATTTATATTAAAACTGTAAGTAGAAAAGCCAGTTCTAGCGTCTATAGCTAGAACTAAAGGAAAATAAAATATTCTTCTTATAACTATAGAAGAGTATAATATAGATTTCCTAGTTAAATATAAAAATATCTAGTATAACTACTTTACTTTTTAAAGAGAATAAAAACTAGAACTATAGGTTTAAATTATAGCCTATAGGGTTTCTACCCTACCTTTTTTAGAAGAGGGAGACTCTAAGCTTTTAAAAGAGGAAATTAAGACCTTTAATCCTATAGGGATATAAGGACTACCTAAATAGATGTTATTTAGCGTAAAAAGATATAATCTATAAACTAGATTCGGCTCTATAGTCTTTACTATAGAAAATAAAGAAAAAAGATAAGAAATCCTTAAGTAAAAAAAGATTCTAATTGCAGGTACAGCTACTAAGGTAGTAAAATACCTAAAAGTCTCTCCTACTACGCAGTATACTAGCTACCAAAAATTTGGCCATATAGGAGATAGATGCTCTACTAAAGCCTATAGATTTTATACGGCTGCATATTTATCTAAAGACCACTCCTATCCTACCTATATAATAATAGAAAAGCTTTATAAGCATACTACCCCTCTTTATATTAATTGTAAGGAGAAGTACTTTACTAATAGTAAAGACTATAAGACTTTAAAAGTAGCTAAACTAGTACGTAGTACTAGTATAGAAGGTTTTATAGAAGAATAAAACAAAATAGGAATCTAGAAGGAGGTAACTCCTACTAGGCTTTTAATAAAAAGATATTAGAGAGTAAAAGGATATAAATAAATTATAAAAGAATAGGGATAACGTATGTGATGGGGTTATGAAGGTGATCCTAGTTATGACCGATTTGAAAATCAAAATTTGCCAAACTGCTGATTTGGTAGCAAATAATTAGTAAAAGCCATTATAAGTTATCGCTTCGTTAGTAAGAAGTCTTAAAGCTATAAATATATATATAAAAGAGTCTATATAAAGTCGATTTTTAATATTTTAGTTGGAGCTGCTGGCGGAAAGTAACTGTATGAAAACTCCCACCGGGCGCGGGCGCGGGCGCGGGCGCGGGCGCGGAGGCAACTCAGGTAGCAGCACCTAAATTAGTTCGCGCGACGACTCACAAAGCACTGCGTAGGAGGACTTTACTAAGGGCTCCTTTGGCGCGTTCTAAATCTAATTTAGACTCTAAAATTAAGACTTAATCGTGGTGTTGCAGTTATGGCGCACACTTTAATTTTCGCGATGCAGGCGCAAACAAGTCAAACGCACGTGATGTTCTAACTTAGTAAGGAAGCGTCTAAACCAAATAAGGTAGGGGGTATACGTGTATAAATTTATCTTTAAAGTTTGCGTGCCATAATATACACTGGGTAGAATTTAGTATACGCTACATAGGCTGTAAAATACGCACCCGTGCTTGCGCGTACGTCAATATAAAACTGTTAGGGACCTCCGTAACGTCATGGGCTTTCGCACAAGGTTCGGCGCTTTTATAAAGACTTTCTGTTCGCTAGGCTGTTAAAGCTGCTAGTAGACGATCTTCTGCATCTAGAGCACGCGGCCAGCGAGGCATGGCTTTGGTAATATGGAGTTCTGTGCAAGGGAAGGAGAAAAGTCAATGTGTTGATGTTCAAAGCGGCAGTATATTTTAGGCAATAAGTTAGCCTAAATAAGAAGGCGGTAATGTAAATCGGTCATAACTAGGGTCACCTTCATAACCCCATTACATACGTTAGGTATTAGGATTTCTTATAGTTTTTCCTACCGTTTTCTTATTCCCTAGTAATTGTAGTAACTTAGTATTTTATTAAGAAGCTATAAACTTCTAAATTAGGGGTTTATAAACTACTAGGATATAGCTACTAGTAAATATTAAGCTGCCTAGAAAGGATTTATATATATAGAACTATAGCGCTATAGCCTAGAGGCTGTATACGTAGTATTGTACGTAGTATAATACAACGGATATAAAAAATATAAATAAAAAAAAAGACCTCAGTCTACATGCCATTGAGGCACGAGGGGTCGGGAGCATCAAGTGGCGTGCCGGGTTACTCCAAATCCCTCGTAGTTTAATGCGCCGGACCCCTCGAGACAAGATATTTCTCCATTGGTACTTGCGATTGGATTTGTTGTTGAAGTGCTTTTCGACTTTCTTCCCCTTGTTTTCCCATCCACCAAGCAGGCTCAAAAGCCTTCACCAACTTTCTCAGCATCTTCGCATCCGCTAACGCATTGTGGTGCTGGTAGATAAGTTGATCTTCTGGAAAGACTGTCGGATATAGTGTTCTCAAATCGAGGGGGATGGTGAGATTGTGAGAAAGTTGATGAAGAATAAGTAGGCATTTATGGTCTGACGGAAGCAATGCCTGGAGGCCAGCTTTTGCAAGAAATGACCGGGTGTGTCATATCGAAATATGTCTTACACCAGACGAGAACATTGCAACGCGGAGTAATTCCTTTTTCTTGAAATCTCCTCACGAGTTCCGCGGGTCCGATATCAGGCGATTTATTAGCCACGTTCCTGCAAGGGCAAGCATAGGAACAAGAATGCTCAAGGTATTCGTTAATCAGTACCTCATCGGTATCGTAATCTACGATTCCAATTTGCCAAATCTCTGTCGTGGACATTTTGGCTTCTATGTCGAGGCAGATCCATCGCTGGCCTCCACATTTAACCCGTTCAAGGAACTTCTGCATAAGAGAGGATGAACTTGATTTAGTTAAGAGCCAGCGATTAGCCAAGCTATTCGTGAGATATTTTATATTATCGGCCTTTGGCAAAAACAGAGTCGTTTTATCCCAAGCTTTAAGAGCCGGTCTGATTTGTGCCGGACAGAATTTGGTCTTCCACCATCTTCGGTGAAAGCAATTCCGTGTATCACAATGACTCTTCTCTTCATCTTTAGCAAGGACGTTTGCTCGCGTAAGGGCGTCTACTACTATTCGATGTTCCGTACAAGCCGCACATCGAGGTTGGAATCCTACTCTTGATACAGGGTTGTTGCGGCAAAGGAAGGCTGTTTGAAGTGTAATTATTGAGTTGTGCGGGCATGGTTGTTGCACGAAACTCAGGCCGTGGCCGAAAGACGAAGGGAGGTTCCGGGGGCCCAAACAGTTGAGTTTGAAGTTACGCAATTGAAGTGTCGTCGTCTGGTTTCGTTCTGACGATGTTAATATTACTTATCTAGATACTTTAAACTAGACTCACTTATGAATTCTATATTTTGAGCTACAATGCCTTCCTGAAGCTGGAAAAACCGCTGGTTTTCGTAGGATCGTTGAATATATTCTAGTTGACCCTTGCTTATAAAACAATTCTCTTCGTCGATGTTCGCTCGAGCCTGAGCCCCGCGGATGCCATATAATTTTAAGCCATGAATATGCACGTCGTCATCCATATACTCGTTATATTGGTTGGCAGTATCTTTGTTCTCATCATCTTCAGCTTGATTATAGGTGCTACCGCCGCTGTCGTCCTCTAAAGCTTTGCCGATTGTTGTTAATAGCTCCTCGACTTCTCTAGCGTCGAGTCCTTCGGCAGCCGCAGACTCAGGATAAGAAGTCCGATCTTTAAGGTGTCCAGCTGATTCGTGACATTTCATATGATGGTCCATCATTTCCTTAGGCATCCGCTGTCCAGAAACTGCGCGTGTACAAGCAGGGACTGTACATTTTCTCTGTCCGACGCGGAAGGCTCTAATATGTTTTTCAAAACCGCTTCGACTGGTGAAAGTTTTCGCACAAGGGAACTGGCATTGGTAGGTGTTGGGATCGTCATGAATTGCTTTATGGCTCCTAAGGGTGCAACTCCGGGTGAAGATTCTACCACACTTGTCGCACTTGTGTCGTGGATTTGTGTGCGTAATCTTTGCGTGTCTTCTCGCATTGCATTTGCGCGAGAATGTTATCTGACATCCCAATTCCTTTGCTTTTGGGCACGGGTATCTCTTTCCGTCGTGCTCGCTATCCGAGTGTACCTTCCCATTTTGTGGGTCGGTAAAGGTCTTCGAACAGTTAAATTCGACTGCCTTCGGGCAGGGGTATCTCTTTCCCTCATGCTTCTTCTCCACATGTACTTTCGCATAGTTTCGATCAGTAAAGGTCCCCGGACAGTTCAATTCGACTGCCCTCGGGCAGGGGTATCTCTTTCCCCCGTGCTTCTTCTCTGCATGTACCTTCGCATGCGTTCGATTGGTAAAAGTCTTCGAACAGTTAAATTCGACTGCACTTGGGCAGGGGCAACTCTTTCTCTCGTGCATACCATCTGCATGCCTCTTCGCATCCTGGACCGTCGTGAAGGTCTCTGTGCAGCCAGTTTCTGCTCTCGGGCAAGGGTATCTCTTATTATTGTCGTGATGAATATCTGTCTCTTCGCAATCTCTGGTCGAGAAAATGTCTTTGGACAGTCGAATTCGACAGCTCTAGGGCAGGGATACCTCTTTCTGTCATGCAGAATTTTTGCGTGTTTCTTCGCATTACTAGCCATCGCGAAAGTCTTTGCGCAGCCAGTTTCTGATCTTGGGCAGCGGTATCTCTTTCCGTCATGCTCATTCTCTACATGTACCTTAGCATGGTGTGAATGAGTAAAAGTCTTTGGGCAACCGTATTCGACTGCTTTAGGACAGGGATATCTCTTCCCGTCATGCAGAATTTTTGCGTGCCTCCTCGCATCCTTGGCCGTCTTGTAGATCTTGTTGCAACCTAGTTCCACTGCTTTTGGACAAGGATATTTGTCTAACTTGGCGCGCTTTGCAGAATTCGTAGGGGAGCCTGTTGACTCCGATTTCCGCTTAGGCGCCATCAGAGAAGAGGCAGAGGAAGGGCTGGATGCTCCTAGATGTAATGTCGATATACTAAGAACACGCTGGTGGTCAAGGGAAACATGCGACCTAATTCCGATTATATTCTTAGAGAGACCTCTCTAGAGCCAGCAACTCGCTGCGCCGTCTTTACCCAGCCACTCGCTATTGATGCGGCTCTGAAGTTCTCTCTGTATCAGTCCTGCCTCAGACTCTTATGGAGCACCAATAATGGCCCAAGCACTACCTGTCTGGCAGCCAAAAACGGCACCTCAGACAGCAACAAGTAGCCAAGCTGCACTTGCGAAGAAGAGCTTCAGTAATGGTCTCGACAAACTCGAGTCGGGTGGACACTTTCCGGACATTCCGTTTGGACTTTTCGGCCACGAAAAACTCCTCCCAAAATGGCAATGGCAAGAAGTCGGATATATCGTCCCACTCACTTGATGTGGATAGTGTCGGGAACTGGCCTCCGCCCGTTGTGGAGATGCCGACCGATGTCGTTGAGAAACCAAGTGGAGGAGTCCAGAAAGGCATCCCTGAAAGCTTGTTGGGGTGGCAGAAAGAAGGTCTGGGAACGAGACCAGAAAATCCGCACCAACGGAATCACGTGTGATCCTGCTGAGGTAATGAGCATGCTGAGGTAATGAGCTTGCTGAGGTCGTCGCGTCGCTCTGACGAGCACGCATTGAACGATCCCGTCTCCAGTACCCAATTTCGCCACAACAATGACGGCAGCACAAAGCTACTCAGCTGCTATTCTCCCTCTGGAAGCTCCTATTTTTACGTCAAAGCATGAGGAGTATCAGTATCTCGACCTCGTACGCGAGATCCTGGATAATGGGGAGCATCGACCCGACCGGTAAGTTGTAAGGCCCCATGCAAAGCAAATGGATTAATTATACCAGAATAATGGCTTTTACTGACACTATCTTAGAACCGGTACTGGTACCTACTCTATCTTTGGCCCCAGACCATTAAAGTTTATCCTCAACAAAAACGGGAGTCCAGTTCTACCGCTGCTAACAACAAAGCGCGTCTTCCACCGAGCCGTAATTGCCGAGTTACTGTGGTTTATTGACGGCAATACATCATCTCTCTCGCTGAACGAGGCTGGTGTGAAGATCTGGGATGGTAACGGATCACGCGAGTTCCTTGACAGCCTGGGGTTATCGCACCGTACCGTCGGCGACCTAGGTCCGATCTACGGCTTCCAGTGGCGGCACTTCGGCGCCGAGTATGTTGATGCGTATACCGATTATACCGGGCAAGGCGTTGACCAACTAGCCGATATTATACACAAACTACGTACAAATCCTTACGATCGCAGGCTGGTCCTCACTGCTTGGAATCCGCGAGACCTACACAGCATGGTTCTACCGCCTTGTCATATGTTTGCCCAGTTTTATGTCTCGTATCCAACGCAGAGGGGGTCGGCACCGGGAAAGGAAGAGGGAGAGATCGAGGATGATAAGAAAAATCAACCAAAGGGCCATCTCCACTGCCAGTTATATCAACGATCCTGCGATATGGGTCTAGGTGTACCATTCAATATTGCGAGCTATGCACTGCTAACGCATATGCTTGCGCACGTCTGCGATTTGGTCCCCGGAAGCCTTACGCATGTTATGGGGGATGCGCATATCTATCTTGACCACGTCGACGCGCTCAAGACCCAGTTAGGACGTGAACCGCGGGAATTCCCAGAATTAGAAATTACGCGTGAAAAGGGAGTAAGCATTGACGGTTGGAAGGTAGAGGATTTCGTAATCAAGGGATACAACCCCCACAAGACGATTGCGATGAAAATGTCTGTATAAGTCTTATAGGTTGATTATTAGTTTATTCTTTGGCGGGATATCGTTACAAGATTATCGGGATCGACGCCTCTGCTAATAACGCGTTGCCTCCGCGCCCTGTTCTTCTCCTTAAGGTTAGCTCCTGGGCGTCCCATAGAATGTTTCTTGCGTTGATTTCCTGCTCAGTAGCAGTCGCCCGATAATTAATTATGTAATATAAAGCTAAATGCAGAGTTGTACGCAGGCCTTAAGCAAATGATTATATAAAAGCTATAATTAGTTGCATATAGATGTAGAGCTATAATTAATTAAGGGAAACGATAATCATACACCCCCTACCTCATTTAGTTTGGACGCTTCCTTATTAAGTTAAAACATCACGTGCGTTTGACTTGTTTACGCCTGCATCGCGAAAATCAAAGTGTGCGCCCATACTCAAACACCTCGCATTTGCCTTAACTTCGCATCCAAGAGCCTGCAATTGTAGAGCGTCGCCATAGTTAGCTAATTAGCTCTATAACTAGCTCTATAATTACTAATCGTATTAATAGATTTGCTCGTAGAGAGCCCTTAGTATTTAAGTAAAATACTAGCTAGACTCCTACCGGGCGCAAGGCGCGGGCGCAAACGTAGGCACGGAGGCACCTCAGGTGGCAGCACCCAAATTAGTTCGCGCGACACCTCACAAAGCACTACGCAATCCAATTAATTGCTTCTTTGGCGCGTTCCAAATCTAATTTAAACTCTTATACTATAACTAAAATCAAGACTCGATCGTGGTGTTGCAGTTATAAAAGTTACGTGACACGCACTTTGATTTTCGCGATACAGTTATCTCAGTTGACTCATCCGCTTCGCCGAGGAATTTGAGGAGGCGGCTACCCCCTGCCCCGGCCCGCGCCACAGGAACTTATAAGCTAATCAAACGGTCGCTCCAACTCATGGGTACTTATTAGCCAATAGAACGCCGCGCTACACCCTACTACCCCTACCACCCTAATTCCTCTGCGAAGCGTCTAAGAGATTATAGGCGCAATTTATAAAGGCAGGCCACCTGCCTAGTAGATGACGGTTATATTACCTTTAACGCGGTATATCGCCCCCTAATATACTACCACTCAGCTCGCCAATACCTCCATTTAAAAGCCCTCCTCTCGCTCTATAGAATCCATCTATAATAGAGCCTAATTATGCCCCTAATGTCTCTATAAACGTCTCTACAAATGTCTGTACGAACGCCTACACGAACGCCTACACGAACGCCTACATAAACGCCTACACGAACGCCTATACGAATGCCTACGCGAATGCCTGCACAAGCGCCTATATAAAGCCATTTATAAGGCCTTTAAAAACAAGCCTAAATACAACTTCTATATACTAAGACTACAATCGTCTGCACAAATGCTAGTGTGAACGCCCATATAAACGTCCATGCAATTAATTAATTAATTAATCGCCTATATAAACGCCTGTACGAACGTCTAAACAATTGCCTATACGATCATCTCTATAAAAGTCTCTGCAATTGATCGCCCGTACGAGCGTCTGCACGTCTGCACGTCTGCACGTCTGCACGTCTGCACGTCTGCACGTCTGCACGTCTGCACGTCTGCACGTCTGCACGTCTGCACGTCTGCACGTCTGCACGTCTGCACGTCTGCACATCTACATGTCTGCACGCCTGCACGTGGCTCCGCACGAAGCTCCGCACGAAGCTCTGCACGAAGCTCTGCTAAAGCTCTGCACGAAGCTCTGCACGAAGCTCTGCTCGAAGCTCTGCACGAAGCTCTGCACGAGGCTCTGCTCGAAGTTCTATTGAAGCTCTACTCAAAGCTCTATCAAAACTCTGCTCAAAGCTCCATCAAAGCTCCATCAAAGCTCTGCTCAAAGCTCTATACAATGCTCTACTCGAAGCTCTATTAAAGCTCCACTTAAAGTTCTATTAAAGCTCTGCTTAACGCTCTGCTTGACGCTCTACTTAACGCTCTGCTCAAAGCTTAGCACCCTAAAGGCGTTACTATGACCGCGTCGCCTGCCAGAACACGACACGACGGTAGTATGGGTATAGTTTAACCGGGCGAGCCGGTTATTGTAGGATAGAAGAGGCGCCTCTATAAATTTAGAAGGAAACGGAGTAGTGGTAGTGGAGTATGGCTATTGTTTTAATGCGACTGGTAGAGAGGGACTAGTTTTAAAAACGTGTCTTTAAACTTTAAGGCTATATCTCGCCCCCTAATACGGTAGTTAGCTAGTTATAATTATTATAATTTGTTTGGACCCATTTCATTCACTCTTTCCCATTTTGGGATTAGCGCATACGCGCTCTATAAGAGTTACCACCAATATATAGAATAGACCTCTTCTCCCTCTAGACACCAATAACACAACCAATTAAGCAATTGCTATACCGTAGCTACCGAAGTGCTACCAATACTAATTAGTGATCACAGATCAGGAGACGGTACTATTTTAAAGAGGAATTAACCACGAAAGGCCTACCTACCTGTGTAGAGAACCCTTATATAAGATTTGCTAGGGAATACGCGTTAAGAAGTAGATGCCTACCTATGCTTGTGTTTCTATGACTTAATTCGCATTTAAAGATTTAGAGGCCTGCCTGTGCTCGTCTTTCTGTATCGCGTCCATCACGCATTTGCGGCACCTACGCGTCTTACTGTTTATTACAACCTACGAACTCAATACGGCCTCTATACCAACAACTTTCCCTCCCTCTATACCTCCAAAAACCCTATAGCGACTGATTCTGCCTCCCTCCTTACCTCCTCCTATACAATAAATACGAGCCATGGCGGACTGGTTAGCAAAGCCAGAGAATAAGGATTAGTGGCCTAACGGCTTTAATCCCACAAATAAGGAGAAAGATAAGAGAGATGCTTTTATAAGATATAAATACTGGGTCTACAACCAATTATAGTTGCAAGATAGTAATCTCTAGGAGCAATTTAAAGAAGACTTTAATAAATGGACGGCATAGCTATTTGATGAAGTTAATAAAATACACTTACGCAATTTACAAAGTGCTCTGCGTAAGTATGGAGTTTGGGTATATAAGTTAAATCGCCCTTCTAAGCTGAACGACGCACTGTATAAATGCCTTTAGGAGGAAGAGCCGACTGCTTAGACAATACTAGAGATTTAATAAACAATACCAAAGAATAGAGAATTTAAGTTAAACCTTATAGCATATATGCTAAAGACAGGCGGAGTTAAAGTACAAGTTAGCAACCTTAACGACGTCAAACAATAACCTACGTAATACTAAAACTTACCTTCTCTACTCTTACTAGCAGACCGTACTGCCAGAGATATTATTTCCCTCACAAAGTTGATCACAGTAGACAACAAATATAGCGGTTAGAATGATAACTTTAATATTAAACTTAATATCTTTAAGAATTACTGTAAGCAACTTAATATTACTAATAACGCAATAAAGGTAAAGGTATATTCTAATATACTAAAGGATAATGCTTTTAACCACTTCTTTGCAAATTAAGTATTGTATAGAGAAAGTACACCTACTTTCGCTTAACTTTGCGGTACAATACGAGCCTATTTTAAGAACGATGACCACTGCCGCTCTTAACTTTAGTTATTTAACAGCCTTATACTAAAGGAAGTTATATCTTAACCGGAGAATATGGCCAAACAGAAGAAGGAATGCCTTAATATCTTAGTTAGAGACCTCCGAAAAGCACAGAACGGCGCTAACAAGACTGTAAAGGGTAACGCTACTTTATAATAGCGCTTAATTATTGCGTGTTAAGACGACTTGGCTTGCAGTTATGTATACTTTTAACTATCTGATACATTGCTAGCCTTAATTAACTCTCTTTAAAGCTTAATTATTACCTATAAGAGAAGTCACCCACCGGCTATAGCTGCCTATATTGCAGGAGAAGATAAAGAGGAAGAAGTATACTATATAGACCATTAATACGTTCGTAATAACAATAATTACAATAATTACGGTACCTCGCAATTTTAACGCTTCCTATAATACCCTCAGAATTGCAACACTTAATACCTTTAAGAACGATACCCTTAAGACTAAAATCCTTAATTCCGCAACCCTCGTGACTTATAAGTTAAGAGATACTTTGTTTATAAGAAATAAGGCTATTAGTCTACTAAATACTTAAAAGAAGAGTAAGAAGATTAGAAAGAGAAGTATAGACATAAATACGGCTGTACCTTTAATTAGAATGCTGCCTAATAGATTACCGAATACGAAGGCACCGAAGACGATAATAATCTTAATGACTTTTAAACCTTTGTACTTAATCTTAAAGAAGATACTAAACACGCCGAATACTTTATATCGTTAATAGTTAAGAAGTTAAGCAACCTTATAACTTAATATATACTTATAGGAGTAGTTCCTAATAAGTCTACTTTCCCTTTTATGTATTTAACCACCTTTAAAGAGACCTCTTGATACAACTCTAATAAATAGTACGGTATTATAATTAACATGGGAGCAGCAAGAGCATTAACTACTAGATTTAGCTAATATCTTGTATATAAGGAGACCGTTAACTTAATAGCCATACTTAATACTTCTAACGCCAGCGCCATTAAGGTTAAGTTCGGAATTGGCTTAATATTATTAGTAGGTTCTCTTAAAGTGCAATCACTGGTAGGAGAGATTGTGTTTTATATTATATATACTGATACCCCATTTCTTATAAGCCTGCGAGATCTTAACTCTCTAGGTTGCTACTATAATAACCTTACCAATAAGGTAGTAACTCCTATATTAACAGTGCCAGTGGCATAACAGTTCGGTTACCCCTTCCTACTATAGGGAAAGACTCTATAGCAATTTGTTACTGCATTAATTACATTAACAGTATGCTACTTAACGGCAACAGAGTTGTTATAATTGCACTATTGTTTTGGCTATCCTTTAGTTAGGAAGTTATATGCTCTACTTAAGCATTTAGGTTATAATATTAATAAAGAGATGATTAAGAAGCTAACCAAGTACTATTACTATTGTTAAAAGCATAGTAAATCCCTATATAGATTCAAGTTTAAGCTTCCTACTAATTTGGACTTTAATTACATGGTATTCGTTAATATCTTCTATATTAACGGCAAGCTAGTACTCTATGTTGTTAATAAGGCTATAGGATTTACCGCTGCCCAATTTCTAAAAGATATATCTGCAAAAACCACCTAGGAGGCTCTTTGTACTTATTAGCTTGATACTTATCTCAGTCCCCCTAATTTAGTTATACATAACGCCGGCACCAACTTTAACAGCCGTGAGTTTTGTTAAAACGCCTCTATAGTTGTAACGAAGACCAAGTACGTGCCCGTTAAGGCTTATTGGAGCATTGGAAAGGTTAAATAAGGTTATATAACCCTTCTTTACGCCTACAAGATTATTTAAGAAGAGATAGGTTTAGATATCTTAAAGGAGGCATATTTATAGATAGCTGTTAAGGCATTAAATGATTCTATGGGCCCTAATGGCTTGGTACCAACTCTACTAGTATTTGGTGCTTTCCCACAAATATCAGACAGTGATGTACTAGCACCATTAATTTAACAACGTGCTGTTGCCATATATAAAGCAATAGAAGAGATCACGAAGGAGAGAGCTAAGAGAATGGTTAACAATATACTTAATACTTAAAACGGTCCCAATACGGAAGCTTTATATAACCTGCCACCTAATTCCCCAGTGCTTGTATACAGAGAGAAAGGAGGCTAGAAAGGCCCCTTCCTATTAATTGGAATTATTGGCGAGACTTACAAAGTTAAACTTTTATCTGGAGTTACTAATTTCCGATTAACTTATATTAAGCTGTATTATAAAGAGAGTACAGTTAGAGACTCTAAGGGAGATTAATCTAATAGAGAGCAAGTTAACAAAGGAGAAGAGGAGTAAGAGGTACCAATTTAGTAACTATAACGCAACCGCTAGCGACCTAAATGATTTCGTGGACCTAACATTACTGTCTATATAGCAATTCCATCATATACTGACTCCCGTATGAAGGAGATTAACGGCCTACTTAAGAAGGGCGTATTTTGAATTGCTAATACTTCTATAGTACTAGAAGGCACCCGTATATTTAACTTCTAATTTGTTAATGATATTAAAAACAAGGGCACTAATTAAGCGTTTAAGAAGTTACGATTAGTTATATAAGCCTACAACAATTAGGAGAAGGAATTGGTGTTAATACAGTTACCTATTATTTAATAATTGAGTTAACGAATTATACTCGCACTTATACCTTCTCTTCTTAAGGAAGGCGCCTCCCTGTACCTCCGTAACATCTTATAAGCGTACGTATAATCTACCACTCTTTTAAATCGCGATTTCTATATTCGCCTACCTCCAGAACTCTTAGATATCTTGTAACTCGGCGACAATACTATTATAAAGGTAATTAAGCCTCTATATAGTATCCCTAAGGCTAGCAACCATTGGTTCTTAATATACCACCTTTACCACACGGAGAAGCTTAAGATAAAGGAGTCTACCTACGACCCTTACCTTCTCTATACGCACGAAGCCGGAGTAGGAATTGTTGGCCTCTAGACCAACAATACTCTATTTATTAGAAATAAAGAGTTTGCATAAAATAAGGAAATTAATCTTATAAACACTAAGTTTATGGCAAAGGAATATAAGAAACTTATAACAAGTACTCTAATTAAGTTTAATAGCGGTCAAATTACTCTTAATAATAATAACTCTATTACATTTAACTAAATACGCTAGTGCGAGAACTTAAACCTTGTTAACCTTAAGACTACTAATCTCACAAGTTTAAGAGGCACTAAGAGAGTTATAGTTACCCCAAAAGATTAATATATTGCTTAACGCGTAAGAGGAGCGTATATTGCCTCTATATGCTAACTAGAGTCTTTATTTAATCTTTTCTTTACGGCTTAAGTTACTAACCTAAAAGAAGGTGACGCAAAGAAGCTAAATAAGCGTTTATAATAGCAAATTAACAATAAGTCAAGAGGCCTGTGATTTGTACCTTTAGACCTCTAATTACCTAAGATTATGGTATTTATAGATACCTCTTTTACTAACAACGCTAACAACACCTCGCAAATTGGCTTTATAATTGCAATCGCCGACAATAGTGGTAGTATGAATATCGTTTATTAGTCCTCTATTAAGTGTAAGAGAGTTACTCGCTTAGTTCTAGCCTCTAAACTATACGCAATGGCTTACAGATTCGATTATGGCGTGGTCTTAAAGTCTACAATAGAGAAGATCTTGTAGGTAGAGCTCCTGCTTATACTCTATATAGATTCCAAGTCGCTATACAAATACCTTGTCAAGTTGGGAAGTACTTAGGAGAAGAGATTAATGGTTAACTTAATATGCTTGCGCTAATTATATAAGAGACGCATAATTACGGAGATTAAATAGATTAACGGCGACTTAAACCCTATAGATGTAATAATAAAAGTAAATGCTTGTAACGCATTAAGAAACCTCGTTAATATAAATACAATCAACTTAAATACAAAGGAATGGGTAGAGAGAGGTTAAGTGGTTGGTAAGAAATTAAGTAAACGTAGAATGCAGAGACTGGAGTTAGATTTTGATATCACGTGCGGTATGTTACGTGTATGGGTTATTAGGCCAATTACATAGAGAGTTACCAGTATTTAGACCCATTTTATTTACTCTTTCCCATTTTGGGATTAGCGCATACGCGCTCTATAAGAGTTACTACTAATATGTAGAATAGACCTCTTCTCTCTCTAGACACCAATAACACAACCAATTAAGTAATTGCTATACCGTAGCTACCAAAGTGCTACCAATATAATTAAATAAAAGAAGAGATTACAATTTAAATGCATTGCGCACTAAGACTATAGCTAGTATATTCACGCCGCTAGAGTTATTTAAAATTAACATACATTGAAAAAAGGACCCAGTTTACACCAAACGCGCGCCCATAATCTCTTAGACGCTGCGCTGAGGAATTTTTAGGGTGGCAGGGGTAGTAGAGGGTAGCGTGGCATTCTATTGGCTAATAAGTACCTATGAGTTGGAGCGACCGTCTGATTGGCTTACAAGTTCCTGTGGCTCGGGCGGGAGCAGGGGGGTAGCCGCCTC
>Ga0307507_10001009_pt1 | contig 62759 bp, 15 predicted proteins | sample 7_EM_MG_FD_207223 | JGI IMG/M metagenome (GOLD analysis project Ga0307507, IMG submission 207223) | Populus trichocarpa ectomycorrhiza microbial communities from riparian zone in the Pacific Northwest, United States - 7_EM | ecosystem: Host-associated > Plants > Roots > Unclassified | place...
GTGGAGTGGTTGCCTAACAGATTAACTCCAATTATATTCTAAGATTTACTATAAGGAGAGAACTATCTACAGTAGGGACTGAGGTCCTTTAAATACACAACTATACTCCTAAGAAATCCTCTCTTATATATAAGGTACGTGTTATACGTGTTATACATAGACGTACACTGCGTATACTTCGTACACCGCGTATAACATTATGTGACTCGCTTACCATTCCTCGTTATATGGTTCCACCGGATCCATCCTAGACCGTGCCTGTATTAACCAACTAGCTTCCTGCGACTCTTCCCCAAGTAGTCGTAACATTGTACTTAAAGCGTCCGTAATATTGCTAAGGACATCTTATTCCTAGGCCTTTTGGATGATTTCTTTAGCTTTATTATACCGGTTTCTCTAATCTTTAGCCATCTTGCTAATGTTAGAGATATCCCTAAAGATTAATATAAACGCGTTCTTTCCTAGAGATGACTACAGCCCACTATTGTTGTTAATAAAATTAACTACTGTACTAGTAGTATCTGCGTAGTTTTCCTAAGAGAGCAAAATTTTGTTATAGATTTGGATAAGTACTACGTAATATTAATTAACTGCAAAGCCTCTGACTTCTGTAAGGATGTTACTAATCTGGCGCTTAGCTCCTTTATATAGTACTAACGGTCTGCTTAATAAAGATATAATGAATATGCTATTATTAATTCTATTTGGTTTATGCTTTGGCTAATTATAACTATTTTTAAGATTTAAGGGCAAGAAGGTGGATTTCTAAATAGGGTTTTTAATTATAATGGTTTACTAAATCTGGGTAGTAGTGTGGAGTTCTACTGGTTTTAACTACTAAATGGACTAATTATGATTTTCCATGCCTAGTATAGAAAATCGCTATTAGTTTAGTAAAGGCGGTAAGCGGAACTAATATTTTTACAGTGAATAAATCTAGGTATTTGTGCGTAAACATTCTTCTACTCTTACCTTACTGTTAATACGTATCAGATTCCTATAGCTAAAAGGTAAATAAGAAATAGAAAGAGCTTTAGGAAATATGGCGAATAAATAGATAGGCTGTATGATTATTATTAACGTCCCTTTCCCCGCTTTAGAACTTAACTGTCCCCTAGTTAAATATTTTATACTTAGTTCTATTAAATAATCTTTTTAGAATGCGTACTTCTTAAACTACGCGGCGTTGTAATATAGGTGGATTTTTATATTATATTTTCCTTAAACTTTGGCTCTGCTGTTATTTCTTATAGTATAATCCCGCCTAATTGGTTAAGCCGGTTTTTTTAGCGGACTTTAGATACCTGTTACTAGTAGAACTTCTTTAATCTATTCCCTAGAGTTTGGTTGCGGAATGGCATACCATTAAGATCCTTAATTAAGTACTATTCTTTATATAGGTAACTTTTATGTATATAGAATGGGCCTAGCTATTTTAGATCTAACTTATAACTGCTGGAATAATCTTACTTAAGCTATATATTATAGAGTATGACTATATCTCTAACCTTAAATCCGTCCTAGCGAATGTGATGGGTGTTGTTAAAGTACTTCTTATTTGTTACCCTTAGTTGTTTTATATACGTGATAGCCTCTTTTATATTTATATCTCTTTAGTTAAATTGCTTTGCACGGAGTACTAGTAGCTCTGTAGTGGTCCGAACTATTTGCCAAGGCAGTGTTTGCTAAGTGGGTATATAGAGTTTAATAGGAAGGATATGCTTATATCCATATATAACTTTTGCTGGCGTTATTTCTGTAGGCCGCTTGATAGTTATTCTATCTGCCTATAAAACGGTATGGAGATTGTCTAGCTATAATCTATTTATCTTTACTAAAGCATCTACTATAGGCTTATGCCCTCGCTCTATTAAGCCTTGTCCCTATAGGTGATATGCGGAAGCTATAACCCTTTTAATGTTGTAGAGCTCCGCGAGCGTAGTGGTTATATTAGCATTTTCTCCGCTACTATCTATAGAAAGCTGTCCGAATACTTCCTATTTGTAGATAACGTCTTTATAGAGGAACTTTGCTATACTTTTTACATCCTTTTTCTAAAGGGCTTGGGCTTCTACCTATTTAGACATGTATTCTTAAGCAGTAGCCAGGTATTAGAATCTAAGACGGGTTATTGGCATAAATATAATGTCTACTATTACTTGTTGCTATAAAGTAGACTCCTATATAGGGTGTATTGCTTCTTCTTCCTATCCTAACTGCCGCCCTTGGCATTATAGGTATGACTTAATATGCTATAATATCTGATCCTATAGCCCTGGCTACTAATATTAATTTAAGACTCTCTGATACGTCCCTTTTTGTCTATAATATCTACTCTAATTATAAAGGCTCTTAATGATTTCTTGCTGAGTATTTTTATTATTAATTACCCTCCGTATTGGCATATTTTTTAACTGTTAGCGGAAGAGCTATTAATTACGTACTAGGAACTTTAGTGCTTGCCGTTTAAATCTTTTAAATTCCTTAGTATTTATTTCTTCTGGACGTTGTAAGGTTACTAGCTATTTTATAATTTTCTAAGATTCCTCTAAATATAAGTTCTCTAGTGGTAGATCCACCTCTATTTTAATTAGGCTAGCTGTGTATTCTAAAGTACTTAGCTTATAGTTAATAAATTCTTTAATATCCTTAGTTAGTTTATTAGGCCGTTTGCTATTTAGTGGCCGTTATAACAGCCTATTAGCTAGGCTATTCTTCTTCCCTAGTATATGTCTGACATTAAAGTCCTATAACTGGATTTATGCTAGCTATTAAGTTATTAAGGCTCCTAGTAAATTGGTGGCAGTATAATTTAGTTACGCGACTAAGGTATTTGTATCTATCTTAGGGGTCGTTCGGTTGCAATCTGGAGGCCTTAGATTTAGTTTAGAATAGAGTTGATCTAGAGCTCCAATCTAATTCTAAGGCAACTGTTTGGTTGAATTCCAGTTCAACTTAACCTTAGCTATAAATTTTTAATATTCCTCTTACCGCCTAAAAAACACGCTAAAACTGGGCGCACTTTACCGTATATAGAATCTGAACTGAAGGTCTTAGCGTTAGTTTAAAAAGGAGCCTTAAGCTCCTTAGTTAAATCTAAAGGCTGCAGATTACATATATCCGTGCAACTTATAGAGCCATAGACGCGTGTTAAATAGGGAAGGAACGCGTTCTTTCTACTAGACTTTTAGTTCAGATTTAAAAGCGTTAGATTGCAACCAAACGACCCCTTAACTATAAAGTGGATGCCGTATAGGTATACTTAACACTTCTTTAATATATGCAGCAATGCCTAACACTTAAGCTTTTCTGAATTGTATTTCTGCTCCGCTTAAGACTAGATGCCGCTCTTATATTAATATAGATGGCGATAACCTTGTATGTCTAGTTATATAAGACCGCACCCCTATCCATTCTTGCATTTGTTAATGGCGAGAATAATTAGCCTAGCCCCCTTACTATAATCCAGTTAAATTAACGTGGGTGTGGTAGTAATTATATACTTTAGAGTTTTTATAGTAGCTATTTGCTCTATGCCCTATACAAATAGAACGTTTACTTATAGTAATTAGAAGATTGGCTCTGCCTTTATTGCGAAGTCTTCCACCTATATTTGGTAATATATGACAACTCCTAGGAATGTTTGAGCAGATGTGACGTCTTTGTAGTCTCTTTAGTAAATAATCTTTGCGACTTTTAACTCTTCCGGATATTTTTTTTTTCTATTATAGCGGTAGCTAACTACTACAATCTCGTCTTTATAGAAATAAGACTTTACGCCTAAGATTGTATACCTAGCTTGTTTTAAATCCGCAAGTACTCCGTCTAGCTATATAATGTGTTCTAGAATGTATCTGCGTACGCCTAGAAGGCTCTCTTCTTTATTATATATTGTCTATGGTCCTTTTACTGTAATATTATCCAGAAACGGTAAGGTATAGTATAGGATATATTGCTCTAGGATCTTAGTAATTGTCCTTATAAACTAGGCTACTGAATTTATGCCTTTTATAGGTACTGTTGTTTGTTGTAAAAGTCCTAGAGGTGTTATAAAGGCTATTAGGTTTCTACTTTCTATATCTAGCTCTAATTGGTTATAGCTAGAGAAGAAGTCTACTAGAGATATAACCTTATACCCTATAAACTCCTTGGAGAACTTATTAGCATATAGCGGTAGATTTGCATCCCTAATAGTCACTTAGTTAATATTTATTGCTGTGTTAATTAGTTGGTACTTCTTATGCTCCTTTTTGCTTATAAGAAACCATAGATTCCTATATAGGCTTTTGTAATATTTTAGAGTCCCTTAAGCTAGTTATTTTTATAATATATTAATTACCTCTTCTCGTAGGGCCCTTGGTATAGGAAAGTTTGGTACTTACTATACTTTATATAGCATAGTCTTAATCTTTAATGGTGGAGTTATGTCCCTACTAATACAACCTATTTTAGAGAACTTCCATACTAGAGCCTCTTTTTGGTTAAATAATATGGCCTTAAAGATTTCTTATTTTCTTGACTGAATATCTCCTACAATTATACGCTCTAATTATTCTGGCTTTAGTTATGCGCCGCAGGCCAGCTTGGTGTATTATAGCTTAAGGAAATGATTATATGGACTAAGAGGTAATCCTTAAATAGACGCCTTTTGCTAACGTAGGGCTACTTCTTGCTACTTTATTATGCCTCCTATAACTATTTTATCTGGTGCTGACGAGTTAACTAGATGGACTTTATCCGCTTTTTGTTTATACGTAGTTGCTACACTTATAGCGTTTTATTGGGCCTTGCTCCTATAACTTTCTATTTACATTGTAAATAGATCTGTTGTCTTTAATATTTGATATATATAGGATCTAGCCTTTACTTTAAACACTAGCTTCTACTTTTCTTCTATATGCTTTTTTAGGACTTCTTTTAATATTTTACTGTTAAGCTCTCTTTATCTAGTGTTATGTTCTTCTTTCCGTTAATAGCTATATTTAGTAGATATTTAAAATAGTAAACGTCCCTGTTAAAATTGTACCCTATTTCCCTCCTCTCTGTTCTTGGCGCCCTTTTTATCCTAATATGTTAGGTTATAAGTAACCCCGGATATAATCCTAGTAGTTATACTAGTTATATGTTTCCTAAACTACTACCTATACTAATTCCTTTATCTGGTCTAAAGAGTATTGTATTTTTATGGGATGTTAAGAACCTTGTTTTAACCCCACTATCTTCTAATTAAATAATGCAAGATATCTGGCTTATTATAGTTTGATTTATTACTAGTCTAGCCCTTACTAACTATAGCTTACTAAGTATTACTTTATGTAATATCTCTCCTATAGTAATAAACGTTGTGGATATTAAGACGCCACCTATTACTATAGGGGCCGCATGTATTAATTTAATAAACTTTAACTAAGTCCTATTAGTAGACGTTAGACGTGCGCCTTGTAACTATAGGGGCAGACTTAATATTGGTAGTCTATATTACAGAGCTATACTTTTTTTAATAAGGTTAAGTTCCGCTTTAGAGTTAATTAAGCATTTAACCTTTCTATCTCCTATTTACGCTTTTACTTTTAGATATTGTTTTTGAAACTAGGTAAACCTAGCTTTCTATTTAATCTGGTCTACCTTAGTAGTTATTAAGCCAGTTTAATTAGCGTAAAATATTAGGCGCGCTAATAATATAGATACTTTAACTTCCTCTTGCTTTTATTGGTAGGGCTCTATAAGGGGTGGCGGGAGAGGTTTAAAGAATAACTTTATAACTTTGGGTATATATATAAGGCAGTTACTAATAGTAACTTTAATAGTTTTTAATAAGATCTTATCTGCTATTATAGTTAGGCTCAGGACGTTTTCTTTTAATATATTTATTATCCTAACTGGCTTTGGTCGCAGTACTTTAATAGTTATTATTGCGTCCATCTCTTGTTCCGTTTATCTTCTTAGCTATTTAGCATAGTTTATTTTATTAATCTTATTATTATTTAACGGCGGTTAAGGAGCCTGCCGTTATAATTATAGTATAATTTGGACATGTCCTCCTGGTTATACATTTTAAACTATTACCAGTTGTGGACTGGACGGTCTTAGGGGCGGCTTTATTACTTTAATATCCCCTTACGGTTTCCTAAGATTGTATAACCGTGTTATAGGCTGTAACTAAGTTGCTGCTCCTACTAAGTTAATGTATACTAACTTTACTTGGTATATATCTTTCTAGGACTTACTAAGCTCTTTTTTGCTTTTAGCGCTATTGCTTTCTATAAACTTTATTAAGGCTGCCGCTAGCTAGACGCCTGTTATTGTTACTATTACTATTGTATTAGGATTGATATTTGCATTCTACCTTAGCCAGTCCTTAAGAAACTAAATTTTGTTATTGCTTAGTAAATATAGAATTGGATTTCTTGGGCACTCTTATATTCTAGTATAGATTTGGTTATACTTGTTTATATATAGGAACCCACGGTTAACTAGTTCTTAGAGTATTAGGTATTAGTTAATAAAATAATAAGGACCCCTATATCTATAATATGTCTTAGCTTGTACCTAGTACGCGCCAAGATTTCCTAGTCCTCTTTGCCTTCCTAGGTTAGGCTTATATCACTCTTATAGCGCCCCCCTATATAGTGGCAGTAGCCTGTTGTTATTTGTTATAGGTTATAGACCCGTTTGTTCTTAATGCACTAATGCTTAGTTTAGGAGCTATATATACTATATTAGATTTTAACGAATCTTATTAAGGAACGGTATTAAAGACGTAATACTTGCTAATTTAACTATCCTAAGATTAAGCCTCTGGAGTTAACTAGTAAGTTTCTCTAGCTTAGGGTCTGTCTTTTGTATTATTTAATAGGTATTTGCCGACTTATTTAGCTAAAAGACTATGGGCGGCTAAAGAGCAGCCTCTCTTTAGTTTAACATAACCGGTTGCTAATTATGGAATTGTTTAACCAGCTAACGAAGACCTTGTTCCTTAGGGTTTATTATTAATAGGTGGTCTGCGCCCTTATATAAATTAAGCCTATTTTCTACAGCCTTTTTTAGTAGGTGGAAGTTAAAAGACTTTTATCTATCTAGGTTAGCTCCTGTCTTAGTTATAGTATATCTTTAATATTTAAATAGGAGTCCTTTTATAAACTAATATCCTTATTTACGGTTTTCTAAATTGCTAGCCTTAATAGCCTTTTGGGAAATTAGTGTGAACTATTTATAGTATTTACGTATACTACTAGGTGGGTTGTTCCTGTACTATAGTATATAAGCTTTTAAGAATTCTACTATCTTAACTTATTAAAAGTAGTCACTTCCTTAGTAGTTTATTCGAAGCTTTTTTATAAGTTCTATCCATCTGCTAATAATAAACTTAGGTAGGCTTTGGATCTAGGTCTCTATCCAATAGTTATAATATTCTGGAAGTCTATAATGTTTCTTATTGTCCGTAATACGGTGTTGGATGCATAGTCGCTTGTACTGTTTAATAAATTGCAATATGTTTTATCCCATAAAGTAAGGGGTCCCTGGAGTCCCTGGAGCTGGCATAGGCTGGGCTATAATATATACCTTATCTTGTTCCATTGGTGGTTTATTATAAGGCAACGGACTTATAGTTTCTTTTGGGATAGGTAAATTAACCTTCTAGTTCTTATCCTCTCTTTACTAAAGGTTATTAGTTCTAGATGTTATAGGAGTTAAGTTTGGTACTATATCCTCTGGGTTAGGAAAACTTTGTAGGTTAATAGGCTGCCTGCTTTCTTCTTTACTATTATTATAGAATGGACCTAGCATCTCTAGTATTCCCTTTATTGGTCCTATTGCCATTACTCTTATAAATTTAAGGGAGGCTTGTATAAATGTAAGAAGAATTATATAAACCGTTGTAAATATAGTAAATAAAAAATTAAAAACTTCTTTCTGCTGGTCCTAATGCATTATAACCCTCTCTTTTATCCTCCATCCTACCGTACCCTATGCTCGCATTTCCACTCCTAGTTGTTTATTCCGTCTACTATAGGTCTTGAATAGTAATCTCCAAAAGTGTTATTAACTTATCTTAATTTCCGTGCTTAATTTCCGCACCTATTGGTGGCTTAATGGCTTTTGGTAGCAGTCACTTAATAGTTTTTAGTCCTTTTATGGCTGCAGCACGTCCCTACGTGTCTCCTATATGTAGAGTGCTAGACTTCTAATCTAAAGAGCTTGCCGTCGTCCCTACGTGGAATGCCATAAAGTATGTGGAAGGGAAGGTCTCTCTCCAGATAAGAAGTCAGTGGACTGTTGGTCTGTCGGTTAGTTATAGTTAGTTAGTAGAAATCAGTAGGAAAGCAGTTAGTAAAAAGAAGAGAAAAGAGTGTATTGTGTCCCCTAAACTGTCCGTCGAGCCTGTCCGAGTTGTTGAAGACTCTGAGGCCGTGGGCCAATCTATATACCTATAGGAAGCCTATACTCTCCCGAAACCATACCCAAATTGGATGCTGAATGTAGTGGGCCAACTTACCCCACCACACTATTATATTATTCTATTATTGTTCTGCTATTGTATTATATTATCCTATTATTGTCTTATATTATTCTACTATTGCCTTAATACCGCTATATACTTTTTACTATTTACTAAGATTATAGTTATGGGTATTTATTGGCTAGGATTTAGGCAGTAATTTTTAGCAGTAATTTACTGCCCAAATCTCTTATAGATTAATTAATTGGCGTAGAGCTGTTATATTATAGTAAAGCTATGTCTAAGTAATCTATATTATAATCCTTAGCATAGTATTATATATAGAAATATTTAATCGTAAGATTTAGGAAGATGTTTATATTTTAATTAAATTTATAAGACTATAACTAAGGGCCTTTACGGCGTAGTGATATAGTAAGTTTTATAATTGCTTTAGTTTAGGGTTGCTTAGTTACTATAGGAAAGTTACAATGCTTAGTATGGTGTTAAACTTAAGGTGCCTCGCTACTACAGTAGTAGAGATATAGTAGATTAACTGCTTACTAAAATATAGCGCGCCCCCATTACTGTAGTAGCCACTATAGTAATAAAGATACCCTATATTTATAAATTTTAGAGAAAGCCCATAACACCTATATAGAATGGGCAAGACGATATGGAGTCCAATTCTTACCAGAGAAATACCAGCTAATCCATTTTATAAGAAAATGCAACTAATCTGCAGATCTTTAGCATACAATCTATATCCAAGGCTTTGGGGGTCAACCAGTTCAGGGCCTAAGGGTATTAGGAGTATGGGTAGATAGCAAGCTTTAGTAGAGCGCACATGCGGTGCAAGCGGCCCGTAAGGGCCAAGCACAGTACATTGCATTATCCAGGATCGTTAATTCCACATAGGGTCCATGCTTCTAGAGGTCACGCCTACTATACACAGCAGTTATCCGGCTAACTATAATATATAGATCCAGTGTTTAGGCCATTAGAGAAACCAAGAAGGGCCCCCCTAAATTACTCCTTAAACTACTCCAAAAGGTCTAAACAGCCTGCCTTTAGAGCATAACAGGCGGGTATAAGCGAACGGCCACAGCACTGCTTAGGAAGGAAGCCAATATTCCCCCCCTACAACTATATATTAAAGCCGCTGTAATATAAAGGGCGCAAAGTAAACGTAACTCTAATATTATAAAGTATATTAAGACACGCCTAAATAAACTATAGAGGGACTCTAGGGCCCCCTATAGGAGAACAAACCAACAACCCCAAAGTAGGGAAGATATATTGGAGAAACAGGTAAAGAAAGTAGAAGAAGAATAGTGCTGCTTTAGGGCCCAGGCCTATATAGAGGAGGAAGGGAGACGCGTAAGAGGTTAGTAAAGACAATAGTAAAAGAGAGAAAGAAGCCAAAGTAGAGCATAAAAGAACGCTAGGAAACTATCTACCGTAATACAATACTAGTTGGATTAATACTAGAGAGGCGTATGGGAGTTAAAGGTATAGAGGCTGTTTTAGGCAAGAGGAACCTAAGCTATAGCATGGTTAACGCTATAGGGGGTAAACACTTAAGGGCTCTAAGAAGGCCTAATAAAGGCAGAAAATACAATGGCAACACTCTTAAGAATAGGAATAATAGGACCAAAAGACTGGCTCTACTAGGTAGGTATCCTAGTAGGTAGCCTAAGATGCAAATATAGTTAGCCAAGATAGACACTAAAACACGTAATACTGTTATGCCCCTTATACACTAACCGAGAAGCAATGCTTTTAGTAGCTGGTATAGAGAACTATAATACACTGCTCTTAATATAAAAATGTCTTAAGGTGGTTACCTAGTGGCTTATTAACTAAAGTATACTAGACCAGTTCTGGGTTGCAAAGGAAATAGTAATAAAAGGTAAGGGGGTAAGTATTAGGCGCCCCCTAATAACTCTATAGTAGTAGAGTTAAGTTTGCGATACTAGCGCATCTATAGGCTTGTTACGGCAGCAGTGGTTCCTAAGAAGGTCAAAAAGTAAGGTAGTAGAGCACTATAGGTGACTCGTAGGCGCCTTATAGGCAAGTCCTAAAAGGTAGGGAGATGGATTACAGGGTTTTCTTATTTTCTTAAATAGAGTTTTCTCCCTATATGTAAATAAGGAGTAGTCTGCGTGGGCCTAATAGGGATCCGAATCGGACGTTAAGCAATGAATTATTATTATTATAATAAGACTTAATAATGCAATAAGGCTCGGCAACGTAATAAGCTTAACGGCGATGCAATAAGACTTGGCAACGTAATAAGGCTTAGCGATATAATAAGGCTTAACGGTAATGTAATAAAACTTAATAATATAATAAGTCTTAGTAACGTAATAAGGCTTAGGGCTAGGCAACAAGGGGAAGATTTAAGGTTACTTAGTTACTTTAATTGTTATAGGACACCTCTATAATACCTTACACACATCTACCTATTTCCACCGACGCAGTAAGAAGAGACTAACCGCGAGACGGCAACCTAATAGCAATTTGCTGGCAATCTATAGCAATCTAATAGCAGTCTGCCGCATTTTACTATATTCTGCCAAAGCTTACTAAATTCTGCCAAGTTCTGCTAGGACTGCTCCTTAAATCCTATTTTACTTTATGTACTTATTAACTAAGCAACTAAACTAATAATATATACCCTTTCTTCCTATTTCCTTACCTTCTCTCCTTACGTAACATCTTAACTTTATTATATAGTTTATATATATAGCTTAATAATATCTACTTTGCTATATATTATTATTGCTTATACTTACTCTATAATACTATATTACGTTAAACCATATACTTTATCCTGTTTTAACTAATATATAAAACAACCTAGAAACCCCCTTATCCATAAACAACCTATACGCCCTATTTACCAAATAAATAAGAAGTCTCTAAGAGGCTTTTATGGATACTCTTGCCTAATAAGAAGCTTAATATTATAAGACGATCCAATCCCTAAGAAAGGAAGTCAAAGAGATTTATTACAACTTACTATCTACTACACTGTCGCCCTTACCTGTCCCTACTAGTATTAACCCATAAATACTAGATAAGAAGAATACATCTAAAACTAACTTCTTGACCCCGAATTCGCCAGTTAATACTCCTAACAGTTAACTTTATTACGCTATAAGCCGCCTAAAAGGAGATGCCGTAGATACTATATACCCATTCTAACCAAGTATAGTAGAGGAACTAGTTACTATACTAGAAGCATCTTATAGCGACCCTAACTAAGTCACTATATTATAAAGGAAATTAAATAAGATAATATGGGGTTCCAAGAACTTCCTATTATACTTTACTAAATTCCATTACTATGCTAAAGAGACTAGATGGAACAAACCCGCCTTAATTAATTGCCTAGTAAAATCTCTAAACCCTAAATTAAAGGCATCTCTTATAGGAGTTAAACTGCTAGGTACCGTTACTACCTATACTAATATTATTAATGGCCTATATAATAACATACTACACCTCGCCCTAAAATATACACCTTAATACTCTACCCCCTAACTGCCTAAGACCCGTAAAGATTTAGACGCCATAGATATTAACACTGGGACCCTTTTCTATACCCTAAAAGAATCTGCTAAATAAGAGCGACATATTAAATACGGCCTCTATTTTAAGTGTGGAAGTAATACTTATATCTTTAGCTACTACTCCATCCCTTTTTAAAAGAATTTATAAATGGCTAATACTAGTAGCTGTTTACCACACTAATCCTTTAGTTACCGCCCCTGATCTTTACCTAGTTTTAGCCCTATATTTAGTAAGCACCACTTATAAGGACAAAGTTACAATCAACGTTTTAGAGGAACCCCTTTCTGCTTACTACTAAAAGGTATATTTTAGAGTTAAGTCGCTCTTTAGGACAGCTATATTACAGGATTTTATTAAATATATTAGATGTTATAAAACCTAACTCTTAGGATTGTAGTATAACTATTAACTACTATCTTTGGCAGAAAGGTTAATAGGCTAATACTTAAGTTCTAATTAACATAGGAGCTAGTGGCATAGGATTTATTAATAAGATCTTTGTGTAAGATAATAGGTTTACCCTAATACCCCTTAACCGGCATATTAATGTATTTAGATTTAATAGCAAACGCACTATTTTAGGCTGTATTACTTATATAGCAGCCCTAAGACTCTAATACCTAAACTATAAAGAATTAATTAAACTCTTTGTGACTACCCTAGGTTACCTAGTAATCTTTAAACAGCCCTAGATAAAGCTATATAAGGTAACCATTAATTAAGATAACCTTAAGCTTCTATTTACCGCCTCCTGTTATAAGCAGAAGTGCTTTATAACTTACTGCTTAAGCCCCAAACTAAAATCTAAAAAATCTACTAAGATTTACCAGTCTAAAATTTCTACTAATATCTACCCTATACCTAAAAAGTCCACCTAATTCCACTAATACGAGAATTCCACTAAATTCTACCAACCTAAGAATTTTACTAAATTCCACTAATATAAGATTTCCACTAATATCTACTAAGAACCTAAAAATTATACTAAACTATATAAACTAATCCTAACTGCTACACTGCCCTAAACTAAGCAGAAGTCTAAGCTTAATATATAAAGGTACCAGAAGAACTGGTATTCTACTATAAAAAGGATACTTAAAGAACCTAAACCTAAATCTAATACCAACTCCGTACCTAATACTAACTTTATACCTAACACTAAACCTAAAACTATATAAGAAACTAAGGATAACCTAAGCTCGCTTAATACCTTAGATATCTATATAATTAGAGCTACCCTATTAGCATAACTTGCCAGGAAACCTAAATATATAATCTTCGCTATTATAATAGCCGATATTAAAAAGGCCCTAGTACCAAAAAAGTACACTAACCCTGCTATAAAAGTACCAGTATACTACTATAAGTATCTAGAGGTATTCTTATAAAAGAAAGCCAATAAGTTAGCAGAATACCAACTATATAACTACAAGATCGTACTTAAAGAAGAAAAATAGCTAGGATTTAGACCCCTATACAGAATGTCCTAAAACAAACGTAAAGTACTGTAAAAGTACTTAGATAATGTAACGTGGCCCGCCTCCACGTCGCCATACGGCCAAAAAGACTGAGAGTGCTTGCGAACTTGTCGCAAACGCGGCGGGACCTAATATATATACTCTTACAGATAAGCACCTAAGTAAAGGATTTATTAGAGTAAGCTCTTTACCTATAGCTGCACCTATAATCTTTATTAAGAAACCTAGTAGCAGTCTGCGCTTCTATATAGACTACCAAGCTCTTAACGCTATTACTATTAAGAATTAGTACCTACTCCCGTTAATTTAAGAGACACTAAACTAATTAAGTAAGGCTTGCTACTATATAAAACTTAACCTTATCTACGTATTTAACCGCCTTGATATTATAAAGGGAGATAAATAGCTTACTATATTCTGTACTAGATATGGACTATTTAAATACTTAGTGATACTATTTAGCCTTATAAATGCCCTAAGTTTATTCTAATACTTTATAAATAATACCCTATAACCTTATCTGGATGTTTTCTATACTGCTTATATTAATAATATCTTAGTATACAGTAATAACCTAACTAAATACAAGAAACACATTAACCTTGTTTTAAAAGCCCTACGTAGAGCTAGCTTATAATTAGATATAGATAAGTGCGAATTCCGTAAAACGGAAGTCCTATACCTTAGACTTATTATTTTTATAAATAGCATATAAATGGACCTAAAGAAGATTAAAGTAATTATAAACTGGCAAGAACTTAAGAATTTTAAGGATGTAAGAGCCTTTATAGGATTTGCTAACTTCTACTAATAGTTTATTAACAACTTCTCCGCCCTAGTCTTACCCCTTATAGCTCTAACCTAAAAGGATAAAGCCTTTATCTTTAATAAGGAATATAAGAAGGCCTTTACTTATCTAAAAGTTATATTTACTACTGCACCTATATTTTAATACTTTAACCTAAACTAAAAGAGTATTATAGAAGCTAATTTATCTAACTACGTTATTAGAGATATTCTGTCTTAGTATAATAAGGAAGGAGTATTATACCCTATAGTATACTTCTTAAAATAACTAAGCCTAGCTAAATATAACTACGAGATATACAATAAGGAATTATTGGCTATTATTAGATATTTTAAACAATGGCAACCTAAACTAAAAGGCTCTAGATTTCTAATTAAGGTTTTTAGCAACTATAAGAACCTATAATACTTTATAACTATAAAATAGCTAAGCCACTATTAAGCCTATTAGTTAGAATATCTATCCCGTTTCTAATTCTTTATTATATACTACTTAGGCGCTTAAGGCTAGAAACCTAATACCTTAACCTAATGTTTATAAGATATGCCAGTATAGGAAGAAGCGCGTATATACTATAATTAAACCCTACTTTACTTTAAGCTATTTAACTCTCCTATTAAAGATGTTATAATATACATCCTTAAAATAACTAATTAATTAATTAAATAGATAATAGTTAATAAATACCTAAATAATAAGTTTATCTAAAAAATGCTTAAGCTAATTTAAGACGGTATTAGACACTCTAAAAGAATTTCTTTAAGTAAATGCAAAGCTTGCGGAGACCGCTTGTACTACTAGAACTATCTAGTTATACCTAACTATAACAAACTTAAGCTTAAGCTCCTTAAATATATATATAATCTACTAGTAGCTGGCTACCTAGGCTAAGGAAAAACCCGGAACTCCTCTAATAAGAGTACTATTGGCTAAATATGCATAATATAATATAAAGGTATATCTCTAGCTGCTATACTTGCTAATAAGCTAAAGCCTTATATAAGACATATAATAGCTTTTTAAAGCTACTACCTGTTCTAGACCAAAGATAGAAGGATATCTTAATTAACTTTATTATTAAGCTCCCTGTAAGTAAAGGGTGTATAAATATTATAGTAGTTATAGACCAACTATTTAAGATAAAACACTTAATTGCCTACCCTAATATATTAGCACTTACTATTACCTAATTGTTCCTAGATTATGTATAGAAACTCTATAGACTTCCTAAAATAATTATCTCTAATAAAGGTAGACAGTTTATCTGTATATTTTAGAAAGAACTAACTACCTAACTCCGTATTAAAGTACTATTGTCTATAGCATACTATCTAAAAACAGACGGTTAAATAGAATGTGTAAATGCTATAATAGAATAGTATATTTAGATATACACGTTGTATTTATAGGATAACTAGATAGACTAGCTTATATTTACCAAGTTTACTATAAATAACTCCGTTTTAGAAACTATAAAGGTCTCCCTATTCCTGGCCAACTATAGCTAGCACTTATAAATGGGTTTTAAACCCTTTAGTAATGTCCCTTGCCCCGCTTATTATGCCTTATAGGTTATAGAAGCAAATAAATTTATAAAGAAAATAGAAGAACTATAAGAGTTCCTTATTAATAAAATAATATAGGCCTAATCTGTTTATAAAGCCGTAGTAAATAAGAACCGAACCCTAGCACCAGCCTACTAAATTAGTGACTTTATTTGGCTAGATATAAGAAATCTAAATACAAAACAACCTACTAAGAAACTTAATTAGAAGAACGCCGGCCCTTATAAGGTTAAGAGAGTTGTCTCTCCTTATACCTACTAACTAAAGCTTCCTAATATGGTTAAAATCCACCCTATATTTTGTACGTTAGTCCTCTACCCTACTGCCCCTATATTAGACGCCCTGCCTAGATAGATTTAGGACCCTCCCCTACTAGTTAAAGTAGATAGTAAGAATGAGTACCTTATTAAAAGAATTGATGATATTAAGTATAACAAATAAAAACACTAATGTACTTTATAAGCGAGCCGTTACCCTTAAAACTCACCAAAAATTAGAAAATTCACACTTTAATATCTTAACAACCACTTAATAATAAATTCTAATAATTTAGAATTGGACTTTTATATATATTCTATAGCTTCTATTAACGTTATATAGTATAGAGTATAGTAGTTTTTAAGATATTAAAATTTGGGAACCAAAATAAGGCTAAATTGCTATATCTTAAAAACTACTAAACTATTTACTATGTAACTTTAATAGAAGCTGTAGAGTATATATAAAAGTTTAAATCCAAATTATTAGAATTTATTATTAAGTGGTTGTTAAGGTATTAAAGTGTGAGTTTTCTAATTTTTGGTGAGTTTTGAGGGTGACGGCTCGCTTATAAAGTACGTTAATATATATATCTTATGAAATGGAGAGGCTTTTATAAGCCGATATAGGAACCTGTTAACTCTGTAGGACTTATATAAGCTATAGAAGACTTTTATAAACTCTATCTAGAACTACTATAGCCCTATCTTGTAGAAGCTTAAGTTTAAAGGGGGGGGTACTGTTATGGGATACCTCTGTAATACCTTATACACATCTACCTATTTCTACTAATATAGGAAGAAGAGACTAACCGTAAGACGGCAACCTAATAGCAATTTACTAACAATTTATGGCAATCTAATAGCAGTTTGCCGCATTCTGCTATATTCTGCTAAAGTCCACTAAATTCTACTAAGTTCTGCTAGGACTGCTCCTTAAATCCTATTCTGCTCTATGCACTTATTAACTAAGTAACTAAACTAATAATATATACCCTTTCTTCCCGTTTCCTTACCTTCTCTCCTTATATAACGTCTTAACTTTATTATATAGTTTATATACGTAGCTCAATAATATCTACTTTACTATATATTATCGTCGCTTATACTTACTCTGTGATATTAATGCCTAATAGCGAAATCTAATAGTATAGTACTACTATTAAGGTGTTTTAATACGGATAGGTTATATAAAGGTTTTGTCTGTAATATATCTAATATATCCTAAAAGTCTACATTTCGCTTATATTTAAGGTTAAATTTCTAGCCTATAATAAATTAAATGTTATAGTTAGTAAGAGCATAACGAATAATAGCATATTTTGCCCTATTGTTCTTAAAACCGTTAAATATAAAGTAGTAGGTAGTCTATTAACTTATGTCTATTAGTGCCGGCTAATAAAGTACCTTTAAAACGTACTAATATTAATAATAGCCCTTTTATTTTGCAGTATAACAGGCTTAATAATAACGGGTTTTAGTCCTTATAATTAAGCACATTTATCTAACGGAGCTAGGTTTGCTAGTTATTCTAGTTAGTATTATGTTATGGGTTAATTTAATATCTTATACCTATAGAAAAAGGTAGGAGGTAGATTAAATAAAATAATTAGGGTACGCTTTTCTTTGCCGTTAGGGATTTTATATAAACTTATATAGCGTATAGGTGGGAGCTGGTAGTTGTTAAGACGTTATAGGTAGTAGTAAAAGTTTTTATACAGGATAGTAAGATCTTAAAAACCGCTACTAATGGTTCCCCCTTATAGTAGACAACTACATATATGCGCTATACCTGTGCAGTTAGTAGACGAAAGCGGTAGTTATAAACGTTAGTTTATCTATTCTAATACTATTTTACTTTTTATAACAATTTAAGATATAGAAGGAGCTTTTGGTTATAGGATAATCCTCTTACGTACTAATTAGGCTTTTTAAATAATAAAGATAGCATATATATATATATATATATATAGTCTGTTAGTAAAGAGGATATACCTTAACAGGAGTTGTTAATATATATTTAGAAATGAGAGTTAGTAGGGTTATAGGCTGGATTACTTAATAGGTATTAAGGTAGTTAGTAACTAGAGTAATATTAATCTGGACCAAATTTAAACTTTCTAAGGTTTAGTTAATGTATTAGCTACCTAATTAAGCTACCCAAAATACACTAACTTTAGCCATTTATAACTCCACCCCTATTAAAGATATTTAAATAAAAGTTTAAATATAGCTGCTTATATAAAAAATTATTTAATTTATAATTTTGTTAAAAAGCATTATATTATTAATTCTATTTATTGCCTAATTTGGTCCTTTTTAGGTATATATATATATATCCCTTCGTGTGGCATTTGACACTTTTCGTATTGGGCGCTTTAGGCGCTTCTGCTTGGGTTAGCATGCTGCAGGCATCCTAGCTAGCATAATTTTATTAGCAAGCCCCACCAAAACACCTCGATATTGCGATGCCGACGAAATGCTGCCCGAGGCCACCACTACAAAAACACTAAATATTTTTTTTTGAGGAAGTTGGGCAAGAAGCCGTGATATATAACGTTATGGCCGTACGTTCCTCTCCTTCCTCCATTAACCAGCTGCTAATTATATAGGAAAAGCCTTTATTAGAGTCCTCCCCCGAATCCTCCCCACCTATACACTTTATACGCGTTCTTAACGTTGATAAGGATAAACCAGTAGAGGATCAGCTTAAGGTTATAAGGGAGGACGTGTTATATACGTTAAATAAGGTAGATTAGATGCTACAGGTAATAGAACGGTTTAATTAGCGATTGTTTAGTATGGAGGCGCGTTTAAAGGCAGTAGAGGAGGGCTTAAGGATAGACGCTGTAGTAAAAGCTTAATTAGCTCTGGAGTCTCAATATCAGAGGCGTAAGGAAGTAGAGGATTAAAAATAGTTACCTAATTATTACCTACTAAATAAAAGTCGTTAAAGCACCGCAGGTATAGAGGAAGCCTATAAACCTTACATTTGTATACTGTTCGCCTTGTCTTTACTATGAGCTTCCTTGCGTACTTCCATCTACATATTTAGCACGTTGGTAAGCTCTTATAGCCTTGCTTCTTCGTATAGCACTTAATATAGCGGTGAGTTCGCGTTTTACACCGTTAAATTATAGGTAGTGGGGTTTTAGCAGTGACGTAGGTGCTTTTTTAATTTGTTTTAATATTTTTATAACTAGGCCCAGTACCAGGTTTATATTGCCCATGATTTAGTAATATTAAATAAAGAAGACGCTCAGTATCTTCCTTATTTATACCCATCTGCCGACTGCCTATAATAACAAGGTTCCATGCCAATTGTATACGGAAGCGGCGATGGGTTTAAAGGAAGGGCTTACTTAACGTTTGGAAGATCTTCTTGCTAATAATATAGGCGTTAATTATGGCCGTATTAAGCGCCTAGAAGAATAAGGGCATCTAGGTGCGTATAGTGGTAATCTGGGTAGTGTAGTAGCTTCGAAGTTAATTATAGATATTAACACCGCCTATCTAGTTATTGTAGTTAATAGAGAGCCTAGGAAGCGTTAACTTCTTAATTAGATTATTGCCCCAAACGTCAGCTACTAGCTTCTTAAGAAAGGAACTATATACTCGCGGCCGGCGCTAATTAACTTCATCAACATCCTTATTGCCGCATGAGTGAGCTGTCGTTAAAAATTGTACTAAATTCTTATCCTGCCACACAATTAAAAGCACTGAATTAGCTGCGCTAACGACTATTTCTATAATAAAGTTGAACGGCAGCCTTGCCTTCCTTTTATTGGCCCTTTTATGCACCTCTAAATAGTCCTTTAAGTTTGATCGAACCGTGCCAGCTACAGCAATTCCGAGTCGTCGAAGCACCTGGAGCAACGGAATATTCATAAAGTAGTTATCCAAAAATAGGCAGAATCGACGGGCCTGAAGAGGAAGCTGCTGGGTAAGGTAGAGGACGCACTTAGAGGTCTTTAAGAGGACGATATCTTGGTAATCTATTTAAGAAGGAAGCCCAAAAAAGCAGCCAGGTAAGGTAAATATAAAACTATAGCAATATCCGTATTAACAAAGACTTATTATTTTAAAGCCTTCAGGTACTGGCTTACCGGGCAATTTAATTATAGCCGTAGATTATCTAGTAAACCTTACCATTATCTTATTAAAGCTAACCATAGATCCAGGTATAACGTACTTCCTAAATGCCTTACCTAGAGGAGTTGTTAACGGCTTAATTTTCTTAAAGATCTAGCGTTTAACGCCTTCTAGTGGAGGTGGTGATATATAAAAGAAGCGCTTAAGTTGCTCCCATCTTTTTTGGCCTATAAATGAGCTAATTAGGTGCTGAGGATATTCAAGATCTATTGCCTAAAAGTCCCGCACCTAAGGAGCTTTAAAGACGCCTATATAGATAATAAGTCCTACCCAAATTATTAACTCGCCAGCAGAGGTCTCCTTCTACATCCATAATTGTTTACCAGCGTGTCGTCCTAATTGGTAATATCCGCCGGCGTTTTAGGAGGCTGCATAAAGGTTCATATTAATGGCAAGCTTCTTAAATACACTAATGCTGAAGAATAGTAGAAACACTTAAATCGGCAGGTCCCATCTAGATTTACACCTACTAGACGTTATACCGATCTAATCTGCCAGTGTATAGTAAGCAGAGCGCTTAGTATCCTTATTTTAAGCAGAAAGATCAACAGATTCGGCGCTTGCGCCAAAGCCGCAAATAGGCTCACTAGCACGCCGAGCGGCGAATATTAACTCCTCAGGAAGGTTGACAATTTTAAGATCTAGTTTAGGAACGGCAGCCATAGGCTTCCACGTAGTAGGAACGGTAGGAAGGCCCATTCTTGCAACTTCTTTAGCTGATAGCTCTGGTAATTCAGCCTTATCCACCTCATCCACCTCATCTGCCTTATCCTCAGCAGTCTCACCGCGGGCCTTAAAAATAGCTCCTACTTCATCCTCAATATCCTCCACCTGGGTACTCGGCCGAGCCTCCTCTTGAATATCCTTACTCAGCGCCGCCACCTGCTGTACAAGTACTGGAGCTACCAAAGCCTCTGGAGGCTGTACAACTACTTCCGCCAAGCTATCGTGTGTATACTGCGTTGCTTAAAAGGATTGTGAATAAGACTCCTATACTTAAGGTGCTTTTAGAGGCTTTGTAGGCCTTGGAGCTTTTAAAGCTTTTAGGGCCTTAGGAGGCTTCGGAGCTAAAGACGCACGACGTTTTCTAGGCGGCATAAGGACGATATCTTGCTAAGGGTTTGATTAAATAGGCAGCAATAATATTGAAGCTTTTTGATTAACTACACTACTAAATATTCTATACAGGCTTCCTAGCCACGTCGCTGCTGCTCACCGCAATATTCGAGCGCGGATGAGGCGCCTATACCCCTACCGCCGAGCAATCGCACTGACCAAGGCTTCAACACCAAGCTATATACGGTATAGAGCCTTTAGATTGGCTTAAGGGCTTGCATATACGAAAAGTGCAAGAAACGGTTGCCCAACTATGGGATTATATTAAGACACACTCTTATTGCAAAGGATTGCTACTCTAACTATACTACCTACGCTGTTTTTATTGCATTATTATTAGCTTGCTAAGTAGGTTAGGGTTTAAACACCTTATAGAACTTATTAATTATTATCCTTTTAGTTATTATACGCCTTGTTAATATAACTATATTAATTAGGTTCCACTTATTTATACTATACGTTATTAATATAGTAACTACCAGCGCTAACTATTTAGATTTTGTAAGGGCGCGAAGAGGCTTTAGGGAAGATTTAAAGGAATGATGTAAATTCTATCTAAATCTAAGGGTATATAGCTCTTGAAGAGAACAAGACGTTACGTAAAGAAGAGAAAAGAATATAGGAAACTTGTAACTAAATATTTAGGGTCTTGGTAGTAGATGTATAGGCATAAGCCCACGCGGATTTTAACAAGTTTTAACCAAATTCTATTACGTTAGTGGAATTTGGTGGAATTTGATTAAGTTAGCAGAACTTAGTAGAAAACGGTAGATTATAGTAGATAATTGTAGATAGTTATAGACAGTTGTAGATAGTCATAAATAGTTTATAAACAGTTTTATATAGTTATCTGTTAAGTGTTTTACCGAGATATTCCTACTATAACTGGGCTAGTCCCATTACAGTACCCCCCCTTTTTAGCTAAAGGTCCAAAACAATTTAATTTAGTTAAGAATTTATAACTTATCGCGTTATAAGCGTTGTAACGTATTTTAAGTTCTTTTTAATTTTAAGTTTCCTGCTATCGTGTTTCATGTCTTTATATTAAGTGGCAGTTATTTACCTTTATATCGTGTCTATCTAGCTAGAGTAGGCCGTAAAGGATGGTCCTTATGGAACTCTTTTACTAAGGTAGGCGCATTGGCCTTAATCTGGTTATAGGTTTCCTAGGTTTGTGTTTTATATCCTTCCCACTTAATAAGAAGTTTAAATTGTTTAGATTGTGGTTTCTATTGTATATTATTAATTAAGTTAATAAAGTAAGAACCGTTACCGTTGTTAATAATTATAGGAGGTGGTGGCGGCACTTCGCAAGTTATAGGATTATCTTTTAAAGGTTGCAATAAGCTTATATAAAACGTTAGGTGTATTTTTATCTTAGTTAGCAGTTTAAGCTTATAGGCGTACGGGCTTAGTTTCTTCTTAATTTAGTACGGGCCTATAAACTTCTAATTGAGTTTCTTTGAGAGCCGTTAAGTCTTTAGGTTTTGTATATTTAGGTAGGCTATATTACCTTCCTTAAAGTCCTATACGGGAGCTCGTCCTTTATTTACATACCATTCCTGTAACGTTTAAGCATATGTTAATTTACTTCGTAATAGTTCTATTAACTGCTTTATTTAATTAGCGAAGTTATATATATTAATTAACTAAATCCGTTTGATTGTGGGTCCTATTGTGTTGATTTTAGGTTATAGTTTAAATCTAAGTTAAGGGTCTTGTCTGTAGGTTACGTAGAATAGTGTTACGCCTATTAATACGTTTATTGTATTATTCGCGGTAAACTTAGCCAAAGGCAGCCATTTTTTCCAGTCGTCTTGTAGGTAGGAGTAGTACATTTATAAGTATTATTCCATAATCGCGTTTGCGATTTTAGTTTAGCTATCTATTTCTAGATAAAATGCAGTTAAAAGTTATATTTAAATACTTAATTGTTTGTATAAAGCTTACCAGAAGTCTAAAACGAACTGGCTTCCGTGGTTAGATACTATCATATTAGGAAGTCCGTGTAGCTTAAAGACGTGCTTAATAAAACATTTGGCTACTAATATCGTATTAATTAAGTCTATAGGAATTATATGTCGTATTTTTATAAGGTGGTTAATAACTACTATAATATTCGTAAACCTATTACTATTAGGCAAGTCGACTACAAAGTTAATTAAGATATCGCGCCATCTTTGCATCGGAATTGGTAGCGGTTAAAGTACTCTTTGCTTCTTTATATAAAAGGTCTTTCCACGTACGTATATCCTGTATGCTTGAACGTATTTTCGTACATAGTTGTGCATTATAGGCTAGTAGTATACTTGTTAAACAATTTTATAAGTTTTTGTATAGCTAGGGTGCCCTACTATAGGGAAGTTGTATATAAATTCGAGTATCTTAAATCGTAAGGGTTTGGAATTTGGAACTACTATCTTCTATTAGTAGTACAATCGGTTATTTTAAATTTCGCATTTAGCAAGTATAATATCCTTATGCTGTTGTTTTCCTGTTTAAATTGCTTTTATTATATCTATTATCTATATATCATTTTTGTATTCGTATTCTATTAGCTTATTAATTTCTATTTCCTATTTATTAACTTCTAATTTATTTCTGTTAAGTTCTATATCTAGGAACATAGGACGTAGTTTTTTAAAACGTTTGGAAGGCAATAAGATCCATAATTAATTTATAATCCGTTTATCTATAGCGTTTGTAGGTAGGTCCTGTAACTATTATATTAATATATTAGGCTTCTAATTAAGTTTGCCTAGTTAGTACATAATCTTAAAGTTAAATTATAAGAGGTATTCGGCCTAATGAATTTGGCGTTACGTTAATTGCTTTATAGTTATAAAGTACTGTAGGTTCTTATGGTCTGTTAATATACATATTGGGAATAACGATCCTTTAAGCTTAGGACGCTATTGTTTAAAATATCTGATAATTACAAGCAGTTCCTTATTATATATCTTATAGTTTAATTTAGTAGGGGCGAGTTTCTAGGAGAGAAAGGCTACTGGATATAGCTTACCGTCCTTATTATATTATAACAACACTCCCCCTAGCGTATAATCGGACGAGTCTGTTTCTATAATGTATTTAAGGTTAGGGTTAAAGTAGGCAAGAATTGGAGCAGTTATAAAACAATACTTTAGGTTATTAAAAGCTTGTTCGCATTTAGTGGTCTATTTAAATTTTATATTCTTTCTTATTAGGTTTACTAATAGCTAAGCAGTTTCTAAGAAGTGGTTAATAAATTATTAATAGAAATTTGCAAATCCTAGAAATCCCTAAATGTTTTATACGTTGCTAGGGCTTTCCTAGTTTATAATCGCGGTAACTTTTTTAGGGTCCATTTAAATTCCGTTACAGGATATTATTAAGCCTAAGTACGTAACCTTGGATGTGTGGAACTTACATTTCTTAATATTATATTATAGGCCCGCATCTTATAGGCGTTTAAGGACCATTCTAACGTGTTTCTGATGTTTGGAAAGCGAGGATAAGTAGATTAAGATATTGTTAATATACGCGGTAATAAATATATTAAGGAATTTACAAAGCGTATTATTAATGTATTACTAAAACGTACTGGGACCGTTCTTTACGCCAAATAGCATTACTAGGTATTTAAAGAGTCCCTATTATGTATAAAAAGCTGTATACTTCTTATCTCCTTCTTGTATATAGATTTTATTAAAGGCTATAACTATATCAAGCTTCGTGAAGTACCGTGCCTTTGCTAAATGGTTAAGCGTCTCTTAAATTAGGGGAATTGGATATTGGTTTTAAATCGTAATTATATTTAGAGCTTAATAATTAATATAGAATCTTAAGCCTCCTCCTGGCTTTTTAATAAATAGTATAGGTAAGGTAAATAGAGATTAACTAGGGTGAATAAATCCTTTTTCCAGATGCTTGTTGAGGTATTATTATATTATAAGCAATTCTTCCTATAATATACCGTATAGCGGACCAAACTTTGGTGTTATGCCTGGCTTAAGTTCTATCTTGAAATCGTGCTTATCTTAGTATGGGGCTAGTTGGTCTACAAATCGTCTTTTAAACTTATTAATTAGGTCGTGGTACTCTTTAGGTATAAGAGGTTGAGGATTAATATACTGTTTTAGTTCTAGTGCTTTCTTAATATCTTCCATAGTTACAGCAAAGATTTTATAATCTTGTCTTTTTGCTAATAAAATAAAGGGTGCGGCTTATATTATCTAAATTTTAAGAGGTTTTGATAAAACATCTTCACATTCTTTGTTATAATTAGCAGTTATAGATTTATTATATTAGCTTAAGGTTTATGGCAAGGGTAATTTATATCGTGTTATATTTAAATAGTCGTGTGTATGTTTATAGGGTAAATAGTTTTTTAAGTAATAACTTTAGCAGTAAGTTGTATGGAACTTTAGTGTTTCTTTAACCCAGCTAATTAAAGGGTTGTATTATTTTAGCCATCTGTGTCTAAGTATGACTTTATATTGCTTTAAGGGTGTTATAAATAGGGAGATATGTTTAAGGTGTTTGCCTATCCGCATTTTTACTAGGGCGTAGTGCGTTATTTTGCTATATATTAAGGGTTTGCTATTAAAGCCTTATAGGCCTTAGGGCTTATTAAGTTTCTTTAAATTTAGGCGTTAAGTTTTTGTATAGTTTATGTTAATAAAGCCTATGCTAGTGGCTCCGCTGTCTATAAGGATTTATACTTCCTTCTATTTTTTAAGTATTTAAATTTCGCCAAGTACATTAAGGGAGTTATGTTATGTATTAGCGCTGGAAGAGCCTAGACACTTATACTCTTCTACTTTTTATCCTAAGGCGCGACTTAGCCTTAGGATAACTTGTTTTCTAAATTAACCAAGGGCGAGATACTTTGTAGCGTTTAAGTATAATTTGTAGAGCGGGTATAATTTAAGGAATAAGTACGGCTTAAGGAACGGGTATGATTTAAGGAATAGGAGGAGCTACGGCGGACCCTTTTAAAGGGGTGAGTTTGGCAATGCTTTTAAATATATCCTTTTTTACCGCATCCAAAGTATTCTCCATTTGTGGCTTAAGTTCTTTATTTATTAGTTCCTAAGGGTGTATAGAATTAAGCGGCATTGAGGTCCATAGGGTTTATATAGGGCTTTTAGGTTTTAGAGACGGATCGCGTTTCGGGGTGTTTTAAACGCGAGGTGTAGTTAACTTTAGGGAATAAGTTTGTTTGTTATATTAAAGATCCTTATTAATTTATTGGCATATTATAGCAAATTTAGATAGGTTTTTTGGCAGTTCCCTGCCTACTAACTAGGCTCTAATTTTATCCAAGATAGCTCGTTAAAGGGCAGCGACTCTAGCGGCTTTATTCTAATCTAGTTCACTAATAAGGCCTAAAAATTCCAAAAAGAAGCTGGTGAAGTCTTAGTTCCGTTGTTATAGGTTCTTAAGTTTAGTAACAGCTATATATTCGCGGCTGGCGTTATTATATATTCATTCTAGTAGAGAGATAAAGATTTTAAAATTAACAAAGGTGCCGTTATGGAAGAATAGATCTATGGTATATACAGCGTCCTTACTTAAATAAGATATTCCGTAGCTAACCTTACTAGCTTTAGTAGGGTATTGGTTATAGTTTGTTAAAAGTTTAAGACGGAGCTTGGTTACAAAGGGATATAGGTTATTTTAATTTCTATTAAATATTAGAGGATTAGGGAGCTTTTTAGATTTTATAGCGGGTATTAAACTTGTTATAGATATGGGTTAAGTTACTATTACTAGTTTAGTATTTGCATTTAACGGGTTAGGTTTAGATACGGTTATTTTAATTTTATTTATAGGTATTATTATTAGGGTCTTTAACAAAAGAGCCTTAACGTTGCGGAGTTCTTCGCGGAGTGCTTCTATTAATCGCTAATATTAGGCTTCTAGTGCAGCCCGCTACTAAGCTAGGGCATCTATAAAGGATTGTTGCATTATGGTTAATTGTTCCCTAACTAGGGATATAATACTTGTGATTATTAAAAGGGATTTAGGTTTGTTTACTATTTTTAATAGTAGTTATTTTAACGCAACGTAGTATAAGGGCGCGAAGAGGCTTTAGGGAAGATTTAAAGGAATGATATAAATTCTATCTAAATCTAAGGGTATATAGCTCTTGAAGAGAATAAGACGTTATGTAAAGAAGAGAAAGGAACATAGGAAACTTATAACTAAATATTTGGGGTCTTAGCAGCAGACGCGTAGGCACAAGCCCACGCGGATTTTAATAAGTTTTGACCAAATTCCATTATATTAGTGGAATTTAGTGGAATTTGATTAAGTTGGCGGAACTTGGTGGAAAATAGTAGATTATAGCGGACAATTGTGGATAGTTGTAGATAGTTGCAGACAGTTATAAATAGTTTACAAACAGTTTTATACAGTTATCTATTAAGTGTTTCACCGAGACATTTCTACTGTAACTAGGCTAGTCCTATTACAGATTTAGCAGCTTAGCCAAATACTTGCACCTTTATATCTACTATTATTGCCGGTTTAAGTAGATAGACTCTATGCGTAGAGACCAAATTAAAACCCTCTCCTTTAACCCTTTAGTTGATAATAAAAAACTAGACTATATTATTTTGGTAAAGACTGCCTATTAGAATATAAAACGCTTTATAGACATCCTCCTAGTCTTTTAAGGATATCTTAGACTCTATTTAGCAAATAGTTAAATATTTAAACTGGCTGAGCCTTCTATAGAAATATTATATTATACTATTAGTAACAGTTTACTACTAGTCTAATGGCTAACTTATAAGGCGTAATAGCGTATATGCTGCTAGTTTGTAACTGCTAAATAGTAGTCTCTTATTAGGATCCCTTTTAAGTGCTTTATTAACGTATTTTATAATTTACTTTAGTTTTCTAAAGTTAGTAATTATACTCTAAATGAGTTTCTTATATCTTTATATTAGGAGAAACTTTTGGAGCTCTTGCTGCACCCGGCCTAAAAAGACCAAACTAACTAAAAGAACCCTAAAAAACACCCTAATAATCCCCTGAGATGCATGCATTACAGGGGAGGCACAGGTGGAACGACGGTGGTACGTAGTTGCGTGCAACCACCAGACCTATACCTAATAATGGCCCCCTATAATAATAACAAGGACGGGCAAATACTATACTAGAAAGTGGAAATACCCTAATTAAGAAGGCATCTGATAAAATATAAAGCCTATTAAACGCGTCTAGTATCCGGAACTATGGGGGAGTATCTGTTAGCTATTATAAACTAATGTAGCTAGCAGAATGGCTCTAGTCCAGTAAACCTTAGGCGCCCCTTTAGTAAACCCTTGATTAAATCCTCTAATAGCTAAATAAAATTGAAGATAAATAAAACCCCCCCCTATAGGCGAACCGCACCTAGGCCGCCATAGCTGCGCTTTTACAGTATAGGGAACCTACCCCCCTAAAAACAACAACTGGGTATATAATTATAATATAACCAAATACAGAAAAGGTAGAGGAATTTAGGGGACAATTAGAAACAGAAGTTCTTACGGAGATTTGCAAGGAGGTCCACAACGCTGTTATAGTCTAACACCTTAGGAGTAGAGACATTAGAGTCACCCTAAAGGACCAATAGGTAAAGGAACGGGCCGTAAGGGTAGAGGACAGGCTAGAAGAGCATATTGGCATAAAAGTGCTTTGTGAAGATTACCTAGTTAAAGTCCTATCAGTTCCTATAAGCCTTAGGGTAGAAAGGGGACGCCAGGCGGACAATATAGCAACTATACAGGAGATAGTAAAACAAACGGAATGCCTTATACTAGGACTCATAATTACCCAGATCCAATGGCTTTAATAGAAAAATACAAACCAAGCATATAATAAGAATAATAAGAGGACACAAGGGGCGTTAGAGACTCGCTAGGGAGATGATAGACAAATGCATGGCTCCCTTATTATTAGCGTATATATACTAGGAATGCAAAAACTCCTTATCCAAAAAGGAATAATTATAAATGGCCTTATATATAATACAAGGCTCTATAACCACAGACTACGCCTAGAATGATGTTATTACTGCGTACAATGGGGACACACCCAATCTATATACGCAGCATAGGTATACTGCGGCCACTGTGCAGGCCCCTATAATATAAGACAATGTACAAATTAAGACTAAATAAAATGCGTAAACTGTTACTGAAGCATATATAAGGCGTGGGAGAGAGAAGACTGCATTAAATATAGGAGATGGAAGGAAAGGGCTTAATAGCTACAGGAATAACTACACGCCAGGTTATATAAATGGAAACAATAGGCAATAAGCCAGGGGGACGCAGGTGTCTTCCTAGCGTTTCCTACCTTTAATACTAGGGGGCTAAGCCAGCCATCCCAAGCCTTAATAGGCTAAAAGCGATGCCGCGCAATATTACTAAACTAAACAGGGATATAAGGGACATATGGGACACAAGGAAGAGGACGCCTAGTAGGAAAACCCCTATAGATAGCTACGGCAAGTTTAAGGCCGGGATAATTAAGAATTAGATTTAACGCGGTAAATATAATATATATAGCTAGCTTATAAGGGGCATACAGCTAACCGGCAAGAATGGGGGAAGAACCAGAGGCAATAATAAACTTAGATTTAGAAAGGCTAGTAGGAACACAAGACATAGGAATGGAAAGCTCTACATAAAATAAGTAATAGCTAGGGAGCAAACATAGGAGATAGAAGTTCTAAATATTTCAGAGAAAGTGGAAACAGAAGAAGCGAGGAGTAAAGGAGAGGCGAAGGACCCCCACTGGGGGTCCGCCACTTAACCATTATACAGTACAACTGCGGCAATATAAACCACCGTCTAGCAAGGCCCCTACTAGATAGTCTAGACCCAGAGAAACACCATATTCTTGCTATATAAGAGCCGTACTATAATACCTATATATAATTAACATACTGCCCCTAAGGATTTTAGCTCCTATATGAACCAAAAGCAGCCATATGCGTATGCTTTATGATTAGCAAAAATATCAGCCTTGCCTTATGGTTATAGCAGGCAGTTAATCTAGATATTGCAGTTATAACCATCCAGATATATAGGGGACTAGTATAAATTATTAATGTCTATAACCCTAGGGTTAAAGGGGTAGCACAGACAGAGAATATTATATTTATAATAAACTTGCTAGAAACTAAACACGCGGAGTCTATTTTACTAGGAGACATAAACCTCCACCACCCATGGTGGGGGGGCATCCATGTTGCTGCTAATTAACAGGCAGAGTGCCTACTAAAAGCTATAGACAATGGGGGCCTTAAGCTAGCTACCCCCCTAGGTGCAATTATATGGTAATAGGGTACTACTAAAAGTATAATTAACCTCATAATTATGGACAAAAACCTATACCAGAGACTTAAAAGGTGCTCCCCTAAAGAAGAATGGGCACTTACCTTAGACTATATCCCTATCCAGATACAACTAGATCTGGATATTAAGGCGCAACTAAATGGCAAAAGATACGCAATAAGAAAGCTTAATATAGATAGCTTCCTTAATATAATTAAACAACAACTCTAAGACTTAGAAGAAATCCACCTAATACCAAACAAGCGAGGCTTATTAGCTACCCCTAAGGAAATTAATTAAAGACTAGAAAGGATCTAGGCAGCAATTAAAAGCGGGCTAAAAGAGCACTACCTAGTTTCAAAACCAGGCCCCTATACGCGACATGTATGGTCCGCATAGTGCGCGGCCCTTATAGCTGGCCAACGATAAGTAAAGAGGAAATATATAAGCAGCCATAATTCTAAGGATAAGAGATAATATAAAGACATAAGAAACTAGCTAAAGAATACCCTAAGAAAAGAAGTAAGGAATAACTGGAGACGGTTTATAAATAAACACACTACTAACCCAAGTCTCCCCTATAATAAGGGCCTTTAGACCATAGCAAAATGGGTAAAGAAAAAGGCGGGACGCCTAGTAGAAGATCTACACCTACCACCCCTATAAAGAGTAGGCAAACTATAGGCCACAAGTAATAATAACAAGAAGGTAAAGATCCTTATAGAAAGATTTTTCCCTTAACTAGCTCCAGCAGACCTTAGCAACATTACTGGTGAAACACTGGTAACTTGCCTAAGGGTTAACAGCGACATAACAACTAAAGAAATGGCCAGAACTATTAGCCGCCTCTTAAATAATACAGCACTAGGACTAAATGGGATTCTAAACAAAGCCCTAAAGACCTATAGACCACTTATAGCACCTTAGCTTGTAGATGTAGCTAGAGTATGCTTTATAATAGGCTACTACCCGCGACTTAAAAGATCCATAATAATGGTCATCTTATAAAAAGAAGGCAAAGTAGACTACTTAATTCTAGGAAGCTACCGCCCTATTGCCTTAGAAAACACCCTAAGCAAGATCTTAGAAAAGGTTATAGCGGACTATATAGTAGATATGGTAGAGGAATACGCCCTATTACCACAAAGCCAAATAGGGGCAAGAAAGAATCGCTTAACGCTATTAGCACTTATACTACTTGCTACTACCATTAAAACTATATGGGCTATGCAAAAGGACTTTGTAGTATTAATGCTTAGCCTAGATATTAGCGGCGCCTATGACAATATACCCTATAAGCGTCTCCTATATATCCTTAGGGCAAAGGGCTTCCTAGAATAGATTATTCAGTTTATTTAAGGATTTATAGGCCAGAAAGAAACGTTACTGGTCTTTAACGGATACTAGAGCCCCCCTATTATAGTTGTAATAGGAATACTACAAGGATTACCTCTATTGCCTATACTCTTCCTCTTCTTTGTAAGCAACCTGCTTAATACCTTTAAGGAAGGGGCGACCTAGGGAATAGGCTTTGTTGATAATATAAACCTAATTATATATAGGTCAATAGCCGCAGAGAACTATAGGACACTAGAGAAAGCCTATAACACCTATATAGAATGGGCAAGACGACATAGAGTCTAATTCTTATTAGAGAAATACCAGCTAATCTATTTTATAAGAAAACGTAACCAATCTGCAGATCTTTAGTATATAATCTATATTTAAGGCTTTAGGGGTTAACCAGTTTAAGGCCTAAGGGTATTAGGAGTGTGGGTAGACAGTAAGCTTTAGTAGAGCGCACATACGGCACAAGTGGCCTATAAGGGCCAAGCATAGTATATTGCTATATCCAGGATCGTTAATTCTATATAGGGTCCATGCTTCTAGAGGTTACGCCTACTATATATAGCAGTTGTCTGGCCAACCATAATGTATAGATCTAGCATTTGGGCCACTGGAGAAACTAAGAAAGGCCCCCCTAAATCACTCCTTAAACTACTCCAAAAGGTCTAAATAGCCTACCTTAGGAGTATAATAGGCGGGTATAAGCGAACGGCCACAGCACTACTTAAGAAGGAAGCCAATATTCCCCCCCTATAACTATATATTAAAGCTAATACAATATAAAGGGTGTAAAAGGAACGCAACTCTAATATTATAAAGTATATTAAGATACGCCTAAACAAACTATGGAGGGACCCTAGGGTGCCCTATAGGAGAAAGAACTAACAACCCTAAAGTAAAGAAGATATATTAGGAAAATAGGTGGAGAAAGCAGAAGAAGAATGGTACGGCGCTAGGGCCTAGGCCTATATAGAGGAGGAAGGGAGATGCATAAGAGGCCAGTAAAGACAATAGTAAGGGAGAGAAAGGAGCTAAAGTAGAGCATAAAAGAGTACTAGAAAACCATCTACCGCAATATAATACTGGTTGGACTAACGCTGGAGAGATAAATAGGAGTTAAAGGTATAGAGGTAGACTTAGGCAAGGGGAACCTAAGCCATAGCATGGGTAACGCTATAGGGGGTAAATACCTAAGGGCTCTAAGAGGGCCTAATAAAGGTAGAAAATACAATAGCAACACTCTTAAGGATAGGAATAATAGGACTAAAAGATTAGCTTTACTGGGTAGGTGTTTTAGTGGGTAGCCTAAGGTGCGAATATAGTTGGCTAAGATAGACACTAAAATACGTAATACTGTTATGCCCCTTACGCACCGGCTAAGAAGCAATGCTCTTAGTAGCTGGCACAGAAAACTATAATATACTACTCTTAACACAGAAAGGCCTTAAGGCGGCTACCCGGTGGCTTATTGGCCAAAATATGCTAGACCAGTTCTGGGTTATAAAGGAAATAGCAATAGAAAGCAAAGGGGTGAGTAATAGGCGCCCCCTAATAACTCTACAGAAGTAGAGTACAGTGTGTAATACTAGCGTGTCTATAGGTTTGTTACGGCAGCAGTGGTTCCTAAGGAGGTTAAAAAGTAAGGTAGTAGAGCACCACTGGTGACTCGTAGGCGACTTATAAGCGAGCCCCAAAAGGCGGGGAGACGGATTATAGGGTTTTCTCAAATAGAGTTTTCTCCCCATATGTATATAAGGAGTAGTCTGTATGGGCCTAATAGGGATCCAAATCGGACGTTAAGCAATGAATAATAATAATAATAATTATACTCTAATTCTTCTAAAGCGGATTCTCGTCCAAAAGTTTATCCTATTTTTTGCTATAAAATTTATTAACTATCTACCTTAGCTTTGTTCTAACTTTTGTCTTATCCTTCTACTACGCATCCTACTACTTATCTCCTACCTTAGCTAGGCCTATAAAGATAGCAAATTTTTTTTAATAAGCGACTAGCTCCCTCTAGAAATTGATCTATATTAAAAATAGGTTCTTCTCCTTTTCTTCCTTTAGCTTTCTAGTATTTAAAAGCTTTATTTAGCTGTTTAAAAGCATCTATAGATGCTCTATACTAGAGCTTCTTAATATACGGTTTAAATATTAAATCGTTTATTATATAGCAGTCTTAGTAGATAACTAGTAGTAGCTTATTAATTACCCTCCTATTAAACTATTGGTTTTCTCCTATCCTATATATAATTAAGGTCTTTATATTTAAAGAGAAGCATTTTTTAAAGCCTATAATAATCTTATTTAGAAGAGAAGAGCAATTAACTGCTCCTAGCTTTTTATAATTAATTAACACTTTAATATTACGATTATTAATTAATTTTATAGACGGGAAATCCGTCTAATTAGGGGCCCTAAAAATTTCTAAGGCGGGAATTAGACTTATAAACCCTTTACTAGTTAGCGTACCGGAAGTAAACACTACTAAAGGTTAAGAGGTGTAGTAGGTTATTTTACCATTACTATCTTTATAAGACTAGCCTAGGTGTTAAAAGTAAAGAAATACTGCTTAATTATTATATACTTATTTAACCATTTTTATTAGATAACCTATCTCTAACCTATCTGTATAGAACTTATTAGCAAGAATCCCACTAACAATATAATAAGGATCACTATCTTTATAGAAATTAAAAATAGTCTTATACTGTTCCTAAGCGGTCCAGGTTATTATCTAAGTTTATAAGCTTATAATTATAAGATACAAAGCCAATCTTGGGTCTATTTTCTACCAGACCACTTTACCTTCTCTTTTATATTTTATAGGTTTAAGAATATCTTTATCTTTATCTATAAAATTGTACTTCTTTATACTAGACCTAATAAAAGCTGCATAGCGTATACGGACTTATAGTTTACCTCTAGAAATAAAATTGTTTAGCTCTAAGGTCCTAAATCATAATTTAATATCTTTAACCGCTTAGGGCAGTAGATTCTATCTAGTAATATATATAGTTAGTCCCACTAGCCAGTTAAGAAATTTTCTGGCGATACTTTCCTTAATATAATAGCACTATAGCATACTATCCATTTAACTCAGGTATTAGGCGTTAGGCAGCTGTGGGTGTTTATCTATACTAGGGGCAAGATGGAGATTTTTATCTCTACCTTTTTAATTTTTCTAATTAAGCCAGTTAAGGTTGGTCTTGGTTATTAACACGCTAGTATACCAGATTAAAAGCATTTAAAGTGTCTTACCTAAACCCATTATATCTATAAGAAAGGTCCCACCTAGGGTGACATAATTAAAAAGAGCATGGGTAATACCAAGCAGCTAATATATCTATATGGCTTTACCCTTTTTTATGCCGTATAAGTAGAAGTTTACGTTTTAAAAAGTATTATAAACAGTTAACGGAAATAAGAGGAACTATAGCGCCTTTACCTATAATACTAGGTTAATATATACTTCTTATACGTCCTTTAGGTAATTAACTTTCTAATTAACCTCCTTAATTTTATCCTTACGCTTATCTTCTGGTTCCTTATTAGTTAAAATAGGGTTAATTAAGGCATTAAAGTGGCGGCGCTCCTATATATGGTTAAGATTAACTTCCCCAATATAAATTAGGTTAGGGTTATTATTTATATCCTTTAATAATATATCGATAAATATTTCGCAATTAGACTTTGGCCATTTATTACACCATCCTTTTATCTTATCCTATGGCATTATCTTAAATATTTAAACTTTATCTAGATCTACGCCTTTTAAGAGCTCCAATTTATCTAGTAGAGGTTAGTTTTTACTACTATAGGTCTAGCTACGAGTAGTTTTAATTATAGCTAGCCGTATGGCTAATAATACACTAGTAGGTATAGGCGGCGTGGATTTTAGGGTTAACTGCTTATAACTAGTTTAACCTAAAGTAGGTATGCCTATTCTTCTCCTAGTTAGCACCGGCCGTATAATATTAGGGTTAAAGCTGGACTTAAAATTATCCTTATTAAATCTTATGCCTATAAACGTATATTAGATAATCTTATATAAATTGTAAAGCCTCTTACGCTTTATAATCTAATTAAGATCTTTAACTCTAATTATAATTATATTAAGTCCAGCCTTCTTCGCAGAAAGTACCGTAAATGCTAGGTTTATATAGTTGAAAATTGGTATACTAGTAGTTAGATCTACTATAGTCCAGCCATCCCTATATTTATCTGCTGAGAAGTTTACACTTATTGCGGCCTACAGCTTGTTATATCCACAGTAATATATATTAATTTTTTCTGGAGAATCGGACAATAGATGCTTATGCTTAGTTTTTAATGTAAATCCGTATAGGATAGGGGCCCTATTTAATGGCCGTTAATTTAGGTAACTGTATATAGTAAAGCTTATTTTATAAAATAGTGTAGGTGTAGTATTTGGCTATTATAGGACTTTAATAGACAGACTACTAAGTACCTGGGCAGCCTTAGAGGTTGCCTTTAATCTAGATAAGTCAACAAACTACTCTCTAAAAGATAAGGCGCCACGCTTTTAAACAATATTAGCTATTATAACCTCCACGCCTCTACATCTATTGGTTGTTATATATTACTATATAGATTTTTTTTAGAGGCGATAGTAAAAGCTTTAAACTCTAATAGCAGATTGGATCTCTTAAAAACGTACCTATACCTAGTATTAAAAAGGTTAAAGACTATACGCTTAACTCCATTTTATACGGGCCTGGACGCTAGCAACCTACCGCTAGACGCTTTATTAATTTCGCTAGCACAGTATTAAAGGATTATGTTATATATTTTTTCGTTAATTATAAGTCCTTACTACAGCTTTGGACCACTTATTTGCAATAAGTTCTTATTAGTTATAATAGTTAAGTACTAACTAGATTCTAGGTATGGCGCCGCTATTATAGTTAGGAACCCTATATACTTATAAGCGGGTAAAAGCTTTATATAAAATGGTATGGAGTAACTTATAAAGACAGTAGAGCAAATAATATATTAGATAATTAGTAATAATCTAATAAGACAATCCTAATAGTTATAGTAAGAAGGTATACTAATAGTGTTAATTTAAGATAATAGCGTATGCTAATAAGGGTAATATAAGAGCGATATAAGGAATAGAATAGAATATAAGTCTTAATATAAGAAGTAGGATAAGATATAAGCTTTAATACGGGCAGTAAAATAAAATATAAGACTTCAAGTAAGAAACGGAACGAAAGGTATATAGCGAGACGAGATATAAGATTTTCGCTACTAACTAAGTAAATAAAATTGTAAGATATAAATAGTAAGGTATATAAAAACAAGTGTAACCTATAGTAGAAGCCTTAGAACGTGATTATTATATATATTATATAGAAACGTAAAGAATTATAGATAGGATAATAAATATCTTAATAGGTATACTTAAGCAACTAGACTAGATATATAATAATAAGAGAGATAATAATTCTATTCTTTATGTTATAACTAGTTAGTAAAGCAGCTCTAAAGAGGTAGGGGAGCAAGTTTAGGATAATCTAAGATATTAAAAAATGTCTAAGATTGTACAAAAAAGTGAAATATAATATGGTATTTTATTCTATAAGTGCAAGGTAAGGTAAAATATATAGTAGAAAGAGGTAGGGGGATAATCTAAGACATTATAAAAGGTCTAAGATTATACGAAAAAAAGTAAAATATAATATAATATTTTATTCCATAAGTATAAAATAAGGTAAAGTGTATAATAGAGAAAGGTAGGGGGATAATCTAAGATATTATAAAAAGTCTAAGATTGTACGAAACAAAGTAAAATATAATATAGTATTTTATCCTTTAGGATATTCTTTTACCTAAAGTACAACCTATTTTTAAGCTATATCACTAATAAAGCAATTTTTTTTAGGTAAGCTATTATGTCTACTGTATAAGCAACCCAAAACTAGTATCCTAGATCCTGCTTATAGCTATTACGCTTTATATTAAAGATATTTGCTAGACTTATTTATATATAGGTCCCACAGTCCAAATTATATATTAAGCCATCTATAACACAGCTATTATTACTCTAGCCCTATAACACCGTACTCTTATTTATACACCTTTTTCTTCCATTTCCTGCTATTGTTCACTTAATCTTTTAAACTTCTATAGCTGCCTAAACCAATACTATAGTCTCTTTGTCTTTAAAAACATAGCTACATTAAGCTTACCTTAGCCTTAATTTCTTTAAATATATACTGCCTAGAAATATATCCTATCTTATATAACTATTATAAGCTCTACCTATAATATAGCGTTTAGTACCCTAGCGCGGAGCAGACTCTCTTAGAAGCTATATTATAATACTTTCCAGAGACTAGATACCTAAAGCTTCTTTAGCTGCTGCGAATAAGGGAGATACCAATACGTAGATTAACGGTAGCATACTAGGTAGAGATGGCCCTAATATTCGCGAGCTAGAGTAGGATGTTAAGGTCAAGCTGGCTAATCTATAGGCTAACTTAAATAACCCGTTCTTTTCTGCCAAATTATTTAAAGAGCTCTAACTATATTTTAGCTCTCCGCACCCTAGTGGTGTATAGGCTTATACTAATATATCTATTTAATAGGACGCTAAAGCGTAAGTATAACTAGCTTAATACTAAGTTTAAGGACTTAAAAGAGTCCAAGGCAGCCAAGCTAGATACTAAAGCGCAAGTATAACTAGCTTAACACCAAGCTTAATACTAATTTTAAGGACTTAAAGAGTCTAAAATAGCTAAACTGGACACTATAAACTAAAGACTTAATGGTACCTAAAAACCCTTTATCTGTCTAAACAATAATATATAATATTCTTAGGTAATGGCTATAGGACTATAGCTACGGCGAAGATATTATTTACTACTAATATTATAGAGTCCAATAATATTAGCTATCTAAACCTATGGATTCCATTATTTCTATATAAGCTGTAGTAAAAAAAAACGGAAGATTAAGGGTAGTGCTAATTGATTTAAGATAGCTAAATAAGTTAATACTTAAAACTATAATATCTGGTTTTAGGTATATAGAGTTCTAACCAATATCTAACTTAAACTGCTACCTAGAAGTCTTATATTTATTATTAGGGTAACGTTAGAGGGCTAAACCGGATAATGGGTATTAGTAATAATATAGATAATTTAAAGCCCGTAAAGTAACTAAATAGAAAGCCCATATCTTATAGGCTAACTACTTATCTTTAACGGCTTTTAAAAGTTTATTTTTAGAATTCCTTTTAACACCTCTGGTTTCTATTTTAGCTACCTTATATTCTTTTAAATCCTTAAACTCGGTGTCAAGCTAGTTATACTTACGCTTTAGCATCTAGTTCGGCTGCCTTAGACTCTTTTAAGTCCTTAAACTTGGTATTAAGCTAGTTATACTTGCGCTTCAGCGTCTATTTCGGCTGCCTTAGATTCTTTTAAGTCCTTAAACTTAGTGTTAAGCTGGTTATACTTACGCTTTAGCGTCCAGTTCGGCTGCCTTAGACTCTTTTAAGCCCTTAAACTCGGTATTAGGCTGGTTATACTTGCGCTTTAGCGTCTATTTCGGCTACCTTGGACTCTTTTAAGTCCTTAAACTTGGTATTAGGCTAGTTATACTTATACTTTAGCGTAACTAGTTCTAGCAAGAAAATAAAAGGTATACTCTTAGCAGCCATAAAATTAAGCCGCTTAGATTAAATACTGGCAATTAACCGTTAATATTATAATATATACTCTTTACGCCTGGAAATAATACCATATTATTTAATATATAATTAGCAATAATATAGCGAAGCTGTCTATGGTGTTCTTATACCCCTAAGAGTTATAGCGGCCTTTACTAATACCTATAGTACTATAAAAGGCGGCTGCCTAGCTACTAATATGTCTATAAAAAAGCACGCAAAGAGAGATATAATACTTGTATATTTATTACGGCCCGACTACTTAAAATTTGCAATTAATTCCACTACTCTTACTGGTTAGATAACGCGTAATTATAACTAAATAGTATAAATATGGATATTAACGAGTATGTTCTGGTAGTAGTAGAATATAAGCAGAATGCCTATCTAGTGCCTCTATACAGTATACCACATTAAAAAAGCGTCCTATTGTTATTATTATTACTTAAAGTAGAGATATTTAAAGTAACTAGGAATATAAAGGTGGGTAAACCAATTTTATATAAGACCGATAATAATATATAGTAAGTTAACTAGACAATTTTAGATATTATATAATAATAATAATAATAATAATTCATTGCTTAACGTCTAATTTAAATCCCTATTGGGCCCACGCGGACTACTCCTTATATACATATGGGGAGAAAACTCTATATAAGAAAACCCCGTAATCTATCTCCCCGCCTTTTAGGACTTGCCTATACAGCGCTTTAAGGCGTCTATAAGTTACCTATAGTGCTCTACTGCCTTATTTTTTGACCTTTTTAGAAACCACTGCTGCCGTAATAAGCCTACGGACGCGCTAGTATTGCGAACTTAACTCTACTACTGTAGAGTTATTAGGGGGCGCCTAAAGCTTGCCCCTTTGCCTTCTATTACTATTTCCTTTGCAACCTAGAACTAGTCTAGTATATTTTAACTAATAAGCTACTAGGTAACTACCTTAAGACCTTTTTATATTAAGAGTAGTATATTATAGTTCTCTATACCAGCTACTAAGAGTATTGCTTTTTAGTTAGTGTGTAAGGGGCATAATAGTATTACATGTTTTAGTGTCTGTCTTAGCTAGCTATATTTGTATCTTAGGCTACCTACTAGGATACTTACCTAGTAGAGCCAATCTTTTAGTCCTATTATTCCTGTTCTTAAGAGTGTTGCTATTATATTTTCTGCCTTTATTAGACCTTTTTAGAGCCCTTGGGTGTTTACCCCCTATAGTATTAACTATACTACAGCCTAGGTTCCTCTTGCCTAGGACAGCCTCTGCACCTTTAACTTCTATGCGCCTTTTTAGTGTTAGTCTAACTAGTACTATATTGCGGTAGATGGTTTCCCTATACTCTTTTATACTCTACTTTGGCTACTTTATCTCTTTTACTATTATCTTTACTAGTCTCTTACGCGTCTCCCTTCCTCCTTTATATGGGCCTGGGCCCTAATATAGCACTATTCTTCTTCTACTTTTTCTACCTGTTTCTCTAATATATCTTCCCTACTTTAGGGTTGTTGGTCGGCTCTCCTATAGGGCACCCTAGGGTCCCTCTATAGTTTGTTTAGGCGTGACTTAATATACTTTATAACACTAAAGTTGCGCTCCTTTTACACCCTTTATATTGTAGCGGCTTTAATATATAATTATAGGGGGGGATATTAGCTTCCTTCTTAAGCAGTGCTGTGGCCGTTTACTTATACCCGCCTGTTATACTCTAGAGGTAGGCTATTTAGACCTTTTAGAGTAGTTTAAGGAGTGATTTAGGGGGGCCTTTCTTGGTTTCTCCTATAGCCCAAATACTGGATCTATATATTATGGTTGGCCAGATAACTACTATGTATAGTAGGCGTGACCTTTAGAAGCATAGACCCTATATAGAATTAACAATTCTAGATATTATAATATACTGCGCTTGGCCCTTATAGGCTGCGTATAACGCATATACGCTCTACTAGAGTTTACTATCTACCTATACTCCTAATACCCTTAGGCCTTAAACTGGTTAGCCCCTAAAGCCTTAGATATAGATTATATGCTAGAGATCTATAGGTTAATTGCGTTTTCTTATAAAGTAGATTAGCTGGTATTTCTCTAGTAAGAATTAGACTCTATATCTTCTTGCCTATTTAATGTAGGTGTTATAGGCTTTCTCTAGTGTTCTACAGTTCTCTATGGCTATTAGCCCGTATATAATTAGGTTTATATTATTAATAAAGCCTATCCCCTAGGTTACCCTTTTCTTAAAGGACTTAAGTAGGTTACTTATAAAGAAAAGGAAGAGTATAGGTAAGAGGGGTAATTCTTATGGTATTCCTGTTATAACTATAATAGGGGGGCTCTAGTAACCGCTAAAGACTAGCAATATTTCTTTCTAGCCTATAAACCCTTAAATAAATTATATAATCCATTCTGGGAAGCCCTTTGCCCTAAGGATATATAGGAGGCGCTTATGGGGTATATTATTATAGGCACTACTAATATCTGGGCTAAGCATTAATACTATAAAGTCCCTCCGTATCGCCTATATAGATTTAATGGTGGCGGTAAGTAATATAAGTGCTAATAGTGTTAAGCGGTTCTTTCTTGCCCCTATTTAACTTTGTAGTAGTAGGGCGTGTTCCTTAGCTATGTCTGCTATATAGTCCGCTATTACCCTTTCTAAGATCTTACTAAGAGTATTTTCTAAGGTAATAGGGCGGTAGCTTTCTGGGATTAAGTAGTTTACTTTACCTTCTTTTTATAGAACCACCGTTATTATAGATCTTCTAAGTTGCGAGTAGTAGCCTATAGCAAAGTATGCTTTAGCTATATCTGTAAGCTAAGGTGCTATAAGTGGTCTATAGGTCTTTAAGGCCTTATTTAGTATCCTATCTAGTCCTAGTGCTATATTATTTAAAAGGCGGCTAATAGTTCTAGCTATTTCCTCTATTGTTATATTGCTGTTAACCTATAGGTAAGTTACTAGTGTTTTACCTATAATATTACTAAGGTCTGCTAGAGCTGGTTAGGGGAAGAGCCTTTCTATAAGGATCTTTACCTTCTTATTATTGTTGTTAGTAGCCTATAACTCCCCTACTCTTTATAGAGATAGTAGGTATAAGTCTTCTGCTAAGAGCCCCGCCTTTTTCTTTGCCTATTTTGCTATAGCCTAAAGGCCCTTATTATAGGGGAGGCTTGGGTTAGAAGTGTGCTTATTTATAAACTGTCTCCAGTTATTCCTTGCTTCTTTTTTTTAGGGTATTCTTTAACTAGTTTCTTATATCTTTATATTTTCTCTTGTCTTTAGGGTTATGGCTACTTATATATTTCCTTTTTACTTATTGTTGGCTGGCAATAAGCACCGCATATTGTGTAGACCATATGTGTTGCGCGTAGGGGCCTAGTTTTAAGATTGGGTAGTGCTCTTCTGGCCTATTTTTAATTGCTGCCTAGATCCTTTCTAGTCTTTGGTTAATTTCCTTAGGGGTGGCTAATAAGCCTTACTTATTTAGTATTAGGTGAATTTCTTCTAGGTCTTAAAGTTGTTGTTTAACTGTGTTAAGGAAGCTGTCTATCTTAAGCTTTCTTATTGCGTATCTTTTGCTATTTGGTTACGCCTTAATGTCTAAGTCTAGCTGTATTTAGATGGGGATATAGTCTAAGGCAAGTGCCTATTCTTCTTTAGGGTTGTACCTTTTAAGTCTCTGGTATAGGCCTTCGTCTATAAATATAAGGTTAATTGTACTTTTGGCGGTGCCTTGTTGCCATATAATTGCTCCTGGGGGGGGGGGGGGGGGGGGGGGGATTTTTAGGCCGCCTAGTTTAAGGCCCCAGATATCTATGGCTCTTAGTAGGCACTCTACCTATTATTTAGCAGCAATATGGATACCCCCCTACCACAGGTAGTAGAGGTTTATATCTCCTAATAGAATAGACTCCGTGCCTTCGGTTTCTAGTAAGCTTATTGCTAATATAATGTTTTCTGTTTATGGGACCCCTTTAACCCTAGGGTTATACACATTAATAATTTATACTGGACCCCTATATGTCTGGATTATTATAACTATAATGTCTGGGTTAACTGCCTGCTATAACCACGAGGATAGGCTGATAGCCTTGCTAATTATAAAGTATACGTGTATAGCTGCTTTTAGTTTATATAGGAGCTGGAATCCTTAGAAGCAGTATATTAATTATATATAGGTATTATAATACGGCTCTTATATGGCAAGGATGTAGTGTTTCTCTAGGTCTAGACTGTCTAGTAGGGGCCTTATAAGACGGTAGTTTGTATTGCCGCAGTTATACTATATAATGGACAGATGGCGGACCCCTGGCGAGGGACCTTTGTCTCTCCTTCGTTTCTCGCTTCTTCTGTTTCCACTTTCTCTGGGATTTTCAGAACTTCTGTCTCTTGTGTTTTATATTATAATATAATAATAGCCAAAGTATACTATACAATCCTTTTTATTTAGAGTTTAATTACGCTTTTTTAATATAGCTGTACTATATTCGCGATATAAAGAGAGACGTTAATACACTACTTAAAGACATCCACCTTAGCCTACTTTATAGCCTATTTAGCTTCCAATCTGTAAATTAATAGGAGGAACTAATTACCGCTATTCTATTTAGTATATAAGATAAATAATGGCTCTAATTAGAGTGTAAGGTGGAATTAAATGTTAAGGGCTCTAAGTAGAGGAAATACTATATTCTTTATTAGGATATTATAAATATAATTGCCTTTTTAATTGGCCATTAACCCTTTAAAGATGCACTAGTATATATACTAAAGAGACTTTATAATACTGACAACTACTAAGTCTATAACAAGCTATATAGCGGTAACTAGTAGTAGGAGATATAGGGCAAGCTTCCTAGCGGTACTATAGTAGTTCCTATACTTATAGCAATAAATTGGCCTAGCCGGTATATCTTACTATCGGTAATCTTAATTAATAAGTCTAATACTAACAGATATCCCCTATAAATATTCTTATTAGGTTTATACTAATTGTTAAAGAAAAGGATAATGATATAAAAAGTAAAGCATATTATAAGGTAATAAGAACTATACTTAAACATAAGTCCTACTTTAGTATTCTAATACTATGTTCTATTAACTAAAATATAATAGTAATTAAGTATCTTATAGAAAGCGGCATAGACCTTTAATATACGGATAATTTTATATAATAATATTATCCAATTATATATAGAATAATAGCAGACTATAAAGAATAAGTGCTACTTATAGGTATTAAAAGCCAATAGCACTGCACTATATACTAAGTCACCTCTTTAAAGCGTAAAAACTTAACTAAAAAAATAATATCCGCTACGCACCTATAAGGGGACGAGAAGATAGATTAAACGCTAGTAACTAGAGAATATTCTTCTATCCTTAAACGACTAAGTATACCTAGTAGAATATTTTACGTGGCACTATCGCCTATTTAATATCTATATGGGCATAATAGTAGATATTCTATATTAGCTTCTAAAGGGTATTGTTATATAACTTATTAAATAGGTACAGAAACTAGTAGGCAATATTATCTAGCTAAAAAGAAGAGAAGAGGAATAAAGATAACTATAATAAATATATCTGCGGAGGCTTAGCTTAATTAGCGTTTTAAATAAGTCCTAGCTTTTATAGGGCTAAAACGGTTTAATAATCTATTATTTAGTAAAGTTACTTAATGGATAGATAATAAATAAAAAGCAATAGTTTATTAACTTGTTACTATACTAGCCCCATTACTATTATTTAGGGAACTATATACTATATATTTTATAAGAGTCGTATAAAACTTTATTATTATAGCTTAGTATTACACCCATAATAAGGGGACACTACAATATATGCACTACGCCCTATATTAAATTGATATGCTTAAAGGCGTATTTTAAAGTTTCCGTTTAAAGGCAAAGGATTCTAATATAGGCCATTTTAATATACTAAAATTCTATACCCTTGTATATTTTAAGGAAAATATCCACCTATATAGATGTGTGAGGGCGCGAAGAGGCTTTGGGGAAGATTTAAAGGAATAATATTATTATTATTCATTGCTTAACGTCTGATTTGGATCCCTGTTGGGCCCACGCGGACTACTCCTTATATATATATGGGGAGAAAACTCTATTTAAGAAAACCCTGTAATCCGTCTCCCCGCCTTTTAGGGCTCGCTTATAAGTCGCCTATAAGTTACTAGTGGTGCTCTACTACCTTACTTTTTAACCTCCTTGGGAACCACTGCTGCCGTAACAAACCTATAGACACGCTAGTATTACACACTGTACTCTACTCCTGTAGAGTTATTAGGGGGCGCCTATTACTTGCCCCTTTGCTTTCTATTACTATTTCCTTTGCAACCTGGAACTGGTCTAGCACATTTTGGCTAATAAGCCACTGGGTAGCCGCCTTGAGGCCTTTCTGTATTAAGAGCAGTGTATTATAGTTTTCTATGCCAGCTACTGAGAGCATTGCTTCTTAGCTGGTGTATAAGGGGCATAACAGTATTATATGTTTTGGTGTCTGTCTTAGCCAGCTATATTCGCACCTTAGGCTACCTACTAGGACACCTACCTAGTAAAGCCAATCTTTTAGTCCTATTATTCCTGTCCTTAAGAGTGTTGCTATTGTATTTTCTGCCTTTGTTAGGCCCTCTTGGAGCCCTTGGGTATTTACCCCCTATAGCGTTACCTATGCTATAGCTTAGGTTCCCCTTGCCTAAGTCTACCTCTATACCTTTAACTCCCATTTATCTCTCTAGCGTTGGTCCAACCAGTATTATATTGCGGTAGATGGTTTTCCAGTACTCTTTTATACTCTACTTTGGCTCCTTTCTCTCCCTTACTATTGTCTTTGCTGGCCTTTTATGTGTCTCCCTTCCTCCTCTATATAGGCCTAGGCCCTAGCACTGCACCATTCTTCTTCTGCTTTCTCCACCTGTTTTCCTAATATATCTTCCTTACTTTGGGGTTATTGGTTCCTTCTCCTATAGGGCACCCTAGGGTCCCTCCATAGTTTATTTAGGCGTGTCTTAATATACTTTATAACATTAGAGTTGCGTTCCTTTTACACCCTTTGCATTGCATTGGCTTTAATATATAGTTATAGGGGGGGAATATTGGCTTCCTTCTTAAGCAGTGCTGTGGCCGTTTACTTATACCCGCCTGTTATACTCCTAAGGTAGGCTGTTTAGACCTTTTAGAGTGGTTTAAGGAGTGATTTAGGGGGGCCTTTCTTAGTTTCTCCAGTGGCCCAAATGCTAGATCCATACGTTATAGTTAGCCGGACAACTGCTGTGTATAGTAGGTGTAACCTCTAGAAGCATGGACCTTATATAAAATTAACGATCCTGGACATGGCGATATACTGTACTTGGCCCTTATAGGCCGCTTGCGCCGTATATACGCTCTACTGGAGCTTGCTGTCTACCTACACTCCCAATACCCTTAGGCCTTGAACTAGTTGACCCCCAAAGCCTTGGATATAGATTGTATGCTAAAGATCTGTAGATTAGTTACATTTTCTTATAAAATAGATTAGCTAGTATTTCTCTAGTAAGAATTAGACTCTATATTGTCTTGCCCATTCTATATAGGTGTTGTGGGCTTTCTCTAATATCCTGCAGTTCTCTATGGCTGTTGGCCTATATGTAATTAGGTTTGTATTATTAATAAAGCCTATCCCCTAGGTCGCCCCTTCCTTAAAGGTGTTAAGCAGGTTGCTTATAAAGAAGAGGAAAAGTATAGGCGACAGAGGTGATCCTTATAGTATTCCTGTTGCAACTGTAATAGGGGGGCTCTGGTATCCGCTAAAGACTAGTAACGTTTCTTTCTGGCCTATAAATCCTTAAATAAACTGAATAATCCATTCTGGGAAGCCCTTTGCCCTAAGGATGTATAGGAGACGCTCATGGGGTATATTATTATAGGCGCCGCTAATATCTAGGCTAAGCATTGATACTATAAAGTCCTTTCGCATAGCCCATGCAGTTTTAATGGTAGTAGCGAGTAGTGTAAGTGCTAATAGCGTTAAGTGATTCTTTCTTGCCCCTATTTAGCTTTGTGGTAGTAGGGCGTGTTCCTCTACCGTGTTTGCTATGTGGTCTGCTATAACCTTTTTTAAGATCTTGCTTAGGGTATTTTCTAAGGCAATAGGGCGGTAGCTTCCTGGGATTAAGTAGTCTACTTTGCCTTCTTTTTGTAAGATAACCGTCGTTATGGATCTTCTAAGTTATGGGTAGTAGCCTATTGCAAAGCATGCTCTGGCTACGTCTGTAAGCCAAGGTGCTATAAGTGGTCTATAGGTCTTTAGGGCTTTGTTTAGGATCCCATCTAGTCCTAGTGCTGTGTTGTTTAAGAGGCGGCTAATAGTTCTGGCCATTCCAGAATACATATGCATTGTAAGACTACTATATACAGCAAGTTTGCCTAAACTGCTTGCCCAGTTCCTTGCCACGGTTACGTAGTAACTGGTGGACAAAGCCAGCTCCTACCTGTGTGCACCTAATTTGCTCTATAAGCCTATCCTTACAGCCTGCCCCTACCTAAATAGACCGATACGCGCATCCGTCCTTTTAGGCTATATAGACAGTGTTATTAACAAGGTGTTAATCCTTCCTCCAAGATAGGTCCACTAGGAGTCAGAGCCTAGTAAAGGGGTAAGGTTCCTGGAGTCGTCCGTCGCTGCCATTATATACTATACCCTACAGCTATTGCTGCTTCGCGTTACCTATAACGCTCTCGCGATAATAGGCCAACCGTGTCTTGCAGGCGTGGGCCTATGATAACTTAACGCCGCGCAGCTACTGTTCCTTAGCCGCCTACTAACTAAACTTGTTGTCCTCCTATTACCAACATCTACATTTAAGTCCGTTCTAGCCTACCTATATAGGTTCGTCCTAGCTCTTTCTTAGTCCGTTCTAGATTAACGTTGCCGCCTAAAGAAGGGTGCCCCTAGCTCTTTCTTGGTCCGTTTTAGATTAACGTTGCCGCCTAGAGAAAGATTAACGCCGCTGCGTAGAAAGGGAGGATTAACGTCACTAAATATAGTTAATAGTGTTGAGATTCTTCCTGTGCCCTTACTATAGGCATAGTCTTAGAGCGGAATAAGTACAGAAGTGCCCTGTCGTCTCCTTAGATTTCTATTACTTCTACTAGCAAATGCAAGCGCTGGCTTGTGGCCCTAGGTTGGTGCCTAGGTAGAGAGACGTTGGGTAGTTTTTAAGACCATTCCTCTGTTCTTGATGAGTTGCCTTGTGTTATTAACAAGCGCCAAGACCCGCGAAAACTCTGCTGTTCTGACGGCGTTAAGGACGACGCATTCAAAAGCGCCCTCTAGCCACGACGTAACGCCGCTGCATCAGTAACAGACGAGATCCTCACTCTTAGCTTAACCGTACGGACAAGATAAGACGGAAAGGAACCCCCATAGGACAGTATGGGTCGGATCTCGCTTTTGGTGTTCCTCAAAAGGAATAATATAAATTCCATCTAAATCTAAGGGTATATAGCTCTTGCAGAGTACAAGACGTTGCGTAAAGAAGAGAAGGGAATAACGAGAGAATTATATAATTAAATATTCAGGGGCTTGGTGATTAATGCGTGCGTATATACGTACGCGGTCTTTAACGGATTTTGGTAGAATTTGGTTAAAGCTTTAGAATTTATCTGTTAAGTGTTTTACCAAGATATTCCTATTATAATTGGGCTAGTCCCATTACAGTACCCCCCCTTTTAGCCAAAGGTTTAAAATAATTTAATTTAGTTAAGAATTTATAATTTTATCGCGGGTTATATTTTAGTGTTAGGTGGCGGTCTTAGTGAGGCAAATCTAACTAATTAGATAACTTTAACTGGTGGTTAAAGTTCCTTAATATCTTGCGTATTACGTAACTGTATTATAAACATTATAATACTTTTTAAGTTCTTTTTAAATTCAAGTTTCCTGCTATTGTGTTTTGTGTATTTATATTAGGTAGTAGTTATTTGCCTTTATATTGTATCCATCCAGCTAGAGTAGGCCGCAAAGGATAGTCTTTATGGAATTCTTTTACTAGGGTAGGCGTGTTGGCCTTAATCTGTTTATAGGTTTCCTAGGTTTATATTTTATATCCTTTTTACTTATCAAGAAGTTTAAATTATTTAAATTATAGTTTCTATTATATATTATTAATTAAGTTAATAAAGTAAGAACCATTACTGTTATTAATAATTATGGGAGGTAGTGGCGGCACTTTGCAAGTTATAGGATTATCTTTTAAAGGTTGCAACAAGCTTATATAAAACGTTGGGTATATTTTTATTTTAGTTAGCAGTTTAAGCTTATAGGTGTATAGGCTTAGTTTCTTCTTAATTTAGTATAGGCCTATAAACTTCTAATTAAGTTTCTTTAAAGGCCGTTAAGTCTTTAGGTTTTGTATATTTAGGTAAGCTATATTACCTTCCTTAAAGTCCCATACGGGAGCTCGTCCTTTATTTGCATGCCATTCCTATAATATTTAAGCGTACGTTAATTTACTTTATAATAGTTCTGTTAACTGCTTTATTTAATTAGTAAAGTTATATATATTAATTAACTAGATCTGTTTAATCATGGGTCCTATTATATTAATTTTAGGTTATAGTTTAAATCTAAGTTAAAGGTCTTATCTGTAAGTTATGTAGAACGGCGTTATGCCTATTAATATATTTATTGTGTTATTTGCAGTAAGCTTAGCTAAAGATAGCTATTTTTCCTAGTTATCTTACAGGTAGAAGCAGTATATTTATAAGTATTATTTTATAATTACGTTCGCAATTTTAGTTTAACTATCTATCTCTAAATAAAATACAGTTAAGAGTTATATTTAAATGCTTAATTATTTATATAGAGCTTGCCAGAAATCTAAAACAAACTAGCTTCTATAGTTGGATATTATTATATTAGGAAGTCTGTGTAGCTTAAAGACGTGCTTAATAAAACATTTGGCTACTAATATTGCATTAATTAAGTCTATAGGAATTATATATTGCATTTTTATAAGATGGTTAACTACTACTATAATATTTATAAACCCGTTACTATTAGGTAAGTTAACTATAAAGTTAATTAAGATATCGCGCCATCTTTATATTGGGATTGGTAGTGGTTAGAGTACTCCTTACTTCTTTATAGAAGAGGGTTTTCTATATACGCACATCCTGCATACTTAAACGTATTTTTATACGTATTTGTATATTATAGGCTAGTAATATGCTTATTAAATAATCTTATAAGTCTTTATATAGCCGGGATGTCCTACTATAGGGGAGTTGTGTATAAATTTAAGTATCTTAAATTATAAAGGTTTGGAATTCGGGACTACTATCTTCTATTAATAGTACAATTAATTATTTTAAATTTTGCATTTAGTAAGTGTAATATCCGTATACTGTTGTTTTCCTGTTTAAATCGCTTTTATTATATTAATTATCTATACATTATTCTTATATTTGTATTCTATTAGCTTATTAACTTCCATTTCCTATTTATTAACTTCTAATTTATTTCTTTTAAGTTCTGTGTCTAGGAATATAGGATATAGTTTTTTAAAGCGTTTAGGGAGTAGTAAGATCTATAATTAATTTGCAATCTATTTATTTAAAGCGTTTATAGGTAGGTCCTATAATCTTTATATTAATATATTAGGCTTCTAATTATGTTTACCCAGTTAGTATATAATCTTAAAGTTAAATTATAAGAGGTATTTAGCCTAACAAATTTGGCGCTATGTTAATTGCTTTATAGTTATAAAGTACTACAGGTTCTTATAATCCGTTAATATATATATTAGGAACATTAATCCTTTAAGCTTAGGGCGCCATTATTTAAAGCATTTAACAATTGCAAGTAGTTCTTTATTATATATTTTATAGTTTAATTTAGTAGGGGCGAGTTTCTAGGAGAGAAAGGCTACTAGATATAGCTTACTGTTCTTATTATATTATAATAACACTCCCCCTAGCGCATAATTAGATAAATCTGTTTTAACAGTATATTTAAAGGTATAGTTAAAATAAGTAAGAATTAGAGCAGTTATAAAGCGATATTTTAAGTTATTAAAAGCTTATTTATATTTAGTGATCTATTTAAATTTTAAATTTTTCCTTATTAGGTTTACTAATAGCTAGGCAATTTCTAAGAAATAGTTAATAAATTGTGAATAAAAGTTTACAAATCCTAGAAATCCTTAAATATCTTATATATTGCTAGGGCTTTCCCAGTTTATAATTATAGTAACTTTCTTAAGGTCTATCTTAATTCTATTATAGAATATAATTAAGCCTAGGTATATAACCTTGGACGTATAAAACTTATATTTCTTAATATTATATTATAAGCCTACATCTTATAGGCGTTTAAGGACCATTTTAATATGTTTTTAATATTCTAAAAGTAAGGATAAGTAGATTAAGATATTATTAATATACGCGGTAATAAATATATTAAGGAATTTACGAAGCGTATTATTAATGTATTACTAAAATATACTAGGACCATTCTTTATGCTAAATAGCATTACTAGATATTTAAAGAGTCTCTATTATATGCGAAAAGCTATATACTTCTTATCTCCTTTATATATATAGATTTTATTAAAGGCGGCAACTATATTAAGCTTTATACAGTACTATACCTTTACTAAATAGTTAAGCGTCTCTTAAATTAAAGGAATTGGATATTAGTTTTAAATTATAATTACGTTTAGAGCTTAATAATTAATATAAAATCTTAAGCCTCCTCCTAGCTTTTTAATAAATAGTATAGGTAAGGCGAATAGAGATTAACTAGGGTAAATAAATCCTTTTTCTAGATGCTTATTAAGGTATTATTGCATTATAAGTAGTTTTTCTTATAATATACCGTATAGCAGACTAAACTTTAGTGTTATGCCAGGCTTAAGTTCTATCTTAAAATAATATTTTTCTTAATACGGGGCTAGTTGGTTTATAAATTATTTTTTAAACTTATTAATTATATTATAGTACTATTTAGGCACAAGAGGTTAAGGATTAGGATATTATTTTAGTTCTAGTACTTTCTTAATATCTTTTATAGTTATAGCAAAGATTTTATAATCTTATCTTTTTACTAATAAGATAAAAGGCGCGGCCTATATTATACAAATTTTAAAAGGCTTTATTAAAATATCTTCGCATTCTTTACTATAATTAGTAGTTATAGATTTATTATATTATTATTATTTATTGCTTAACGTCCGATTCGGATCCCTATTGGGCCCACGCGGACTACTCCTTATATATATATGGGGAGAAAACTCTATTTAAGAAAACCCCGTGATCCATCTCCCCGCCTTTTGGGACTCGCCTATAGAGCGCCTATAAGGCGCCTGCGAGTCACCTATAGTGCTCTACTACCTTACTTTTTAACCTCCTTGGGAACCACTGCTGCTGTAATAAGCCTACGGACGCGCTAGTATCGCAAACTTTACTCTACTACTGTAGAGTTATTAGGGGGCGCCTATTGCTCGCCCCCCTACCCTCTATTACCATTTCCTTTGTAACCCGGAACTGGTTTAGTATATTTTAGCTAATAAGCCACTGGGTAACCGCCTTAAGGCCTTTTTATATTAAGAGCAGTATATTATAGTTCTCTGTGCTAGCTACTAAGAGTATTACTTCTCAGTTAGTGCGTAAGGGGCATAACAATATTACGTGTTTTGGTGTCTGTCTTGGCTAGCTATATTCGCATCTTAGGCTACCTACTAAAACACCCGCCTAATAGAGCTAGTCTTTTAGTCCTATTATTCCTGTTCTTAAAAGTATTGCCATTATATTTTCTGCCTTTATTAGGCCTTTTCGGAGCCCTAGAGTGTTTACTCCCTATAGCGTTAACTATGCTATAGCTTGGGTTCCTTTTGCCTTAGTTAGCCTCTATACCTTTAACTCCTATACACCTCTCCAGCATTAGCCTAGCCAATATTATATTACGGTAGATAGTTTCCCGGCATTCTTTTATGCTCTACTTTAGCTCCTTTCTCTCTTTTACTACTATCTTTACTAGCCTCTTACGCGTTTCCCTTCCTCCTCTATATAGGCCTGGGCCCTAAAGTAGTACTATTCTTCTTCTACTTTCTTTACCTGTTTCTCTAATATATCTTCCCTACTTTAGGGTTGTTAGCTTATTCTCCTATAGGGCGCCCTAGGGTCCCTCTATAGTTTATTTAGGCGTATCTTAATATACTTTATAACATTAGAGTTGCGTTTATTTTGCGCCCTTTATATTACAGCGGCTTTAATATATAGTTATAGGGGGGGAATATTGGCTTCCTTCTTAAGCAGTGCTATGGCTGTTCGCTTATATCCGCCTATTATACTCTAGAGGTAGGCTATTTAGACCTTTTAGAGTAGTTTAAGAAGTAATTTAGGGGGGCCTTTTTTAGATTCTCTAATAGCCCAAACACTGGACCTATACATTACGGTTGGCTAGATAACTGCTGTATATAGTAGGCGTAACCTCTAGAAGTATAGACCCCATATAGAATTGACGATCCTAGATAATGCGATATACTATGCTTGGCCCTTATGGGCTGCTTATACCGCATATACGCTCTACTGGAGCTTACTATCTACCCATACTCCTAATACCCTTAAGCCCTAAACTAGTTAACCCCTAAAGCCTTAGATGCGAATTATATGCTAGAGATCTATAGATTAGTTGCGTTTTCTTATAAAGTAGATTAGCTAGTATTTCTCTAGTAAAAATTAAACTCTATATTGTCTTACCTATTCTATATAGGTGTTATAAGCTTTCTCTAGTGTTCTGCAGTTCTCTGCGGCTATTGGCCCGTATATAATTAGGTTTATATTATTAATAAAGCCTATTCCCTGGGTCGCCCCTTCCTTAAAGGAGTTAAGTAGGTTGCTTATAAAGAAAAGGAAGAGTATAGGCGAGAGGGGTAATCCTTATAGTATTCCTATTGCAACTGCGATAGGGGGGCTTTAGTATCCGCTAAAGATTAGTAATATTTCTTTCTAACCTGTAAACCTTTAAATAAATTATATAATCTATTCTAGGAAGCCTTTTAGCCTAAGGATATATAGGAGACGCTTGTAGGGTACGTTATTATAGGCGCCACTAATATCTAGGCTAAGTATTAATACTATAAAGTCCTTTCGCATCGCCTATACGGATTTAATAGTAGCAGCAAGTAGCGTAAGAGCTAATAGTATTAAGCGGTTCTTTCTTACCCCTATTTAGCTTTATAGTAGTAGGGCGTATTCCTTAGCTGTGTCTACTATATAGTCCGCTATTACCTTTTCTAAGATCTTGCTAAGGGTGTTTTTTAAGGCAATAGGGCGGTAGCTTCCTAGGATTAAGTAATCTACTTTACCTTCTTTCTGTAGAATAACCGTCGTTATAGATCTTCCAAGTTGCGGGTAGTAGCCTATAGCAAAGCATACCCTAGTTATATCTATAAGCTAAGGTACTATAAGTGGTCCACAGGTTTTTAAGGCCTTATTTAGAATCCTATCTGGTCCTAGTGCTATATTATTTAAAAGGCGGCTAATAGTTCTAGCCATTTCCTCTATTATTATATCGCTGTTAACCCTTAGGAGAGTTACTAGTGTTTTACCTATAATATTGCTAAGGTCTACTAGAGCCAGTTAGGGAAAGAACCTTTCTATAAGGATCTTTACCTTCTTATTATTATTATTAGTAGCCTGTAACTCCCTTACTCTTTATAGGGGTAGTAGGTATAGGTCTTCTGCTAGGCGCCCTACCTTTTTCTTTACCTATTTTACTATAGCCTAAAGGCCCTTATTATAGGGGAGGCTCGGGTTAGAAGTATACTCGTTTATAAACCATCTCTAGTTATTCCTTGCTTCTTTCTTTAGGGTATTCTTTAACTAGTTTCTCGTGTCTTTGTATCGTCTCTTGTCTTTGGGGTTATAGCTACTTATATATTTCCTTCTTACTTATTATTAGCTGGCAATAAGAACCGCGTATTATATAGACTATGCGTATTATATATAGGGGCCTAGTTTTAAGACCGGGCAGTGCTCTTCTAGCCTATTTTTAATTGCTGCCTAGATCCTTTTTAATCTTTAGTTGATTTCCTTAGGGGTAGCTAATAAGCCTTACTCGTTTAGTATTAGGTGGATTTCTTCTAGGTCTTAAAGTTATTGTTTAACTATATTAAGGAAGCTATCTGTCTTAAGCTTCCTTATTATGTATCTTTTACTACTTAGTTACGCCTTAATATCTAAATCTAGCTATATTTGGATAGGGATATAGTCTAAAGTAAGTACCCATTCTTCTTTAGGGTTGTACCTTTTAAGTCTCTAGTATAGGCCTTTATCTATAAACGTAAGGTTAATTATACTTCTGGAGGTTCCTTGTTGCTATGTAGTTGCTCCTAGGGGGGTAGTTAACTTAAGGCCCCAGGTGTCTATAGCTCTTAGTAGGCACTCTACCTATTATTTAGCAGTAATATAGATACCCCCCTACCATAGGTAGTAGAGGTTTATATCTTTTAGTAGGATAGACTCTATACCTTTAGTTTCTAGTAAGCTTATTACTAATATAATATTCTCTATTTATAGGACCCCTTTAACCCTAGGGTTATATACGTTAATAATTTATACCGGTCCCCTATATGTCTAGATTATTATAACTATAATATCTAGGTTAGCTGCCTGCCGTAACTATAAGGATAGGCTAATAGCCTTACTAATTATAAAGCACATACGTATAGCTGCTTTTAGTTTGTATAGGAGCTGGAATCCTTAGGGATAGTATATTAATTATATATAGGTATTGTAGTATAGCTCTTATATAGTAAGGATATAGTATTTCTCTAGGTCTAGACTGTCTAGTAAAGGCCTTATAAGATAGTGGTTTGTGTTGCCGCAGTTGTACTATATAATAGATAGGTAGCGGACCCCTAGTAAGGGTCCTTCGCCTTTCCTTTATTCCTTACTTTTTCTATTTCTACTTTCTCTAGGATATTTAGAACTTCTATCTCTTGTATTTATACCCTAGTCGCTACTTATTTTATATAGAGCTTTCTATTCCCGTATCTTATGTTTCTACTAGCGCTTTAATATCTAAATCTATTATTATCTCTAGTTCCTCCCCTATTCTTACTAGCTAGCTATATACCCTTTATAGGTCGATTATAAATGTTATATTTACCGTGTTAAATCTAATTCTTAATTATCCTGGTTTTAAGCTTACTATAGCTGTCTATAGGGGTCTTCCTATAGGGCGTCCTCTCCCTTATGTCCCCTGTAACCCTTATATCCCTATACGGTTTGGTAATATTACGCGGCGCCGCTTCTGGCCTGTTAAGGCTTAGGATGGCTGGCCTAGCCCCCTAGTACTAAAGGTGGGAAATACTAGGAAGGCACCTGTGTCCCCCTAGCTTATCGCCTATTGTTTCTATTTGTATAACCTAGCGTATAGTTATTCCCGTAGCTGTTAAGCCCTTGCCTTCCGCCTCCTATATTTAATACAGTCTTCTCTCTCCCACGCCTTATATATACTTTAGTGGCAGTTTACACATTTTATTTGGTCTTGATTTAAGCAGTGTCTTATATTATAGGGGCCTACACAGTAGCCGCAGTATACCTGTGCTACGCATATAGATTAGGTGTGTCCCTATTATACGCAGCGGTAGCATTATTTTAGGCGTAGTTTATAGTTATAGAGCCTTGCGTTATATATAAGGCTATTTATAATTATTCCTTTTTAGATAAGGAGTTTTTGCATTCCTAGTATATATATACTAACGATAAGGGAGCCATGCGTTTAACCAGCGTCTCCCTGGCGAGTCTCTGGCGACCCTTATATCCTCTTATTATTCTCGTTGTTTGCTTAGTTTGCATTTTCCTGTTAAAGCCATTAGATTTGGGTAATCTTGAGGCCTGGTATAAGGCGTTCTATTTGTTTTACTATCTCCTGTATAGTTGCTGTGTTGTCCGCCTGGCGTCCCTTTTCTACCCTAAGGCTTATAGGAACCGCTAGGACTTCAACTGGGTAGTTTTTGCGGAGCACTCCAGAATACATATGCATTATAAGACTACTATACACAGCAAGTTTGCCTGAACTGCTTGCCCAGTTCCTTGCCACGGTTACGCAGTAACTGGTGGACAAAGCTAGCTCCTACCCGTGTGCACCTAATTTGCTCTATAAGCCTATCCTTACAGCCTACCCCTACCTAAATAAACCGACACGCGCATCCGTCCTTTCGGGCTATACAGACAGTGTCATTAACAAGGTATTAATCCTTCCTCTAAGATAGGTCCACTAGGAGTTAGAGCCTAGTAAAGGGGTAAGGTTCCTGGAGTCGTCCGTCGCTGCCATTGTATACTACGCCCTATAGCTATTGCTGCTTCGCGTTACCTGTGACGCTCTCGCGACAATAGGCCGACTGTGTCTTGCAGGCGTGGGCCCATAATAACTTAACGCCGCGCAGCTATTGTCCCTTAGCCGCCTACTAACCAAACTTATTATCCTCCTATTACTAATACCTATATCTAAGTCCGTTCCAGCCTACCTATACTGGTTTGTCCTAGCTCTTTCTTAGTCCGTTCTGGATTAACGTCGCCGCCTAGAGAAGGGTGCCCCTAGCTCTTTCTTAGTCCGTTCTAGATTAACGTCGCTGCCTAGAGAAAGGTTAACGCCGCTGCGTAGAAAGGGAGGATTAACGTCGCTAAATATAGTTAATAGTGTTGAGATTCTTCCTGTGCCCTTGCTATAGGTATAGTCTTAGAGCGGAACAAGTATAGAGGTGCCCTGTCGTCTCCTTAGATTCCTATCGCTTCCACCAGCAAATATAAGCGCTAGCTTGTGGCCCTAGGTCGGTGCCTAGGTAGAGAGACATTAGGTAGTTTTTAAGACCATTCCTCTGTTCTTGATGAGTTGCCTTATATTATTGACGAGCGCCAAGACCCGCGAAAACTCTGCTGTTCTAACGGCGTCAAGGACAACGCATTCGAAAGCGCCCTCTAGCCACGACGTAACGCCGCTGCATTAGTAACAGATGAGATCCTCACTCTCAGCTTGACCGTACGGACAAGATAAGACGGAAAGGAAACCCCATAGGACAGTATGGGTCGGATCTCGCTTTTGGTATTCCTTTAGATTTATTATATTGGCTTAAGGTTTATAGTAAGGGCAATTTATATTATATTAAATTTAAATAGTCGTATGTATATTTATAGGGCAAATGGTTCTTTAAGCAATAACTTTAGCAGTAGGTTGTATAGAACTTTAGTGTTTCTTTAACCCAGCTAATTAAAGGGTTGTGTTGTTTTAGCTATCTATATTTAAGTATAACTTTATATTGCTTTAAGGGTGTTATAAACAGGGAGATATATTTAAGGTATTTACCTATCCACATTTTTACTAGTGCGTAGTGTATTATTTCGCTATATATTAAGGGTTTACCATTAAAACCTTATAGGCTTTAGGGCTTATTAAGTTTCTTTAAATTTAGGCATTAAGTTTTTGCATAGTTTGTATTAATAAAGCCTATACTAGTGGCTCCGCTATCTATTAGGATTTATACCTTCTTCTATTTTCTAAGTATTTAAATTTCGCTAAGTATATTAAGGGAGTTATGCTGTATATTAGCGCTAGAAGAGCCTAGATACTTATACTCTTCTACTTTTTATCCTAAGGCGCGACTTGGCCTTAGGATAATTTGTTTTCTAAGTTAACTAAAGGCAAGATGCTTTATAGTGTTTAAGTATAATTTATAGAGTGGGTATAATTTAAGGAATGGGAGGAACTTTAGCGGACCTTTTTAAAAGGGTGAGTTTGGTAATGCTTTTAAATATATCCTTTTTACCGTATCTAAAGTATTCTCCATTTATAGCTTAAGTTCTTTATTTGTCGATTCCTAAGGGTATATAGGATTAGGGAGTATTAAGGTCCATAGGGTTATATATAAGGCTTTTAGGTCTTAGAGAAGGATCGCGCCTTAAAGCATATACTAGTTTTATAGAGTTTTAAATACAAGGTATAGTTAACTTTAAAGAATAAGTCTGTTTATTATATTAAAGGTCTTTATTAATTTATTAATATATTATAGCAAATTTAGATAGGTTTTTTTAGTAGTTTTCTATTTACTAACTAGGCTCTAATCTTATCCAAAATAGCTTATTAAAGGGCAGTGATTTTAGCGGCTTTATTCCAACCTAGCTCACTAATAAGGCCTAAAAATTCCAAAAAGAAGCTAGTGAACTCTCGGTTCTATTATTATAGGTTTTTAAGTTTAATAACAGCTATATGTTCGCGGCTGGCGTTATTATATATTTATTTTAGTAAAGAGATAAAGGTTTTAAATTTAATAAAAGTACTATTGCGAAAGAATAGATCTATAGTTTATATAGCGTCCTTACTTAAACAAGACATTCTATAGCTAACCTTGCTAGCCTTAGTAGGGTATTAATTATAGTTTATTAAGAGTTTAAGATGGAGCTTGGTTATAAAGGGATATAGGTTATTTTGGTTTCTATTAAATATTAGAGGATTAGGGAGCTTTTTAGATTTTATAGTAGGTACTAGGTTCGCTATAGGTATAGGTTAAGCTACTATTACTAGTTTGGTGTTTATATTTAACGGGTTAGGTTTAGGTACTATTATTTTAATCTTGTTTATAGGTGTTGCTATTAGGGTCTATAATATAAATGCCTTAACATTATAGAGTTCTTTACGGAGTACTTCCATTAATTGCTGGTGCTGGGCTTCTAGTACAGCCTACTACTAAGCTAATACGTCTATAAAGGACTATTGCATTATAGTTAACTGTTCCCTAACTAGGGTTATAATACTTATAGTTATTAAAAGGGATTTAGGTTCATTTGCCATTTTAATAGTAGTTATTTTAATGTAATATAATGTAAGGGCGCAAAGAGGCTTTAGGGAAGATTTAAAAGAACAATATAAATTCTATCTAAATCTAAGGATATATAGCTCTTACAGAGTATAAGACGTTGCGTAAAGAAGAGAAGGGAATAATAAGAGAATTATATAATTAAATATTCAGGGGCTTGGTGGTTAATGCGTGCGTATATACGCATGCGGTCTTTAACGGATTTCGGTAGAATTCGGTTAAAGCTTTAGAATTTATCTGTTAAGTGTTTCACTGAGACATTCCTATTATAATTGGGCTAGTCCTATTACAAGATGCGCAGATAGGTACTACACTAGCGTAAATAGCGAAGCTAGACACTGTTATATTATTAAGGCGTTTTGTAACTTAATAAATAAATAGGATTTGCTATCTTAAATATACTCTTATAATTTAAGATAGGTAGTAGTATGGGAGGGTACGGTATCTCTCTAATAGGAATTTACGGTACTATCGGTCTATTAGTCTATCTATTGGTCGGTTAGAATCAATTAGTAGAAAGCAATTAGTAAGAAAGAAAGAAAAGAGTGTATTTCTAGTAACTGGTAGGTTGTGATAATATATAAGGAAGAGGGAAGCCGAAGGCTTTATAAATATAGGAAAATGCCAAGACGGTAGGCGACGTCTAATCTACACCACTATAGTAGTACTAGTAATGGAAGATAAAATAGCTTTTATAAATAGTAATTCTATACTATAGTCTTCCCAGCGTCTAGAGGTATATATTACTTAACTAATATAGCATTTAGTAGTTATAAAGCTTTAGTGGCCTTTAGAAGATATAATTAGGGTAATAGATCTTATCTAGAGGCGTCTTAGGTTAAAGACGTGGCTTTATATATCTTATATAGCGAACTACTGCGAAATCCTAGGGTTTTTAGACAGCATTGTAGTATTTATCTAAAAGTATAGACGAAAACTATAAGGCGAATATACTTAGAACTTTAATATGGACTGGAAAGAGAAGGACCCCTTATAGGTTAAGCGCCTGTTTATTAAAATATATCCATCTATTTGCTATTAAAAACGAGATAGAAAAAATATAACTGACCTTAAGGGCTAAATTAGTAAGGTAGTACGTTATATATTAAATTAGCAATGTTTTAATCAGTGGACGTATAGATGCAGTCTTACTACTTCTAAACAATATCCAATCTAAAAATAGTAGGAAAAAAGCTAGACAAAGGATAGCTACTACGTTATTCCTAGACGCAAAAGGGGCTTTTGACCATGTCTCTAAAAACCAGCTTCTATCTATCTATAAGGAACTAGGACTGCCTATAGCGTTTACACAATGGGTAGCTACTTTCCTAAGCAATAGGAAGATACAGCTCTCCTTTAATGGGCAAATACAAGAAAAAGTAGAACTAGAAACAGGGATACCACAGGGATCGCCTATATCCCCTATCTTATTTCCACTATATCTACGCAATATCTGTAGGCTAGAGACAGAAAGGGCCTATTCCCTCAGCTATATAGACGATTTTGCAATTACGGTTACTTCAAACTCTGCTAAATCTAATTGTAAAAAGCTAGAGAGGATTGCGCAAGAGCTAATGTCTAAAGCTAAGGAGGCTGCTATTAGCTTTGATATTGGCAAAACAGAGCTTATACACTTCCATAATAAGCGTACTACTATAGAGGAAGGGCTAAAGCTAGGAGACGTAGAAATATCCCCTAAACCCCTAGTTAGGTGGTTAGGAGTATTCCTAGACTCTAAGCTTACTTTTAAACAACATGTGGAAATAAAAATCTCTAAAGCAAAAGAAGCCTTCTATTTAATTAGAAGACTAGGCAATACACAAAGAGGCCTATCCCTACAAGCCCTTCGACAGCTCTATATAGCCTGCGTTACTACTATAGCAGACTACGGAGTACAATGCTGGTGGAAAAGCAAATCTAGAGACTATCTACTAGCTAGGTACCAATCTCTACAAAATGAAGCCCTAAAACTAGTTCTAGGAGCGTTTAGAGGATCTCCAAGCCAAGCTATAGAGATTGAAGCTTCTACTCCTCCTCCTAGAATTAGATTTGAAAAGCTTTGCAATAACTACGCATTAAGAATCCTAAAATTTAAGGAAAATCACGCAATCAAAAAGG
>Ga0307507_10001010_pt1 | contig 62753 bp, 21 predicted proteins | sample 7_EM_MG_FD_207223 | JGI IMG/M metagenome (GOLD analysis project Ga0307507, IMG submission 207223) | Populus trichocarpa ectomycorrhiza microbial communities from riparian zone in the Pacific Northwest, United States - 7_EM | ecosystem: Host-associated > Plants > Roots > Unclassified | place...
ACAGGTAGGCAGATGCAAACAGGTAGGCGATGCAGACAGGTAGGCAATGCAGACAGGTAGGCAATGCAGACAGGTAGGCAATGCAGACAGGTAGGCAATGCAGACAGGTAGGCAATGCAGACAGGTAAGTAGATATAGACAGGCAAGCAGATGTAGACAGGTAGGCAGATGCTAACGGGTAGGTAGATATAGATAGGTAGGCAGATGCAAACAGGTAGGCAATACAGACAGGTAGGCGATGTAGGCAGGTAGGTAAGTCAATAGGTAAATAGGTAGAAGAGAACCATCGCTATATTATATTAAATTATCTAAAATAATATTATTTATTTTACTAGCCTTATAAATAGCTTTAAAGTAGCTTTTATTTATTTAAAATATGTTATTAGTATAAAAGAGGTAAATATAATTATGGTTACCAAATGCGCAGATTACTGGCAGGTTGCGCGCAGGTTGCGCGTAGGCTGCGTGTCAAAAAAACACGACATAGGCTAGTCGGTCGAGTTGCCAAATAACCTCAACTGCGCGCCAATTACGTCAACCACCAACCATTAAGGCCATTGAAAGGGTACCATATTTTGCCAATGTTGTTACAGTCAGTTTCTCTTAAAGAAGCAATAAGGTCTGTAATACTAGGGCTAATAAGACATATTAAAACCTAACCGACTTAGGAGGGAATTTCCATCGATTTAATCTAATTCTAAGGGGTATTTTATAGGGGATTTTTGCATCTAGTGCAAATAAATAGAGATAAATGCTCGCTACCTATACAAAATAGACACTAGCGAGGGTTATATTCTAAAGGGAATAAATAAGGCGTTGCCAAAGAGATAGTAATAACAATGCGTTTCCCTTGCAATATATACCAGTAGAGAGGGAGTCTATATATACTAGATCTAGTTCTGGGAACTAGAACCTATTTTCGGGAAACAGGTTAATTAACCGCTGTAAAAAGAGGTTAACTATATCCGTATTTAGCATATTAGATTTAGCTCATTTTAGGACTAGTAATTATTATTAGCGTTTTTAGACGCCCCTTTAGCCTTACTATATAAAAGCCCCGCTGCATTAGAGCCTTATATATCGCGGAACAAACTAAAACAGATAAGTATAATTAGTTATAAACCGGAAAACGTCGCATTTAGGTCATTATGGCTTAGCATTTAACTAAGCCCTACTCAGCCTTAGTCTAAGCTATGTTAGATTGGCTTAACTTTTCTATAGCCAATCTTTAATCCTCCTTATATTCTGCTCGCACCTTACTTTCTTTTTTATACTTTTCTTCCTTATTATTTCCTTATTGCAAGACGCGCCTAATATATCCTTAACCTCCCCAAACTTATTCACTTCCCTACTATTATACTATCCGTTATATCCAAGCCTCTTTGATCTCTCCTTCTTGCCTACCGCGTTAGCCCTCCTAACATAGCTCTTAGCGCGTTCACCCACAATGGCGAATCTCTCTAGATTAAAGATAACCAAAATAAAACCTATTAGGGAAGGACTGAATAACTTTCGCAATTTATTTAACTTAACTTATTAGAATCTAGGCATCTCTAGCTCTTTGGACTTATTATACCAGATCAGCGATAAACGTAATTATTAATTAGTCTACCATAGGTCCTATCTAACCTATATAGAGCTTAAGAATCTTATTATTGACCTTATTCTAGCATTACAAAACCTTCCCACTGCTCGACTACTCCCGTCTAGCGCTAGCCGCGGCACTCTTTATAGTGACCTTCTCCAACTCCTTCCTTCAGTTAATTCCGATAACTTTAATATTAAACAGTTCACCCTTCTCCTAAAAACGGTTCTTAATTACAAACCAGACAAGAACGTTTAGAGCAATACTATCGCCACTATAACAGAGTCTACCCCCCTGCCCTAACTGCTGCCACTCTACGTTTAAACCCCGCATCTGCGTAATATAAGCAGCTTTACCAACTCGTCCAAATATAGGAAATACATAGATTATATTCTAAAGGAGGAGCTAGGCCCTCTTTACGTAGGGATTCCTAGCGTATATAAAGCATTCTTTAGGGAAGTGGAAGGTCTTAAAGAGGTAAGCGCCGCCGTTTTTAAGAAATATAAGGAAGGGGACAATCCACTATACACTAAAGGCGGCTAGCGTGACTGGCCTAAAAGCGCAGAGCAAGATAATATCTTAGAGTGATTTAATAACCTAATTAAATTATTTTTAGGCTTTACTAAGGAGTATAGGTACGCCCCAAAGATATAACAAATACTTGTCGCATATACTAAGCAGCCCTTATAAGGGTCTACAGCAAAGTAAAAGCTAGATATTAGTTTTATGGATAATCTAATAGCTAACAAAAGCTCTTAATGCTATTAGTCGCATATACTTGTGCTAGGAGAGCTAAAGAGTAATCCAAACACTAATATAGCCTTACAGGCATGGTTTGATTTAGGAAAATATATAAGAGAAGTCTTCGCCGCTTAGAACACTTGTCGCTTTATCCTAGGCTTTACCCTCTATAGATCTATTATATGGCTATAGGAGTATAGCCAAGTAGGAGGCATAGCATTATCACTATTTAATATTAATAAAGACGGACTATAATTTACCTTAGCGATATTAGGGTTTCTCTAGATAAATAAGAAGCAGCTTAGGTTTAACCCTATCATTCTAATATTAGACGGCAAGCGATATATTAAGGTTATACACAATAATTAGACCGAGCGTCTTATTCTTAACAAACCTATAAAGCGGGCACGCTATATTACTAGTTAAGCGACTACTTGCTAGAAAGCATATTGTAAGGGGGACACCTCTAAGATACCCCTTATTATTAAAAACTCGTAGTAGTACCTACAGCGCGAAGAAGAAGGCAAACTGCTACGTAAGGTAATAGAGAAAGAAGTAGTTAATATAGCCAGGTACTATTACCACGAGACAGTTTATATGGGCAGTAAAGAAGATAATATTTGTAATAACGTTTACAAGGGGCTAGATATTACAAGAGCGATAAACTATAAGCTAAAAGACTTAATAATGCCTCTAAGACCGGCTAGAGTAAAAATCAGTATAAGAAAAGGCTAAAGTTTTAACAGAAAGAGGTCGTCTAGCTATACTAACGCCCCATTACCGCCTAGCAAGCGTATATATTTGGGCTCTCCGCCTAAAGGTAGAAGGTGCCCTACAACCCTAAATTAAGTACATTAACGCGTTATTACTAGGGACTACAGAAAGCCTCTTTATAAGGCAAGCTCTTGGGCTGCAATGCTTGCTACACTAGAGGGTAGTATTAAAGGATATAAGTCTTTATATACGCGGGCCAGCATTATTTAATGTAACATTTTAACAGGCAACCTTATAATGAACGAGGAAGATAATAATCCTTCTTAGCCGGCATTTTTAATTGACTTTAATCTCGTGATTAAGGAGCAGTGGGAAGGGCCTTTAGGAGCGTGGGGCAAGACCAGTACAAAAGCATTTATAGCAATTAGAGTGCTCCTAGGCAAAATATACTTAGCTTAGTATAATTTTAAGTCGTTCTTTTAGGTGCTATTCTAGATATACATTCACTATAATAGACCTAATAGGAAAGGCAACGTTGTTAATAGGTTTAATAAGTAGAATTCTATAGATATAGAAGAGCTAGCTAAGATAAAAAAAGGAGAAGTGGATAACGAAGGGGATTTTCTTAAGGGTATAGGTGATAACTTTTTACTATACTATTAGCCACTAATCCTTTAGGTTAATAGATTGCGGAAGGTAGTATTTCCAGGCAGTAGGAGGCGAAAGGGAAATAATAAAAAACTTCCTTCTTAAATAAAGGAGGTGCTTTAGGAAGCAAGAAAGGATCCAAAGGTACTAGTAGAGTAGATAGAATAATATTTTATTGCTCTTCCACCGCATAAGTGAAGTTTTGCGAAGATTTAGGCGGCTAAGGCTAGGATAGCAGCCTTGGTTAAAACGTATATAAAATAGTATAGGGCGAGTCGCCTGGGCTAAATAAACCCAGGAAAGAAGTTTTACAGGGATTTAGGCGGCTAAGGCTAGGTAGTAGCCTTAGTCGAAACGCATATAAAATAGTATAGGGCAAGTTGCCTAGGCTAAATAAACCTGGGAAAGCGGATAACCTAATCTTCCACTAGGCCCCTATACCCTACCATCCTATACAGGCTTTAAATTTCTATAAAATATATAACCTACTCTCTAGCCTATTAAAAGCCGCCTTGTACTATCTAAATAGAGGCTATAGGAGAATTAATCCCTTACTCTAGCCAATCCCCTACTTAAATAAGTCCCCTACTTAAACAAATCCCCTATGGGAGCCAATGCCTACATATTTTGCCGCCCTATAGGAACTAATCCCCTACTCCTAATAATCCCCTACAGAATCTGGTCCCCTACTCTAACAAATCCCCTATAGGATCTACTTCCCTACGGGATCTACTTCCCTGCGGCAATAAATTCCCTATGGTAACAAATCCCCTGCGCTAATAAATCCCCTGCGGGTGCTAATGCCTATATATTCTACCGCCCTATAGGAACTAATCCCCTACGGCTTATATTTCTGTACGGCTTTTACTCCCTTATAGGAGCTTATAGCCATGTTTTCCTCTCCTATATGGGAACTAATACCCTATAGCTTCCGTTCTCCTATTCCCAGATTTATAGATACTATTAACTATATTTTCCACTCCCCTATGGAACAAATCCCCTATAAATTCCGTTTCTAAATATAGTAACTATATATTTTACTACCTTGTAAGAACTATACCTATAGCTCCTACTCCTATACGGCTTTTACTCCCCTATAGAAACTAATGGCGATTTCTTCCACTCCCCTATGGAAACTAATCTCCTATAGCTTACGGTTCTCTGTAGGAATTAATACCCGCTTTCTTTATTACTTTATAGCTTTTAATTCCTTATAGGAACTAACACTTATATTTTCTACTTCCCTATGGGAACTAATGCCCTATAGCTTCCGTTCTCCTGTTCCCAAGCGATTTACCCGCGCCATAGCCTACTATATGGCCTTGTTGTTATAAGAGTAAGCAAGTAATTTTAAGAAAGTAACAAGTAATAATACTACTAGCTATAAGATCTACAAAACATATTTAATGCTGTATATATATAAGTAAATCTATATATACGAGTTTAAATTCTTAACTAATCTAGCGCCTTCAAAGTCACTCTTAAAATTTTGGTTTAATGTAAGAGCTATTCTTAAATACTTATATATAAGTTTCTCCCCCTTGCTTTTAGCCAAGCTATAACTAATTTATATAGTGTTCTTAATCTAATATAGTATGTTAGCACTAGCCTTAAAACTCTTACTTAAACACTGCCTTACCTATCTTCCGTTTAATTAATAGTCTAAAAGCTACTCTATATCTTTTTTAGAGATATTGGCAGCAGCATTGGCTTGCTTTAGAAAGGTCTTCTATACCTACTCTCTTACCGGTCTCTTTAGCTCGTTATATCTAAGTGCAAGATATATTCTGCTCTATATAGCTGCATTAAATATAGTAATCCTGTTTGTTGTGAGAAATATAATGCCTTAGAAATACTCTATCTATTATAGGAAGACAGATACTAGGCTATTACGTTAGATATTATTTAAAGTTCTTTTTATAAGAAAGACATCGGCCTCGTCTAGAAGAAGGACAGTACTCTAGCGGTAAACGTTCTCAACTATTAGAGCTAGGTTTTGTTCCAAATAAACTAGATCCGTATTAAGGTCTCCTACACAAGCCATATTATAATCAGACTGGTATATAAATACACTTATAAAGGAGAATAAACTATATAGAGGGGTCTCCTTTAAGATTCGGCAAGTGCTTTAGCTGTTAATATCTTTCCCGCCCTAGGTAGGCCACTAAAACGGTCAGCCTTTGAAATAGCTAATGCCTTGCTAGAAAACTTACTATAGTAAGAAAACTAGGCCTTTCCCCTTCCCTTTAATTATATTATTAAACTTTAATTTCCCAGACCTAGACTAGTAGCTCTTTATAAGTCCTTAAAGTACTATTTTCTTGTCCTCCTTAATTGCAAGTGACTTAAATGCTAAGGCATTCTATTTAATGTCCTTAATATTGGCGACGGCAAATTCACCTATTAATGCTTGTATTAGTATATATAATTCGCTAGCTCTAGAAAAAGTATATAGAAGGCCTAACCCTATTTTTTATCTACCAAACTAAAGGCTAGGGCTGTTGGTGGACAGATTAGATACTTATTATCTCCTATCTCCTTAAGAACTAAACCCTAATTCTTTATACCCCCTTACCAATTAGTCTCTTAATCGATTACGTTTATTCTATACGCATCTATAGTGATTAGCTGCTTACTATAGTTAGGATTCTAATAATAAAATGCTATTACGTCCACTATAATATGGCCGCTTATAGAAAATCTTAACGGGCTATTTTTGGTCTAGAAAAACGTAATCCCTTTATATTCACGGTAGTTAATGCCTCTTAAAGATATAAACTTCCGGCTATTGCTAATAAGATCCTGCTTTATCTCGGCTTGTCTCTTATAACGCTCTAGCGGAAATACCTTAAGAGACGTAATTTTTATAGTTAAACGGAATTCCGGAATAAAAAGGGTGGTTTTTACCTCGCTAAACGCCTTCCTATTATAGCCGAAATAGTGACAGTTAAGTTCAAAGCTCTTTTCGCCAAAAAGTAAGGTTTTAAAGTTGCCTAAATTATATATAAGGTATCTTAGTTAATCCAAGCCTTCGCAAATCGTAAGGACGTGCGTATTTGGTTTAAATAAGGCCCAAAGGAGATTAAAATTAATTTCGCCATAGTACAGAAGCGGTAGGAGACTATTGGTTATAGGCACGAAATGGTCTTTAAGGAATCTTAGTAACCCCTAAAGGTACTTAGCACCAATTAAGTTAGGAGAAAGACTCTCCTAGTATATTTTTAACTAGGGTAGGAAATTAAATATAAGGTTTATAGGAATCTAGAAGTTAAATTAGAATAAGCTACATTTATAAAAAGATCCACTTACTATAGGCTTGTCTTCCCAAAGGGAGATGGCTTATACGCCATTTAACACCACCTATAAGGCGTCTCTTACTTCTCCTAAATTTATGCTTAGGTATGTACTACAATCTTTTTTATCCTTTTTTGGCTTAAAGTTAGCATCTAAGTTAATATGTTTAAAGGCACCTAAGAGATAGACTAAATTTCTTCCAAAGGATATAAATATACTAATTATACATATCACGCTCACTTAACGTATCTGGCGAAGTCTCTATAGTCTTATACTGGCACTTTTGTTTATCCCAGCTGTAGCAGACACTACGTTAGCGTATTTCCAAGTATGTTTTAGGGATTTCGCGAGCATATATCTTATTTAACACCTTAACTTTAACCTTGGAACCTCTCTCTTCGGGTATCTCTTCAACCCCTAAACTCGTAGGGAGAGGTGGAGGAGGTGAAGGAGGTAGAAAAGGTAGAGGAGGTAGAGAAGGTGGAGGAGGTTAGGCCGCTTAGACTATCTTTAACACGGCTACAAGCATTTTAACTATAAGATGCTGCGCTAACTGCCCATAATGCAGATGCGTTTAGGTTGGGCTACCGGGGGGGGTATTTATACTATTGCAAGGCAGTAAAGGCGCTGGCGTAACGGGCTTAGATGCGACTGGCATTATTACTCTATAAAGCTTTAATAATGTAATATTGATCTAAAGTGCAAGGTTAGAGTAAGAAGCTAAGTATAAATAGTATCGTTTCTTTAAAGAATCCGCCTTCTTTTATACCCGTTAATAGGACCTAAGTTACTGCTATGCCGCAAATGTTCACTGCACCGTTTACTTGCCCTAATTGACCCTAGATAGCGCTAGACCATATATCTTTAATAGCGTTCCGACGTATTAGAGAGTTCAACTAAGTCAAGCCATAGGGTATATGCTTGCTCTTATTATAGGATAGGCCCATAATTTGCATAGCTACAGTGGGTATCGCGAAGGATTACGCAAATAATCTCCACAAGCTAGGTGGACGTTGTAGATCTATAATAGTATACCTACTGTTTCTCTAAGGGGCGACATCTATTTGGCGGAGGCTTTGGACTAATAAAGAATTAATCTTATATTAACTGCACAAATATTAGTATAGCTTGCGTCGGAATAAGTCCCAATTAGGGGACGGAAAGAAGAAAGATATAATAAGTCTAATAATATGCGGAGTGCGGTATATTAGTAGGTTAAGATATTGCAACCTATAAAATAAACTTAAGGTAATTGGCTAACTAAGTTTAGTAATCTTACCCCTAGTTGCCCCCTAGTTGCCTTCTAACTTCCCCCTAACTTCCCCCTAACTTCCCCCTAACTGCTATTAACTACTCCTTAAATACCCACCAACTGCCCTATAACTGTTATGAACTTTCCATCAACTTGTTATTTAACTGCTATAATATTTAGCCGCCTCTTAATCCATCTATTTTAGCGCGCCAACCTTGCCTCTTCGCTAATCTTGAGATATAGAGTTGCCTTATATCGTGCTATAGGCGAAAGAAAAGGATTCCTTTTCCTACTAAGATGGCTATAATAGAGTGACTAACTTAGAGCTTAAGACTCTTCTTAAGCAGAGCTAAGAAATAGTTATTTCGCTTAAAGCCAAGCTGGATAAGCGCTAGATTATAGCGAAGCCCCAATCGCCCGGCATTATTAAGTGCAGCGAGAAACTCCAAAAGAGTGTCGCGAATCTTAGGATCTTAGGACGGCTAGATAGTAGAGCAGCTAAACTTACTATTACGGCTGCCGAGATTCTAAAGACGAAATAGACAACTTGTGAGTTAAATATCTATTAAACGTTCCTTGGCGATATCCTTTATTACTGCGGTTAGGGGTTGGTCTTGCTATACGCTGCAAGCCTTAGTAAGTAGAGAGTGACCTCTCTAAATTCTTAAGATTAGATTAGGCTTGTGTAGTATCTTAAAAGCAACTAAGCCACCTTCAAATACCCTATCTTGGACTTGCTGGTGGCGGAACATCATATACCTTATAGGAATAGTAAGTTGCACAATCTTTAATATAAATATCTTGCTTATCCTGTAAAAGAGGTCTATAAATTAGATCCTTCAGTCGCGCCCTTTTAGAAACGGCCGTTTTTAAAAAACATAGGTTTAGAATAAGAGTTAGCTTAGAGCAATTATGCTTATTAATTAAACGTTTATTCTCCAAACACTGATTAGCTGCGCTAAGATACAATTTAGGATTTATAGAATCCTCTAGCTAGTTAGACTCCGCAAGCCAAGGCTACAATTAATCCAGCGCAGAAAGAAGGAAGTATTATAGATTTTCCTTCCCTATATTAACAAGGCTGAATGCTAATCTAAAATAAGATATATTACTAGGCTCTTTATCTACAGCCGTAATTTAAACTCGCTTAGTGAATTATAGGGAGATTATAAACCTTAAGTTTATAGTACTTCTTGCTTTCCTATAGTAGTATTAGGACAGCTATTCGAAACTACAAATAGTATGCCCTTAGGGTGGAGTTCTATTACTATCTATTAACATCACATTGGAGCCAACTCTTGGGTTAAGCGCGAAAATTAAACTCTCTCTTTAATTATATAAAGTGTTAATTCAATTCGACCTTGCCTTCTATGGGCGAAAATAGCGCACTATAGGACTACCAAATAGCCTGCAGCTCTTATTAGGCCTTATAACAAGGATAACGAAGCTAGCAGGTTCCTTGGGGCCTATAACCACATTTCTTATTATATTACCAAAAACCCTAACAGCCCCCCTACTACTATGTATTTTTACTAAGATCGCTTAAACTAATAGGTCTATTAACTTTAGAGATATGCCAGTTATTTCCAGACCTATTTTAATAGGCTCTTTATACTAGATAGTATTTAGCGAAATATATCTTATGCTGTTTTAAATTTTACCTACCAGCTTTAAAGCTCTTTTTTTAAGTTTCTGATTATTGTCTGTAATATTATTAACGGGAACCCCGCTGTCTATTATCCCAAAGAGCTCTTAATATATGCCATCTAAGCCTAGGTAATAATAGTAACCAAATAGTTATAGGTTAAAGATAAATATAAGGGCTAATAAAGAGAGCTACCGACTTCAGAGAGATAAGGATTATATTGGGATCGGAATAAGTAATAGAAAATATAAATATATCATCTAAGGAACGCGCTAAAGAACTATAGCGTACATTATTACTAGCCATACAATATACATAGATAAAGTAGGGTCGTCTTACCTTAATAGTTAAATACTTCGGATCTGTGGCAAGTATAGCGGGGTAGGCTGTAGAGCGGATAGCGTTAAGATCAAAGGTTAAAGTTAGGAGAAACGTTATATCCTTAATAGGCTATACCCTACATAGTGCGCGAAATAGTGACGCGCCTAGCGCACGAAAAGAGAATATAAATTTAAGATAGCTAAGGCTAGTCTTAGGCGTTAATACCTAACTCTATAACGGGGCTTAGCCTTAAGCTTTAGTCGGTATTATTATATACATATAACGCAAGGGTCTACTACCTAACCGCAAAAATTATATAGCTGGTAAAGGAAGCATTAGCCCACTTATATAGATAAATACGCTAATGTATAGCTAATATGAGTTAACGCGGATACCTTACCTTTTTTATTATATAATGCTTTAAAGGATTATATAAACCGTAGCCTATTCTTATTTATAGACCTAATATCTATACTCAATCTCTCGACCTATTAATAGTACTAGAGGTTATACCGAATATACTTAGTTAGATAATACAGCATAATTCTATAATTTATGGATTCTAAATAAATGGACTAAAGTTATAGGCGAAGTAGGTTGTTCTTTAAATTTTTACATTATTTAAATTAAGCTTACGGCTTTAGGCGATATTATGGTTAAATAATTATCTGGTTAAATTACTTATAAACACTTATAACACTTTATTAGCATATATACCTAAATCCCTCTGCCCGCCAGCGCTTTATGTAGTTTGTAAAGGCTTAACTTTCTTAAATTGGAAATCACAGGACGTTATAGGAAATACGCTATAAATAGAATAAGCCAGAAGTAGAACCTAAAGCTAGAAAGAGATCTCTAAGCTAAAAGAAGAGCACTATAATTATTACCGTCTCTTCCGCCTAGCAGGCCGGCCCACTTTCTTCTACATAGCAGGCCGGGCCTTTAATTTTAAATAGTAATACGCCTATAGTAATCCAAGACTTCTTTTTAGAAAGCGGTCTTTAATCTATTCCCATAAAAGATTACATCCCTCCTTTAATTTAATAAGTAGCGTGTCTTCCTTTTTAGTAAATTTTATTCTAGACTTTGGCCCTTGGGTCTTTAGCTCCTAGGGCTACTTAACTAAGTTAAAAGGTAAAGGGAAACATTAAGGAAGAATATTTAGTATATATAACCCATCTTTCTGGCGCCTAAAAGCTGCTTAGATTAAAATTTCTTCCAAATTAGCATTTAAGGCGGCCCCTAGTATTACTTTATTAGAGTCAGAGCCAGAGGCGGGGCTTAGCAGCGGTTTTTAGGTACGGAGGCGATTATATATAGGGGATACAACCCGCTTACGATAATTGCTAGTAAGCGCAGTACTTTAGTTGGACACATGCGTGGATAAAATTAAAGGGGAATAGTAAGACCGCTAGAAATAATACTTTATAGTACGCTTTACCTTTAATTAACTAATAATAGGGGTTAGCAATTCTTATTACCCTATATACCTGCGGACCTCGTTACCCTTATTGCTATCGCTGCTGTTACCGTCCCCAGAGTCGTTATTATCTATATTATTACTGTTATTACTTCCGTTGCTATAGTTCTCGGCCTTACCTTTATCTATAACGTTCTCGCCATCTTTATTATCGCTTTCTTTAGCTAAGCCATTTACAAGATCGTCTAGAATATAATTATAACTATTATTAGCCCCATCTTTTAGTAGTCTAGTATCGCGAGGAGATATATAGTGCTAGGGGGAGGGGCTAGTAGGCTGTATAGTAAAGACTACTCGCTCCTTAATACCATTACCGTTGTTAAGGCTAAGGGTAGAAGAGCCAGAAGGCGTAGTCCTTTAGAAAGTAAGTAACTGTATAATTACAGCACCTGTTGTACCAACCGCGTGCCTACGCGTTTGGTACACCAAGTACGTGTTTACGCGTTGGTGCACCAACCACTGTTTACAAAGCACTGACTAATCAGGGGGAGGCACATCAATATATAGACCTCGTAGTCTGCTTTAATACAGAAGACAGTCACCATCCAAATAAGCATACAATACTACATGTATTTCGTGCCCGTGGATACGACTCACTTGTGCTATTAAGTTAGTATAAACACTGATCAGTGAGCGCGCACAGATCAGCAATCACTCAACACCTCCCCCGAGCGATACTTAACAGCAACCACCCGTTCAATCCCAGTACGACCTGCCGGAAGGTCGGAAGGTAAAGGATTACAGACTTATTACCAACTCTATATACTTATTTAAGTCTTAGTACGGTTTACTGGAAGTTATAGACGCAAATATAGACCTATACAGAACCCCCTACCCTCAACCTATCTTTAAACCTTAAACCCCTATTCCTACTACACCCTCCTTTAATACCCCCGACCTCTTTTTAGACCCCTTACGGAGACCCCTTACCCTTCTGCAAACCATTACGGACATTAACCGCCTTTACGGAACACTACAAGACCCCTCCCACCCGCCACATACTATAGAGTATGGTAGATATTAGCAAGCAAATTAACAAAGGCTAAGAGAAGTGGAGCTAGGGAGTTAACCTTATATCTATAACCAACGTAAACAACTACATTAAATTCAAAGTCCTTAAATACGAACACTTTAAGCTTATAAACGACGACCTGTGGGAGCAATATAAGGAAGACTTTGCAGGCTTTATGGAAGCTATTTTTAAGGCTTGCAGTATTATACCTATCCGTAACCTACAAAACCTTTTGCGTTACCAAGGTATATGGGTTGAAAAAGATAAACAAGTCACTATTGCACGGTCCCTATACAATACACTCTATAAGAAAGACCAAACGGAATGGACTAAAGAGCAGATCTTAGACTATATTAGAACTAATAGACTCTTCGCCTACTTTAAACTTAATAGGATCTCTGGCCTTATACCTGACCTATTTAACCAAATTCGCCCTATAGACCTAAGGGGTTTTGGAATTAACCTTATAGGCCAGAGCACACCTAGTACCCAAGTCACGGACCGCAATACCCCTGTAAACCAAAATACGGACCAAATTACCCCTGTTGTTCAAGTTACAGATCCGCAAGCTATATATCCGTAAGCCATATATCCGCAAGCCACATATCCACAAGTCACAGATCCGCAAGTCACAGACCCGCAACCCACCCAAGCAAAGACCTATGGCAAGGAGCTAGCCAACCTAGCTAAGCTCTATACCGACAAATCTAAGTACAGCGGTAAAAACGATAATTTTAACTTTAAACTAACTATCTTTACGGACCTCTGTTAAAAGGCTAATATCCCTAAATAGGAGTTCAGCCAAGCCTACTCTACCATACTACGCGGCCTAGCCCTTGACCACTATTACACCAACCTTAAGAGCAACCCCCTTGGTGTTCCTTTTAATAAGCTATGCGAAGCTATACATAACTACTTTAAAGGACCGGAATATAAGCGTGATATCCTTACCTAATGAAATGCAACTAAGCTACGGACCGTAATCGACAAGAACACTGAAAAATTAACTATAGAGTGTCTGCAAATCCTCATTAAGGACCTTTGGCATCTACAGCATGGCCTTAATATTAAGCTCTAAACAGACAACTTCCTATACAACAAACTTATTACAGCTTGCTAGAAAGTAGAGCCTTGCAAATACGCCTACTACAAGCCTATAGACACCTTAGCCGGCCTTATTAACAACCTACGGTCTTCTATTGTAACATACAAAGTCTTAAACCCACTAGGCAGCACTCAAACCTTTACTACGGATATTTAATATCCGCAATATCCGCAAATAGACTTAGACGCCTACTTTACGGACCGCCGCTACTGCTAGCAGCACACGTATTAACTAAGTCCCCGTAACCCCCGCGGCAACCCCCGTATAAAAACATACCCCCGCAGACAAACCAGCCAGAAGTGCTTCGTGTACGGCAAGGAAGGATGTTGGTCTATAAGGCATACCCAGGAAGAACGCGATAGGTCTAAGAAGAGATTTAATAAACGGATTAACCAGTTTATCTTAGAGTATAAAGAAGAGGAAGTAGAGGAGTCTCTTAACAAGTTAATAAAAGCCCTTATAATTAACTTTAACTTAGACGCTTAGGAATAGGAGACCTTAGAGACATTTCTTACCACTTTTAGACCTTTTACGGACAGCTAAGCCTTTAATATTACGACCATATTAGCCGACCGTTCCTTTATACACTTAATTGCGCCCAAAAACCAATCCGCAAGTACCCCTATTACAGACGTTATAAACTACAAGCAGGACCCATTTGCATATATCACCACAGAACGCTATACCCCTAGGGAATTCTACGGTGTTATAATCAATATAGGTGCCTCTAAGAAGTCTACTGCAGGCTACAGATAATATCTTACATACAAGACCACCATAAATAACAATATGGATATTAATATTACGTAAACTGGGGCCGTAAATGTCTAATTTGGCATCGGCTTAACCGCATTAATTAGATTAGTAGCAGTTAAGACTCTAATTGGCCTAGTCAACTTCTATATAGTAAAAGCGGACACCCCTTTCCTACTCTGCCTTGCGGACATGGATAGATTATAGGTGTACTATAACAATATTATAGACACCCTAATTGGCCCCGCAATTGCCCTAAGAAGCAAGTATATCACCCTACCAATTACACGACGATTTGGACACCCGTTCCTTATATAGGGAGAGACTTTACGGACCTATATTTAGGAATCTTTTAACTATAACCCGTGCTACCTTACCAGTACTAAGATCTACCGCCTACACCGCCGTTTCGGCCACCCGTTAGCCGAAAAGCTGTATAGAGTCCTTGAACGCTCTAGACATAACAACGTTAATAGAAAGGCAATTAACCACCTAACCAAATACTACTTCTTCTGCCAGAAATACGGACGTTCCCTAGGCCAATTTAAGTTTACTCTTCGTAAAGACCTTAATTTCAACCACTTAGTGTATGTAGACATTATGTACATTAACGGCAGCCTAGTACTATATATAATTGACAAGGCAACCCGCTATTAAGCCGCCTGTTAGTTATAAAATATATCCATAAAACACATTTAGGATATCTTACGTACCTGCTAGATTAACATATACGTTGGACCCCCTAAGTATATCACCCATGACGCTAGCAGGAACTTTATCAGCAAGGAATTCCAACAGTATACTATAGCCATGGCTATTTCAACAAAAGCCGTTCCAGTTAAGGCGCATTGGTTAATTGGGCTTGTTAAGCGAGCTTACCTAGCTTTATAGAGAGCTTACCAGATTATTATAGACGAGTGCAAGGACATCTAAAAGGAACTGGCCTTATAGATGGCCGTAAAAGCCGTTAACAATACCGCTAGCCCTAATGGACTAGTACCTACCCTCTTGGTCTACGGAGCCTACCCAAGGATAAGCAACCTAGACCCTCCTGCCCTATCTATCACGGAACGAGCAGCTGCAATACGGAAGGTAATAGCCGAAATAGTCAAACTGCGGGCCAAACAAACTGTTAACAGCGCTCTACACCACCGCAATAGGCCAGACATGACCTCAGTTTATGACCTCCCGCTCAATTCTGAAGTCCTTATATGGCGTGAAAGCGGCAATTGGACTAGACCTTACCGTTTACTGGCCGTAGAAAACGTAACGTGCTGTATACAACTTCCTAGCGGACCAACTAGCTTTAGGAGCATATCCATAAAACCCTACTTTCAATCCAAAAACACCCATGACGTTAAACTAGATAAACTGGAAGCACCCGCCGGACTAAATAAACCAGAAGTACCCCCGCCTACCTTAGAAGTCCCCTAGGAACTTACTAAACCTATTAAACCTGCTATAAAGCGTGGCTAAGGACGCCCCTAAAAGCACCCTATAACTAAGAACCCTATAACAGAGAATTACCTAACCTCTACAGGCATATCCGCAAGGCAATCTCTGTCTGCGGATATATCAGTTTTAGTACAGGAAACCCCTTTTATGGACTTACAACGCAAAGAGATCAACGGACTACTTAAAAAGGGCGTCTTTGCGGTTATAATAGAGAGAGATGTTCTGTAAGGCGTCCGTATATTTAACTTACACTTTATTAACAAAATTAAGCACCCTGGTACTAATAAAGCCTTTAAGAAATTAAGGCTTATTATACAAGCTTATAATAACCAAGGAAAGGACTTAGTCCTTACACAATCGCCTATAATTTAACGAGTCAGTTAACGGATTATACTTGTACTTATGCCTGGACTATAGCAAAGCAAACCTATAGCCCTTTACTTACGGGACATCTTACAAGCCTATATATAGTCCAATACCTACCTAAGTAGAGACATCTTTATACGACTACCCCGTAAGCTCAACCTACAACTAGGAACAATTTTACGGGTTATAAAACCTCTTTATAGAGTACCAGAAGCCAGAAACCATTGGTTTAAGATATACCACTAGCACCACGTTAGTAAACTTAAAATGGAATAGTTAACCTACAACCCCTACCTCCTATACAGCCCATCGAACGGCCTTGGTATTGTTAGACTCTAAACAGACAATACCCTCTTCTTAGCAGACCGGACATTTGCGGACGCTAAAGAGACTGAACTGTAAGAAGCTAAGTTCCTGGCAAAGCTATAAGAGCAGTTAACTAAGCAGACTCCAATTAAGTTTAACGGAGGCTTAATTACACAAAAGGGCAACTTAATCTAGCTAACCTAGGAACACTAAGCTTAAAACCTAAAGCTTATTATAGTAAAGCCTATGGACCTTACTAGTTCCCGCAGAGAGACCTATAAGACCGTAAATATAAAGGACTAATACGCTGTATAGCGTGCAAGAGGCGCCTATATTGCCACAGTCTGCTAACCCGAATCTGCCTATGACTTGTCCTTTGCGGCCCAGGCAGTAGATCCGCAAGAAGAAAATATTAAGCAGCTTAATAAGCGCATTTAGTGGCAAATTAACAATGCAGTAAGGGGACTTACTTTTATACCACTAGACCTAAATTCCCTTAGCTTACTAGTATTTACGGACGCATCCTTTACTAATAACAGGGACCTATCATCGCAAATTGGCTTTGTAATTATACTTACGGACCGTAATTAGGACGCAAACATCCTGTACTAGTCCTTAATTAAATGTAAATAAGTAACCCGCAGTGTACTAGCTTCCGAACTATATGCACTAGCTTATAGCTTTAATATAGCAGCCGCAATCAAATCAACAGTCTAGAAGATTCTATAACTGGAGCAGTTACCCCTGGTTTTATGCACCGATTTAAAGTCCCTCTATGACTGCCTAGTCAAACTAGGTACAACATAAGAAAAGAGGCTTATGGTCGACCTAATATGCTTACGTTAGGCCTACAAACAACGCGAGATTACGGAGGTTAAATGGATTAGCGGTAAAGACAACCCAGCAGACGCTATAACTAAGGCAAAGCCGTGTTAAGCCCTTAAAACCCTAATTAACACAAATAAGCTCAATCTAAAGGTCACGGAGTGGGTGGAACGAGACTAACGGAGCACTTATGGTTCATTTATGGCCTATCGGAAGGCCATATAGTTCATCTACGGCCCGTTAGAAGACCGTACGGTTCATTTTACGGACCGTAAGCAGGACTTACAACCAGCTTAAAGCACCGTTTGAAAAGCAGCCTAGACGGCACCTTGGAGGAGATTTCTTATGTATTTTCTTTTGTGTTCTACAGTTGTATTGAAGCAATTACGGAGGCTGTATATAGGTGGTTTCATTTTTTAAGTACCGCCAGTGTATAATTACAGCACCTGTTGTACCAACCGCGTGCCTACGCGTTCGGTACACCAAGTACGTATTTACGCGTTGGTGCACCAACCACTGTTTACGAAGCACTGACTAATTAGGGGGAGGCACATCAGTATATAGACCTCGTAGTCTGCTTTAATACAGAAGACAGTCACCATCCAAATAAGCATACGATACTACATGTATTTCGTGCCCGTGGATACGACTCACTCGTGCTATTAAGTTAGTACGAACAGTAACCTTTATTACTTTCTAGGTTATATACTCTCGCCACTCTTACTAATAGAAGTATTGGAGATATAATTAATGCTACCTAGTTAATTAAGCTAATTAGACCTCCGCTTCTTTAACTTTTTAGCTTCTAAAAACTCTTAACTAGTAGCTACTAATATCCTAAGCTTTTACCTAAACTATAGAGTAGTTCTAATGCAACGACCCTTAGCTAAATTATTTATTTAATTGCCGTCTAGCGTTAAGGGTATAGTATAATTGTGTATAGGTATACGTACCTCCTCTTCTAGCGCTTCTAATAAAGGTAGCTCTTTATTATCTTTATTATTCTTACTACTACTATTATTCCCATTATCTACTAATTGTTAAATAAGGCTATTATAAATTAAAAGGGGAAGCGTATACCTAATCTATAAGGTATTAGTCAATTATTAGCTTCGTTAGCTTTGTTATTAGCGTTACTAGCTTTATCACCCTTAGCTTCCAAGTCTAGATCAGCTATATTATCTTTAATAACTATTAGATTTACTACTAGTCATTAAAACTATATATTTAGAACTACTAGGGAAAGAAAGAGAGTAGTAGGGTAATTATTAGGATAATTACCTTAACTGCTTCCCCTAGAGACTTAACTATTATTTCTATCCCTATAGAAATCTTCCTTATCGTCCTTATCATCCTTATTATTCTTATAATACTTATTATAAGCTTTCTTGTAATTATATATAGGGTCTATAGGCGCTTTATTAAACGGAATCTCCAAATTAAGGCCCTAGGTGGAATAACATGCCATTAAGTGCCCAAGCTTGCAATGCTTCTTTACTTTTTAGGGGGAAAAGAGGTACTCCCCTATTTCTCCTTTTAGGTTTACTGCTCGCGCTTTTTTTAGGGGCCGTAATTGCATAGTACTAAGATAAAGCTATTGATCTTCTAGGGGGACTAGTATAGAAATTGTTTTTATTAAGCGAAATTTCGTAAGGGATGCAAAATAAAGATTAAGATAGTGCTAATATTATTATTATTAGAGTTGCCATTGCTTTATAGCTTTTAAAAGCTTTAAAGGGGGATTAACAGTCTTTTTAAGTGCATATTAGTTCCCCTTTACCGCTAGCACTTGTCTATTACCACTTACCCCTTATTTGGGTTTCTTATTAAATTAAAGCATTTAATGCGTGCGCCTCCGGCATAGACTAGGGTCAATTGCCGTTTATAGGGTAAGGTTTACAAGGGCTTAAATTCCGGCACCTAATTAACAGCCTTAGCAAATTATAGTTAAACCATATCCGCCCATCTAAGCTGTTATATTTAGCTCTAATATAGCTGTTACATCTAGCCCCTTATTAGGAGGTTAATGGCATAAATTCTTTACCCTAGTTCCTTAGTAAAGGGTAGCGCTAATATATCTATTTACTTCCTGACAATGCCAATCCAGTTAATCTTTTGCACCGCTTATATTAGTAGGTAAAGCCCCACTTATACGTATACGTTACAAGCTATCTATAATAGAAGAAGGCAGTGTCCTTATTAGTGGCAAGTAGGGCTCTCCAATGCTAACCGCCTAGTAATAGATACGCTTGCCGCTTACTTAGTAATCGTATGCATGTCTATAAATATGTTAGGTAAAAGACTGTATAAGGATGCTCGCCCTCCTAACATAGCTGGCTAGTGTTAGAGATTCCTTTACAGTTATACTACTATGCCGCTAATCTATTATGCGTCCAAAAGCTGTAACCTTCTAATTTTGATCTAGGTGGCTCCTATATAGCCCTATAGCTTAGGAGCCTAGACTATCGATCTTTTACCACTCTACCGTTAAGCAGTTAGGCAGAGCTAATAGCCCCTTAGCCCTAAACTGGCAGATTAAACGGCGTCTTTAAAATATCTATAGCAATATAACCATACTGCCAGGCAGGCATATATAGTTACCTAGGCGACACTCCGTGCAATATCTATTTAAATAATGCCTAACACAGCCCTATATAGGGTAGTCGCTTAAATCAGCAACGTCTAGCTGCTTTTCCGCTGGGTAGCCTAGCAGGCATACCAGTTATAATATAGGTGGCTTTAGCTATTGGTAAGCGCTAAAGCGGGCTATCTAACCAACAGCATATCCTAGGTGAGAAAATAGCGCATAGGTTAGCTAAAATAAGTGCAACATAAGCTCGCTTAAGCCCTTAAGGGGGGTAATGCGGCACGCCTATCCCTCCCTACCTTGGAAGGAGATATGCGGTAGAGTTAAATAAGATAATAGTGCTAACGCGGCTAGTAACTACGGAATTCCCCCAACCCCCTTCCTATAGGGTGGTTGCAGACTAGTGTTATCTAGAAGGCGAAAGGAGAGAGGGTGTATATAAGAGAGAACAGAATTGTAAGGATATAGACATGCTTAGCGGAGAGAGGTAGTACTAAAAGAGCTTAATAAAAATTAAAGCCATTGGCTCCAGAGGCGGGAATTGGTAAAGGAGGCTAAAACCGTCCATATATTACTATAAAATAGAGACTTACCCATTAGAAAGGTTGCAGTTAACTGCATTAATTATTAGTCTGAGATATAGGGGAATAAAGGAATAAGCGGGCTGGACTTGCATACATATAAGCGCTAAGGGGACGGCAGAAATGCCTTAATGCGACCGTGCTAGGGACTAGCAGTAAGAAGAGGAGGAGGCGCAGCGTTAGGAGAAAGGAAAGATGGAGGATAAAAGGAAAAGCAGTAAAAGAAATGGCCTTTTATAGTTAAGGTCGAGGGGTGGTCTTGGCTTGGCCGGGGTTAACAAGTAAGGGCGCCTTGCCTGTAAAGGAAGCCTCCATTTCCTGATACAGTTTCCCGCGCAACAAAATAACTTAAAAAACTATTTGCCCTATAAACATGCATATAACTATTTAAATTTAATATAATATAAATTGCCCTTGCTATAAACCTTAAGCCAATATAATAAATCTATAACTGCCAATTATGGTAAAGAATGTAAAGACGTTTTGTTAAAACCTCTTAAAATTTATATAATATAGGCCGCGCCTTTTATCTTATTAGTAAAAAAACAAGATTATAAAATCTTTACTATAACTATGGAAGATATTAAGAAAGCACTAGAGCTGAAATAATATACTAATCCTTAACCTTTTGTACCTAAAGAATACTATAATTTAATTAATAAGTTTAAAAAACAATTTATAGACCAACTAGCCCCGCACTAAGATAAGTATGATTTTAAAATAGAACTTAAGCCTAGCATAACACTAAAGTTTGGTCTGCTATATGGTGTATTATAAGAAGAACTGCTTATAATATAACAATACCCTAATAAGCATTTGGAAAAAGGATTTATTTGCCCTAGTTAATCTCTATTTACCTTACCCGTACTATTTATTAAAAAGCTAAAAGGAGGCTTAAGATTCTATATTAATTATTAAGCTCTAAACGCAATTACGATTTAAAACTAATATCCAATTCCCCTAATTTAAGAGACGCTTAACTATTTAGTAAAGGTATGGTACTTTATAAAGCTTAATATAGTTACCGCCTTTAATAAAATCCGTATATATAAAGGAGATAAGAAGTATATAGCTTTTCGTATATAATGGGGACTCTTTAAATACCTAGTAATGCTATTTAGCGTAAAGAATGGTCCTAGTATATTTTAGCAATATATTAATAATACGCTTTATAAGTTCCTTAATATATTTGTTACCGTATATATTAATAATATCTTAATCTACTTGTCCTTGCTTTCTAAACATTAAAAATACATTAGAATGGTCCTTAAATAACTATAAGATGCAGGCTTATAATGCGATATTAAGAAATGCAAGTTCTATACGTTAAAGGTTATATACTTAGGCTTAATTATATCCCGCGACGGAATTAAAATAGACCCTAAGAAAGTCACTATAATTATAAACTAGGAAAGCCCTAGCAACGTATAAGATATTTAAGGATTTCTAGGATTTATAAACTTCTACCAATAATTTATTAACCACTTTTTAAAAATTGCTTAGCTGTTAGTAAACCTAATAAAGAAGAATATAAAATTTAAATAAACCGCTAAATGCAAATAAGCTTTTAATAACTTAAAACGTTGCTTTATAACTGCTTTAATTCTCGCTTACTTTAACCCTAACCTTAAATATATTATTAAAATAGACTCGTCCGATTATGCGCTAGGGGGAGTATTGTTACAATATAATAAGAATGGCGAGCTATGTCCAGTAGCCTTTCTCTCCTGAAAACTCGCCCCTGCTAAATTAAACTATAAGATATATAATAAGGAACTGCTTACAATTATTAAATGCTTTAAATAATGGCGTCCTAAGCTTAAAGGATTATTGTTTCTAATACGTGTGTTAATAGACCATAAGAACCTATAGTACTTTATAACTATAAAGCAATTAACGCAGCGCCAAATTCATTAGGCCAAATATTTATTATAATTTAACTTTAAGATTATGTACTAACTAGGCAAACTTAATTAGAAGCCTAATACATTAATATAATAATTATAGGACTTACCTATAAATGCTTTAGATAACCGGATTACAAATTAATTACGGATCTTATTACCCCCTAAGCGCTTTAAAAAACTACATCCTATATTCCTAGATACGGAACTTAACAGTAATAAATTAAAAGTTAATAAATAGGAAATGGAAATTAATAAGCTAATAGAATACGAATATAAGAATAATATATGGATAATAGATATAGTAAAAGTAATTTAAATAGGAAAACAATAGTATAAGGATATTATACTTGCTAAATGCGAGATTTAAAACAACTAATTGTACTATTAATAGAAGATAGTAATTTCAAATTCCAAACCTTTACAATTTAAGATACTTAAATTTATACACGACTCCCCTATAGCAGGGCATCCTAGCTATATAAAGACTTATAAAATTGTTTAACGAGTATACTACTAGCCTATAATGCATGACTATATATAAAAATACGTTTAAGTATACAGGATGTGCGTGTGTAGAAAGACCTCTTATATAAAGAAGTAAGGAGTACTTTAACCACTACTAATTCCGATATAAAGATAGCGCGATATCTTAATTAACTTTATAGTTAATTTACCTAACAGTAATAAGTTTATAAATGTTATAGTAGTCGTTAACCGCCTTATAAAAATGCAATATATAATTCCTATAGACTTAATTAATGCGATATTAGTAGCCAAATGTTTTGTTAAGTATGTCTTTAAGCTACACGGACTTTCTAACTTAATAACATCCGACTATAGAAGCTAGTTTATTTTAGACTTCTAGCAAGCTCTATACAAATAATTAAGTATTTAAATATAACTCTTAACTGCATTTTATCTAGAGATAGATAGTTAAACTAAAATTATAAATGCAATTATGGAACAATACCTATAAATATACTGCTCCTACCTATAAGATGACTAGGAAAAATAGCTACCTTTAGCTAAGTTTACTGTAAATAATACAATAAACGTATTAACAGGCGTAAGACTATTTTACGCGACCTATAGATAAGACCCTTAACTTGGATTTAAGCTGTAACCTAATATTAACATAACAGGACCTATAATTAAATAGATTTAGTTAATTAACGCGTATAACTTTACTAATTAAATAAAGCAGTTAATGGAACTATTACAAAGTAAATTAATGTATACTTAAATGTTATAGGAATGGCATGCGAATAAAGGATAAGCCCCTATATAGGACTTTAAGAAAGGTAATATGGTTTACCTAAATATACGAAACCTAAAGACTTAACGGCCCTTAAAGAAACTTAATTAGAAGTTTACAGGCCTATACTAAATTAAGAAGAAACTAAGCCTATACGCCTATAAGCTTAAACTGCTAACTAAGATAAAAATATACCTAATGTTTTACATAAGCTTGCTATAATCCTTAAAAGATAATCCTATAACTTATAAAGTGCCATCGCTACTTCTTATAATTATTAATAACGGTAACAGTTCTTGCTTTATTAACTTAATTAATAATATATAATAGAAAACATAATACTTTTAGGCTAATATTTAAGTTGCCTACTATCTAACTTGGTATCTACCGTACTATTATAGGAGGGTACGGTCTCTCTTAGATAGGAAGTCACGGTGTAGTCAGTTAGTCAGTCAGTCGTAATCAGGCAGTAGGGAAGCGGTTAGTAAAAAGAGAAGAAAAGAGTATATTAAAGAGAAACTGTGTGTCTGTTGGCCCTATTAGAGTTATTAAAGACTCTAGGGCCGCAAACCAATCTATATATCCATAGAAGGCCTATACTCTCCCAAAACTATACCCAAACTAGATATTAAATCCAGTGGTCCAATTTACCCCACTATATACCTCCCCTACCCAAGTCGTTGTCCCCTAATAACCTCCAAAACTCTAAAACTCCCTATCTTTAAAACGAAGGTGCAGTAGGTAACCGTATATGTTCCTTACCCTTACTACAAACCCAAGACGGTGAAAGAGGAGACTCTGTTCTAGTTAAATAAGACCACTCTTATCCGCCTGGCTAAGCAGTACAAGACGTATCAGACTAACGGCTTTTAGATAATATAGCTCTTTCGCGCCCTTCCACCTGCTTAGTTCTGTCCTATAATTCTTTAGGTAACTCTGTATAACTCTATCCTTCTGCAACAATAGGGGGCACTCTACTTGGATCTACCGCAACAGTTAATGGGTTAATTCCATTGTTAATATAGTAGAAGTACAAGCGACTATTAAAGCGCTTTATTTCAGTTGTATGTATAAGTTGAAACATATCCTTGTAGTTCTTAACAGCCTTTAGACAATAAGAATGTATCCATTTTACAACTTCGTGCCTATTACCAGCAAGAAGCAGATCGCGATCTTGGATTACCGCTAGAGAATCCCATTGTCGTTTACCTAGAAGGGCGTTAGACAAGGCGCTGGCAGCGGTGAGCTTAACTACAGCAGGGAAGCGATATGGGATTGCGCTATAGAGATTGGCATATCTAGATGGCGTGTGGGGCGGCGCTTTTAAGTCTTAATAAGTATCTGCTAGCTCTGCCCAGGTTTCTCCTTCTATAACCTTAAGGTTATTATAATTGTCCTAAATGCTAACAAACTATGGCAGCATTATCCGCTAGGTCCTAGTTAAAGGTCCTTTAGCCCTATAAGGAAGGTAAGGCATAGTTATATATACACCTCCTTTCTTACACGGCTGAGCCACCTAGTCGGTTGCATATTTTTCTATGTCTTTGGCGGTCCAGTCTTAATCTGAGATCTTGTATATAAATCCATTACCCTTAGTTAATCCTCGCGCTTTAAAATCTGCCTACTACAATTCTAAGTAATAATGCATACTAGGTAGGATAATTGTATAATTATCCTTAGTCTTGTTATCTAGAGAAACGCCTTCTTAAATTATATCGGCACCGCGTCCGCTCTCTATAAGAGAAGGAATGTTTATATTAATATGGTAGAAAGCTATAGAGTCTCCCTTAACCGCGAACTTCGCATAATAAGGATAAGAGATAAGTCGCTACTAGCTATTAGGCCTAAGAGCGCAATAGAGACGGTAGTACTTAGGATCCTGTTTTATTAGCTGCTAGTAAAGACCGTAAACCATCATTCTTAACTAGCCGTAATTTGCCCGCCCATTAATTAGACACTAATAATAGTGGTATATACATATTTCCTTATCAATTATTGCTAAGATGCTAGAATCCTACTACTATCTAAACACGTTTAAAACCACGGATCCTTCTTGCTGCTATACATCTTGGTCATCTGGTGATAGTATCCAATTAAGTAAAGCCTCTCTGTTGTAGGAAAACCTTAGTGCTAAGTTACAAACAAACTTGTATAGTCTTAAGGAGTCGGACGGAACTAGAGGTCTATAAGCTTTTCTAAACTAGGAGTACGTGGTTGGATCCGTTTTTATAGTCCCAAGTTAATTATAAGCATGGTATATTAACTGGAGTCTATAATACAGTGCGGTATAGTTTAGACCCTTTATTGCTAAACCCACACGTCCTCCTATGGCTTGCGTATACATCTAGCAGACCTTATATATCTCTAGATTAGAACTAGCCGCCCTATACCAGTTACGCAAGAGCTTTATAACCTCAGTTGGTTTAATTTTAGTGGTTTAGTTTAGGGACGCTTTAAAATAAGCTAGTATATTATCTTTATAGTCACACCCTTGTTTTAAACGGAGTATTACCATAGTATCTATAGTCTCCTTAATATACTCCTCATTATCTCCAGGCTCAATAACATTTTTATTAAATATTAATTCTACTCCTAGCCCTCCTACTTCTGGGTAAGTAACCGTTAGCCCTCTCCTTAGATTCCTTCTTAAAGAAGATACTGGCAGCTATAGGGGCGAGCCAACAGGCGTTCCAGCTACAAGGATACTTTTGTCTATAGAAGACAAAAGCGAGTTAACTAACATAGGTAATCCTTATTAAGATGGGCTTGGCATAATACTAACACCTCCTCCTTAAATAGGTGTTAATAGCTAAAAGGCTAATAGATTTATTACATCAGAAGCGTATTATGAATGTGTTTACAGTATAAGAGCTAAGCTCTCTCCTGCTTGCCTAATTCCAATATTAGTAACCTCTGGTCCCATAGTAGTTAGTCTCCTACTTCTTAACGGTAGGTCCTTACTTAGAATAAGGAAGCCAGTTAAGTATCTTCCTAAGCCATACTTATTCACTACCTGGTCTAATATTGCCCTTCCTAACATCCTAGGCGCAAGCGCGAAATTGGTTGGCTATAGTTAAGTAGTATTCTTAATGCCGCGTCCTGGATAATCAAGTCTCTTAACTAGGGCCTTATTAACTCGCAACGTTACTTTATAAAGTGGGTAGTCAATAAGCTTTCGGGCGGCAGAAAGGAAGTAGTAGAATACTGTATATTTGAGCGGCCTATTAAGAACACCTTATCCCTAGGCCTTTTAGATGGTTTTTCTAGCCTTATTACACTGATTTCTTTAATCCTTTACCATTTTACTAACGTTAGAGATGTCTTTGAAGATTAATAAGAACGCGTCCTTTCCTAGAGATGCTTACAGCCCGTATTATTACCGACGAAATTAACTACCATACTAGCAGCATCTGCGTAGTTCTCTTAGGAGAGCAGAATCTTGTTATAGATTTAGATAAGCATAGCCTAACGCCTATTAACTGCGAAGCTTCTAACCTCTATAAGGACGTTACTAATCTATTACTTAACTCCCTTATACAGTACCAGCGGTCTGCTTAATAAAGACATAATAAGTATACTATTATTAATTCTGCTTAGTTTATACTTTAGCTAATTGTGACTGTCTTTAAGGTTTATTAAGGGCAAAAAGGTAAAGTTCTTAATAGGGTTTCCTAATCTAAATAGTCTACTAAATTTAGTGGCGGTGTGGAGTTCTGCTAGCTCTAATTACTAAACGGACTAATTATAATTTTCCATCCCTAGGATGGAAAATTGCTATTGGTTTAGTAAAGGCGGTAAGTAGAACTAACATCTTTATAGTAAACAAATCTAGATAGTTGCGCGTAAACATTCTTCTACCCTTACCTTACTGTTAAGACGTATTGGATTTCTATAACTAAAAAAAGCAAATAAGAAAGCGTAATAGAAAGAGCTTTAGAAAATATGGCGAATAAATAGATTATATAGTTATTATTTACGTCCCCTTCCCTACCTTAGAACTTAACTATCCCCTAGTTAAACATTTCGTACTTAGTTCTGTTAAACAATCCTTCTAGAATATACACTTCTTAACCTACGCGGCGTTGTAATACTGGTGGATTTTATATAACATCTTCCTTAGGTTCTGGCTTTGCTGTTATTTCTTATAGCATAGTTCTGCCTAACTAGTTAAGCCGGTCCCCTTAACGGACTTTAGATACCTATTATTAATAGAACTTCTTTAATCTATTCCCTAGAGTTTGGTCACGGAACAGTGTGCTATTAAGATCCTTAATTAAATACCATCCCTTATACAGGTAACTCTTATATACACGGAATAGGCCCAGCCACTTTAGATTTAACTTACAACTACTAGAATAATCTTGCTTAAGCTACATATTATAGAGCATAACTATATCTCTAACCTTAAATCCGTCCTAGCTAATACAATAGGTGTTATTAAAATACTCTTTATTTGCCATTCTCAGCCGTTTTATATGCATAATAGCTTCTCGTATATCCACGTCTCTTTAGTCAAACTGCTTTATACAAAGCGCTAATAGCTCTGCGGTGGTCCGGACTGTTTCCTAAGGCAGCATCTGCTAGGTTGGTATATAGAGTTTAATAGAAAGAACATGCTTATATCCACATATAACTCTTACTAGTGTTATTCCCATAGACCGCTTAACAGTTGTTCTATCTGCCTATAAAATGGTATAAAGATTGTCTAGCTATATGCCATCTATCTTCGCCAAAGCGTCTATTATAGGCTTATAGCCCCACTCTATTAAACCTTACCCCTATAGGTAATATGCGGAAGCCATAACCCTTTTAATATTGTAGAGCTCTGCGAGCGTAGTAGTAATATTAGCATTCTCTCCTCTACTATCTATAGAGAGCTGTCCGAACACTCCCCATTAGCAGATAACATCTTTGTAGAGAAACTTTACTATACTTTTTACATCTTTCTTTTAAAGGGCCCGAGCTTCCACCTATCTAGATATATATTCTTAAGTAATAGCCAGGTACCGGAATCTAAGACAGTTTGGCAGTATAAATATAATGTCTACCATTACTTATTGCTACAAGGTAGACTCCCATGTAGGGTATATTACTTCTTCTTCCTATCCCAACTGTCGTTCCTAGCACTATAGGCATAACTTAATATACTATAATATCTAATCCCATAGTCCTAGCCACTAATATCTATTTAAGACCCTCTGGTACGTTCCCTCCCGTCCGCAATATCCACTCCAGTTATAAAGGCTCTTAATAATTTCTTGCCAAGTAGTCTCGTTATTAACTACCCTCCGTATTAGCACGTTCTTAGACTATTAGTAGAAGAGCTATTAATTACGCACTAAAAACTTCAGCGTATGCCTTTTAAACTTTTTAAATTCTTTAGTATTTATTTCTTCTAGACGTTGTAAGGTCACTAGCTATTTTATAACCTTCTGAGATTTCTCTAAATATAAGTTATCTAGTGGCAGATCTGCTTCTATTTTAAGAAGGCTAGCTATATATTCTAAGGCACTTAGCTCACAGTTAATAAACTCTTTAATATCCTTAGTTAGCTTATTAGGTCGTTTGCTATTAGGCGGCTATCGCAAAAGCCTATTAGCCAGGCTATTTTTCTTCCCTAGCATGTGTCTAATATTAAAGTCCTATAGCTAGATCTACGCTAGCTATCTTATTATTAAGGCTCTGGGTAAATCAGTAGCAGCACAATTTAGTTATACAACTAAGGTATTTGCATCTATCTTAACTATAAAGCGAACACCGTATAGGTACACGTAACACTTCTTTAGTATATATAGTAACGCCCAATACTTAAGCTTTTCTAAGTTATATTTCTGTTCCGCTTAAGACCAGATGCCGCTCTTATATTAATATAGGTAACAATGACCTTGCATATCTAGTTGTATAAGGCCGCACCCCTATCCATTCTTATATCTATTAATGGCGAGAATAATTAGCCTAGCCCCCTTACTATAATCTAGTTAAACTAATACGGGTGCGGTAGTAATGGCATGCTTTAGAGTCTTTATAGCGGTAATCTACTCTATGCCCTATATAAACGGAATGTTTACTTATAGCAGTTGGAAGATTGGCTCTGCCTTAATTACGAAGTCTTCCACCTATATTTAGTAATACACAACAACTCCTAGGAATGCTTGGGCGGATATAACGTCTTTATAGTCTCTTTAGTAAACGATCTTTACGACCTTTAACTTCTCCAGATATTGTCCCTTACTATTATAGTAGTAACCAACCACTATAATCTCGTCTTTATAGAAATGAGACTTTGCGCCTAAGATTATATATCCAGCTCGTTCCAAATCTGCAAGCACTCCATCTAGCTATATAATATGTTTCAGAATATATCTATATATGCCTAGAAAACTCTCTTCTCCATTATACACTATCTATAGGCCTTTTACTGTAATGTCATCCAGAAACGGCAAGGTATAGTGTAGGATGTGTCATTCTAAGATCTTAGTAATTGTCCTTACAAACTAGGCTACTAAATTCGTGCCTTCTATAGGTACTGTTATTTATTATAGAAGCCCTAGAGGTGTTATAAAAGCTATTAGGTTCCTACTTTCTACATTAAGCTCTAGTTAGTTATAGCTAGAGAAAAAGTCCACTAGAGACATAACCTTGCACCCTATAAACTCCTTAGAAAACTTATTAGCATATAGCAGCAGATTTACATCCCTAATAGTTACTTAGTTAATATTTATCGCTGTGTTAATTAGTTAGTACTTCTTATATTCCTTCTTGCTTATAAGAAACTATAGATTCCTATATAGGCTTTTGTAATATTCTAGAGTCCCTTAAGCTAGTTATTCTTATAATATGCTTATTACTTCTCCTCGCAGGGCCCTTAGTATAGGAAAGTTTAGTACTTGCTATACTTTATACGGCACAGTCTTAATCTTTAATAGTGGAGTTATGTCTCTGCTAATACAACCTATCTTAGAGAACTCCCATACCAGCGTCTCTTTTTGGTTAAATAGTATAGCCTTAAAGATCTCTCATTCTTTTGGCTGAATGTCCCCTATAATTATGCGCTCTAATTATTCTGGCTTTAGTTATACATTATAGGCCAGCTTAGTGTATCACAGCTTAAGGAAATGATTATACGGACTAAGAGGTAACCCTTAAATTAATACCTTCTATTTACGCAAGGCCACCTCTTGCTATTCTATTATACCTCCCATAACTGTTCCATCTAGTGCTGATGAATTAACCAGGTGGACCTTATCTGCCTTTTATTTATACACAGTTGCTACATTTATGGCGTTTTATCAGGCCTTGCTCTAGTAGCTTTCCATTTATATTATAAATAAATCCATTATCTTTAATATTTAATATATAAGGGACCCAGCCTTTACTTTAAATACTAGCTTCCGATTCTTTCTTAAGTGTTTCTTTAGGACTTTCTTTAATATTTTACTGTTAAGCTCTCTCCATCTAATATTATAGTCTTCTTTCTGCTAATAGCTCTGTCTAGCAGATATTTAAAATAGTAAGCGTCTATATTAGAGCCGCACCTTATTTCCCTCCTCTTTAATCTTAACGTCCTTCTTATCCTAATACGCTAGGTTATAAGTAACCCCAGATATAATCCTAGCGGTTATACTGGTTATACATTTTCTAAACTGTTGTCTATGCTAATGCCTTTATCTGGTTTAAAGAACATTGCATTCTTATAGGATGTTAAAAACCTTATTTTAACTCTACCATCTTCTAATTAAATAATGCAAGATACCTAACCTATTACGGTGCGTTTTATTACTAGTTTAGCCCTTACTAACTATAGCTCACCAAGTATTACCTTATATAATATTTCTCCTATAGCAATAAACATTATAGATATTAAGACGTCACCTATTACTATAGGGACCATATGCACTAATCTAATAAACTTAGACTAAGTCTTATTAGCAGACATTAGATATGCACCTTATAGTTATAGAGGCAGACTTAATATTGGTAAGCCGTATTATAGAGCTATATTTTTCTTAATAAGGTTAAGCTCCGCTCTAAAGTTAATTAAGTATTTAGCCCTTCTGTCTCCTATATACGCTTCTACTTTTAGGCATTATCTTTAAAACTAGATAAATCCTGCTTCTTGTTTAATCTGGTCCACTTTAGCAGTTATTAAGCCAGCCTAATTAGCATAGAACGCTAGGTGTGCTAACAACACAGATGCCTTAACGTCCTCTTACTTTTATTAGTAAGGCTCCGCAAGGGGTAGTAGGAGAGGCTTAAAGAATAGCCTTATAACCTTAGGTATATACACAAGGCAGTCACCAACTATAACTTTAATGGTTTTTAATAAAATCTTATCCACCATTACGGCTGGGCTTGGGACGTTTCCCTTTAGTATATCTATCATCCTAACTGGCTTTAGTTATGGTGCTTTAGCTATTATTATTGCATCCGCTATTTGCTCCATCTATTTTAGCTATTTAGTATAGTCTATTTTATTAATCTTATTATTGTTTAACAGTAATTAAGGAGCTTGCTGCTAGGGCTATAGTATGATTTAGACATATCCTCCTAGTTATATATTTTAAACTACTGCCGGTTACTAACCAGATGGTTTTAAAGGCGGTTTTATTACTCTTACTTCCCCTTATAGTTTTCTAAGATTATATAACCGTGGCGTAGGCTATAACTAGGTTATGGCTCCTACTAAATTAATATATATTAACTCCACTTAGTATATATCCTCCTAAGACTTACTAAGTTCTTCCTTACTTTTAGCGTTGCTTCCTTCTATAAGCTCTACTAAAGCTGCCTTTAGTTAGACGCCTATTACTAGAGCATTAAGATTAATATTTATATTCTGCTTTAGCTAGTCTTTAAGAAACTTAATCCAATTATTACTTAGTAAATATAGAATCGTATTTCCTAGGCGCTCTTATATTCTAGCGCAGATTCGGTTGTTCTTATTTATATATAGGAAACCATAATAAACTAATTTCTAGAGCTATGGACACTAATTAATAAAATAGTGGAAACCTCTATATCTATAACACGTTTAAGCTTATACTAGGTATATGCCAAAGTTTCCTAGCCCTCTATACCTTCCTAGGCCTGGCTTATATTGTTCTTATAGCGCTCCCTTATAGGGCAGCTGCGGTCTGTTATTATTTAGTGCCGGTTGTGGGCCTATTTGTTTTTACTATACTAACGCCCTATTTAGGAGCTGTGTATACTATATTAGATCTTAGCGAATCCTGTCTAGGAACGGCATTAAAGATATAACGCCCGCCAATTTAACTGTCCTAAGATTAAGCTTTTAGAGTTAATTAGTAAGTCTCTCTAGCTTAAGGTCCGTTTCCTAAGTTGTTTAATAGGTACCTACTAACTCGCTTAGTAAAGAGACTATAGGCGGTTAAAGGGCAGCATCTCTTTAGTTAGTTACAGCTGGTTACTAATTATAGAATTGTCCAACTAGCTAACAAAGGCCTTGCTCCTTAGGATTTATTATTAATAACTAATCTACGCCTTTATGCGAATTAAGCCTATCTTCTATAGCTCTCTTTATTAGATGGAAGTTAAAAAACTCTTATCTATTTAGGTTGGCTCCTGTTTTAGTTATAGTATATCTTTAATATTTAAATAGGAGTCCCCTTGCGAACCAGTACCCTTAATTATGGTTTTCTAAATTACTAGCCTTAGTAACCTTTTGGGAGATTAACGTAAACTGCCTATAGTATTTACGTATACTGCTAGGTGGATTATTCCTATACTACAGCACATAAGCTTCTAAGAATTCTACCGTTTTAACTTATTAAAAGTAGTTACTTCCTTAGTAGTCTATTTTAAGCTTCCTTATAAGTTCTATCCAATTACTAATTATAAACTTAGGTAGGCTTTGGATCTATATCCCTATTTAATAGTTATAATACTCTAGAAGTCCTTAATACTTCTTATTGTCTATAACATAATATCAGATGTATAGTCGCTTATACTGTTTAACGAATTGCGACATGTTTTATTCTATAAAGTAAGGGGTCCTGGGAGTTCCTAGAGCTAGTATAGGCTGGGCCATAATATATACCTTATCTCGTTCTATTAGTGGTCTAGTAGGATATAGCGGACCTATAGATTCTCTAGGGATAGGTAGGTGGACCTTATAACCCTTATCCTCTATTTATTAAGAGTTGTTGGTCCCTAATGTTACGGGAGTTAGGGTTAGTATTATATCCCCTAGTTTAGGAAAGACTTGTAGTTTAATAGGCTGCTTACTTTCCTCTCCCCTTCTAGCACCTTTACTATTATTATAGAATGGACCTAACATCCCTAATAATCCCTTTGCTGGTGCTGTCGCCATTATTCCTATAAATTTAAAGGTAGCTCCTATAAATGCAAGAATAATTGTATAGACCGTTGCAAATATAGTAAACAAAATGTAGAAGACTTTTCTCTACTATTCCTGGCGTACCATAGTCCTTTCTTTTATCCTCCGTCTTGCTGCGCTACGCACTCGCATTCCAATCGCTGTTCTCCAATAACCGTTCCTGTACGGAGACCAACCGTTCCCGTACGGAGACCGAAAGTATCGTTGGTTCATTCCTATGGTGGTAGCTGCGCACCAGTTGCTAATATGCCCGTGCTTCTCTGCCTCCCTTTCCGCGCGTCCTTTTTCTGTCCGTTAGTTCTTTCGCAGTTCCAGATCGTTCCTATGCGTCTCCTGTATATATAGCACTAGACTTCTAATCTAAAGAGCTTGCCGTCATCCCCATATAAAATGCCATAAAATATGTGGGAGGGTACGGTCTCTCTTAGATAGGAAGTTACAGTGTAGTTAGTTAGTCAGTTATAATTAGGCAGTAGGGAAGCGGTCAGTAAGAAGAGAAGAAAAGAGTATATTAAAGAGAAACTGTGTGTCTGTTAGCCCTGTTGGAGTTATTAAAGACTCTGGGGCCGCAGACCAATCTATATATCCACGGAAGGCCTATGCTCTCCCAAAACTATACCCAAACTAGATATTAAATCCAGTGGTCCAATTTACCCCACCACACTATCTTTAGGGTTTAGATCGGCTAGCTCGTCCTTAATAGTAACTGGATGATCTATCTACCGTAAGAATAAAATACTATAGCGTGGTAATTTCGACACCGCGTTTACCTGGACGCTTCCCTTAAACAGATAATCTAGGCTTGCGCCCATTCCTTCGATACTCAGAGCCCGGGGAGACTTCTTGTGGCTTGATCGTTAACTGCGCCGTTTCCACAGTCGCTTTCATCACCTTTATACATTAGCCGGGTAAAGTCCCTCAAAAGCCATTACGAAGCATACTTAATTCTAGCACCCCCCGAGATTCGCCCGTGCTCATCGTAGGAGTAAGTGGTGTCTTACGCTCCGACGCAGCTTTGGACTCTGGCACAATTCCCAAGATTGTATCAATATCAGGCCATTCATCGGGAATGAGTAAGGCGTTCTGGCGAATACACCGCGGCGCACGTTTGATCTTCGGGGGACCATTATAACGTATGGATTCAGCGATCTGAGGAGGAAAATGGAGGGTATCGAAAGTGGCCGCCATAATTGCAGCCGCTACAAATTCGCTGTGGGGTGAGGAGGGGGGTTCGCAGAGGCTTAAATAAATGGTAGCCTTCTGGCCTCTCAGCAGTCTAATCCTGCCATCCTGGCTTAAGAGTTCGGACAAGCGTGCCAGAACCTGTACCAGACTCCCGTAGTTATGAGAAGAACAGAACAGGTCCAATACGTAGAGGTGCGTTTGCGAGCGTTGAAAGCACCTTAGGCGTCTGATTTGGGTGACGTTTGCAAAGCCAGACACATTCTGCTCCGCAGGCCAAGACGGGTCGTTTGAGCACAGCACGCTCGGCAGGAACAGGTCGGATAATTGCTCTCCAGCGATGCACTGACTAGGATGATATGTTGTGTGTCAACTCTTGAGGTGACTTAATATCTTTCTCCGGGTCCCTCGACGCGTCGACGGACATGCCAGCTGATCCAGGGATGGATTGGCTCCAGCCGGTGCCCAGCGCGCATCTCTAGACGTTTGGGGCATGCGGTAATTGGTCTTTGGGATTGATTTCTTCATTGCTTGTTTTCGCACGGGCGGCGATGCAGTCCACTGAAGAACGACGAGTTGTGGCGCCGCGGAACCCCGGAATAATTAGTGACGTGCCGGGCCGCAGCGCATCCCGTCTCCTTACTCGATGGGCGAATTTAACTAATACTTGTATCAGTCAAAGCCAATAGTTTTAAGTCTTAGTGGTGGGTTCTGCGTCCTGCCCTGTTTCGAGATTAGCAAGTCACGAAGCTGAATCGTCCTCTGCGTGAAGCGCCGAGAAGGTGAATAAAGGCAGAGTTTGGCGTGTGGGCGGTAGCTTTTCATCCCAGCCAACGGTCGTTATAGGCTGGTCATGAGCGGCACAACGGTTGCCGCCAGTGGCTAGTGGTCACACATACTCCTCCCTCCCAGAAAAAGAAAAAAATTAGGCCCAATGTGGCATATCCTGCGCCCAAGTCGGTGCAGCCATTCAGTAATGAATTGTCCAGTTCGCCAACTTCGAGATTTTTAGCGGGCGACGAGACTTTGAGCTGGCAGGCTCCTCGCGCAAGTGGTCTGATCGAGCCCTCTAGCGTTGCAATGCAGCAAACAACATTTTGAGGCCCCAAACCCGCCACGCATGTAGACTCAGCAAATGAGAATCGAGAATGCCCAAAGATACTGCAGGAGATTGTCAGCTCCCGCCTGCGGAAGATACCTGGAGAAGAGAAGGAATATCTTGTTTTAGTCGCTCTGAGCGCCTTTTTACTTCTACTTTTCCCTTCCTTCCCTTTCTTTTCGTCGGTTTCTTGATATGCTCGAGATGCACGCCTTCTCTCGCAAGCCTCCGTTGAGTGTAATGCCCTGACTGGTGGTTCAATTGGAGCAATTCTTATCGTATTCTGTCTGAGGCTGAGCCCCGCAGCTCCTCGCTGAAGCCCCTACAGCCGCATCTGAGAACTCTCTCTACGAGGGTGTGCGCCCGCGGCCCCGAGATAATTCCGGTCAGATTATGATTAGGTAAGCGAGCATGGAATGGGTCTTAGAACCAGGCACTTTCCTCTCGGATGGCCCTCTCCTGTCATGGACGAGGAGATTTTGAAGCTTAGGTCGTTCACCGGAGATTTTGGCCCTGCGACGAGTGCTTTTTTGGTAAGGCTCTTGATCTTCCCAGTCTGTTGTCGAGCTCATCTGTCAGGCACCACTGCTTCGTCCTCGACAATTCTTCGGATCGATCCAACCTGTCTCGAACGATGAAGAAACTTAAAGCGGTTTTTAAGCCTGGGAAGAAGCAGCAAAAGACTATCTCCAACGCGAGGCGCGATCGGCCCGAAAGAACGAGCAGCGACCTTACCCTACCCAATCTGCGACCGCACCCAGAGACAGAACACTCTGGGCCATCTTCTGAAGGCCGTCTGCTTGACTCCTTCCCCGATGGGGTTGAAGTGTTGCACGACTATCCCAACGCCACGGTTGACATCTGCTTTGTCCATGGTTTGACCGGCAATCGGGACAGCACCTGGACCGCACACGGGCAATGCACACCCTGGCCGAAGACGCTCCTCTCGCCGAAGCTCACCAGAGCTCGCATCCTCACTTACGGCTATGACGCGTACATAGTGCGAAAATCGAGTGCATCATCAAATCGCTTAATCGATCATGCCACGAACCTTCTAAACGACCTGACGACGAACAGAGCTTCCTGTGATGCGTCATCTCGTCCCATCATTTTCGTCACCCACAGCCTCGGCGGCCTTGTCTGCAAGGAGGCCATTCTGCTCTCACGAAATAACCCCGAATCTCATCTTCGGGGCATATTCGATTGCACCAAGGGCATCGTATTCATGGGCACTCCTCACAAGGGGTCCTGGATGGCCGACTGGGCAAAGATACCAGCTTCGGCTCTTGGGCTCGTGAAGTCCACCAACAAGTCGCTGCTGAAGATCTTGGAGACGGACGACCAGTTCCTAGAGTCTATTCAGGTCAGGTTTTGGTCCATGATACGGGAACTGCGGGAATCCGGGAGGCGTCTCGAGGTTACATGTTTCTTTGAAGAACTGCCTCTGTCTGTGGTTGGGAAAGTCGTGTCTAAGGAATCAGCCACCCTTGAAGGTTACAGTTCTATCAGCATTCACGCCAACCATAGCGACATGGTCAGGTTTGGCTCGGCGGAAGACAATGGATTCGAAAGGCTGCTTGGCGAGCTGACTAGGTGGGAATCACAAATCAGGGATTCAGCCGCCCGTCAACCAACACGATCGATAGAAGAAGCACAGATTAATAAGCCGGCCAGCCCATCCTTTAACAGCTACGGCCCTGGGTTCCAATTTAACGCGCCTGGCGGTACTCAGAACAACAACACAGGCAGTGGCAACCAATTCCTTGGGGCTAGTTTCAGTGGACCTGTGCAATTTAGCTGATTTTGGACGACATGTGTCTGAAAATACCTGGGCAGAGCTTAATCGATTTGGCTGCGTAGCAAACCAGATATATATGCAATTTATCAAATTGGTTTACGCTTGCTACAATTCATTTTTCTTAACCTAACCTTGTCGACAAAGTGACTGCTCCCGAACCATGGTACTAAACGCGCAATAACGGCCCGGTCAACAACGAATGACACACTGTCGAGAACCCAGTCTTCCACTCCTAGCTATCTTTACGGTGTTATTTGGAATTTTCCAAGAAAAAGCAATCTTTCTCATCACGAATTCCTGCCAAAATTCACAGGCCCACTGAAACTAGCCCCAGTGAATTGGTTGCCACTGCCTGTGTTGTTATTCTGAGTACCGCCAGGCGCGTTGAATTGGCGCGAATCGCCGTAGCTATTAAACATGTTGCCCGAACCCTCGTTTGGCACGGACGGCTCCATCTTTGACAACTTGTCGATTGCATTACGCAATCCCTTGACTTGGTCTCTCATTGTTGCTTTAATCTTATCGTTCTCGGCTAGGTCACATACGTCCTTCATCATCCCCAACGTCAAGACTTCCGCCGTCTTTTCTTTGCCCTGTTGTTGCACGGCCGCTTTGTAACGTTCGAACCTCGAAGACTCCGGTGCTTGAGCGACATCCTTGAATATGCTCTCGGACAGCTTTGCTTTTGCGTTGCAGGCCTCCAGTGAGCTCATGGCGCTCTGAGGGTCTCCGGCTAGGCCGTGTATGTCTAGCTGAGTTTCGGCAGTCCGGAGAGCCTCCTGGACAAGGAGCAGCCCTCGACCTGCTTCATGGAAGGCCTCTCGGAGACCCTTGTCATCGTTGATGATATTGTATTCTTTCGTGGTGGCCTCGAGAATGGCGATCGCGCTGGAGATCAAGCTGTTGACGTTCACGCCTGTCATCTTGTACGGAAGACGATCAGTGTGCGAGAGGTGTGTTTCTGGAATGTATTAGACCTGCTGATGGGACTCGAGAAGGAATAAAAATACCCGCCCAGAGTGCTCCAAATAAGACATCTGCTCTCCTTCCCTTCTGCAGGCGGGAGCTAACAACCTCCTGCAGTATCCCTTAACCCGCCAACGTCCACAAAGCAAGCGGTCCGTGCGGATCACCAGGATCAGAACAACGCGTATAGGTCAAAAGTTCCCGGCCCCGTACGCCACAAGAGCGCCACCAATAAGCCACAAAATCGCTTTCTTGGCGTTCCGGATTAGGAAGGAGGCTGGTATAGAAGATGGATTTGGGCTCTCTATGATGAGAGTGTGATATATAGGATATATAGGATACTGCTTCTGCCCACTATCTCGCCCACCGCCTCGTCCACCACCTCGCCCACTACCTCGCCGTGGCTTCTTTCCTTTTGATGACTCAGCCTGCTGCTGCTGTCACTCCTGCTGCTCTGGCTCCTGCTGCTGTTGTGGCTCTTGTTCGGGCTCAATAAACGTCTTATTAAGTAGCTCAATTGGCAGGCGGCGTCGTGGGTTTCGTCGTGGCTCTAGAGGCTCTTAGGGTAGCTCTTGGGGTGGTTTATGAGCTTTTTATATCGCGAAGATAGCAGTAAGAGCAGCGCCAGCAGCGCTCTTAGCTGCTGTTGCTGGTGCCTTCTTTGGAGTATACTGCTGTGGCTTTAGCTTTGGCTTTAGCTTTTTGGCTTTAGCTGTGGCTCTTCCTCAATATTAGATATATCCTCCCAATCATGCTGCGGAACTTGGTATTCTAGTGGCCCTGGTCGACGTAGCTCTTGTATAGATATCGTATGAGTTACCCATCACAAATAGTAAGATATAATAAGGATTTAATGTATTTCAAAAGCTTACAGAGTATAGTGTTAAGGGGAGAGTCGCAACCCCGCGGTGCGCGCCAAGAATCGCGTACGCCACACTAAGCCACTAAAAGCTAGCGCACGCCACCACGACAAGGAGGGGCCAGGAACTTTTGACCCACACCTCCGTATAGATTTGATCAATACAAACCATCAACTATGTACTTCCAATAATATTGACCTTCTTCAGCCGACTTAATATAACGTTTAACCAAATCATGTCTCAAAAAGCCTCCCCCGGAGCCTTAGCCGTTGCCCGATTTCGAACCTCTCTACATCAGCTATATATTCCTGAGCACAGCGATTTTAATTCATTGATTTGATTGGTAAATCCTTATCGATAACATGTGGACGAATTTTAGCGGGTTAAGGGATAGGCATTCTTGACTCTCATTTGCTAGGTGTGCATGTGTGGCGGGTTTTGGGGCCTCAAAATGTTGTTTGCTGCATTGCAACGCTAGAGTGCTCGATCAGACCACTTGCGCGAGCTTGCCAGTTCTATTCAGTTCTAAGCCTCATCGCCGCTCGAAACGGGGTAGGACGCAGAAGCCACCCACTAAAACTTAAAACTATTGGCTTTGACACTGTGCTTGGCAGTTACTAATTAGAAGAGAGGCTACGAATTCGTACATAGGCCGCATAACAGGAGAAGAGGTTTTATCCAACCCTAACCGTACGGTTTCCCTCTTACGTATGTACAAATATATACCTACATAGACCCGCTTCATGGACGCTAATGGGAGCCGCAACAGCGTAATTGAATATCTTATCTTATTGGCTTTGACTGATGTTAGGCACACTTGCCCATCGAGTAAGGGACAGGATGCGCCGCGGGCCGCCACGTCACTAGTTGTTCCAGGGTTCCGGGGCGCCACAACTCATTCTTTTTTCAGAAGACTGCCTGAAGCCAATCCAGCGACCAATTGCCGCATGCCCCAAACGCCTGGAGATGCGCAACTGGGCCAGTCTATTCAGCACATCTCGTATCACCCTGAACGGACCCTAGATCAGCTGGCATGTCCGTTGAAGCCTTCCCAGCTGATAGCGCCATCGCGGCCCCGCGAAAAACTCCATTGACAACGCCCAAGCTGGCTGCCTCAAGCCTCTTCAGCTCCGCGATAATCGCAGCGGAATATCCCGCGGGTCCTCTTCACCGTCCCTGTCAGTTCCTCGCTGGCGACTTTCGCATCCTTTCGCACAATCTCCCTTCTCCTGGCAGAGACGAAGAGGTTCTAATAGCCTCCTTTCCCTGCTTTTGGTATATCGTTGGAAACACTGGCTTTGTGAGAAGTATTTGCCTGGTAAAGCCGTAGGACCTACCAGCCTTGAAGTCGAGCTCACATTTGTTAGGCACAACTCCAATTATCTTAGCATCGGCCTCGGCGCTTCTTAACTCAATCCAATGTACCTTAGACAATGACGAGTCCCGCAAACAAGAACTCTCAGTCGGGCGGTGACCAATTCAACGCAAGTACTCAGCACAACAATCCAGGCAGTGGAATCCAATTTCCTAGTGCTAACTTCCATGGGCCTGTGTATTTGGGTGCGAGTTCACATAAAGACCCAGCCCAGACGAAAGAGGAAATAAAGGACCCAGCCCAGACGAAAGAGGAAATAAAGGACCCAGCCCAGACGAATGAGGAAACAAAGGATCCGAACCGGCCCAAGGAGTATGTTAATCTCCATATCTCTATACTTGTGGGTCTTTTAACACTTATGTCGGGTCTAGAAGTTCGTGGCCAATTAAATGGTGGTATGCTCCTACCATCTTTCTGGTCATCTGCATCGCTATCGGTGTGGGTGTTGGAGTCTCATTGGGTACTAAACATCATAGCCCAGGCGCAGCAAAGTAAGTGAAGTTACGATTCTCAAGAATTTCAGATCTGACTGTCCAAAAGTAACGTCACAACTTCTACCACACCTACCCCTTCCGTGACCTCTTCTACGACCTCTTCTACACCGAGTGCCCAAATAGATCAAGCCGGCTGTCCAGGAGCTGACAATCAGAACATCACCGTAAACGGTGTTACTTTCACTATCTATTGCTATGCAAACTGCAACTTTAACGCTAATGACACAGGTCATTTCAAAGCAGACAGCCTCCTTTCCTGCGCTGGTAACTGTACCAAGTATTCGGATTGTCAAGGCGCGGTATACGTAATGGACCTTAATGATCCATCAACGTGTTGGTTCAAAAGTCAGACAGATAAGCACATACCAGATGGAGGCCGGATATGTATGGTCAGGGTGTAAGAAGCAGCATCATTTCTGAGACATCTGCTAGACATTAGAGCTTTGAAGAGTTGTGGAATAAATCTTTGCTCTCAATTTCGATTGGTGGCTGGCCCGTTCAGCTTCCCGCCACTTTCCAATACCGTTGCTGACCTCTGGTCGCAATTCTCGAAATTTAGGACGTAAAATAGAGATAGAAAAACACCTCGACATCCGCTAGTATTCTAATATAGTACTAGTATAACAGAATCCTACAGAAGAGCACACGTATATAATCCATCTCTGAGCGCTCACCAAGGATACTAATACATTGTAATATCTTCAAAAAAATGATTAGCAATCAAGTCATCACTCGAGAGTGCACGTTGATCTAATAGATCCCACATTCCCTTCTGAAGAACGAGTTCATCTCTCAAGAACAAGATAGCATCATCGCGAACCAATTGAAGCTCTTCCTCCGTCATCCCATTTCTCCGGGACCTTAATTACGTCAATCAACAAACGCTGCTCGATCAGATCCACAAAGGGCTCTCTATGCTAGCATCTAGGGCTGCGCTTGTCGGCTTAGGCGGATTTAGGTACAATTAAAAGGCTTAGAGCTTAATTCTACGTGCTGACTTATATGCAGGAAGTCGCAACTTGCAATTAAAACACTCCTACCGGGTCAGACACAAATCGCGAGATACGTGGGTTTTCTGGATACACGGGAGCAAGGCCGCGCTTTCTGAGCAAAGTTATCGGGAAGTTGCAGACCAAGTCAAGATTCCCAACTAAAGGAATCCGAAAGCGAATATATTCAAGCTCATCCACAACCGGCTACACGATGAGAAGAAGGGAAAGTGGGTGCTTATTTACGAGCCAGGAGGCGCAGGAAGGCATCCTAAGGAGCGGTTTTGCGCAACTACTTTTAAAGTATTTACATGGAAGGAGGCCGAAGAGCTGTTTGCGCAAGTGATAGAGACGAGTTCAAGGGTGCTAGGGGAGGAGCATCCAGACACGCTGACCAGCATAAACAACCTCGCATTACGTCAAAGTCCCAAAGCCGCAACGAAGAGGCCATCTCACTAATGAAAAAATGCTTCCAGCTACGGAAACAGATACTTAGCCCCCAGCATCCTGACGCAGGGACACTGTTTAAAGCTCTGAATGAGTAGGCAGATGGATAACATGAAATCTTAGATCGACTTAGTGAGTTAAATACTTGTAGCGCACTTGGTATGGAGCTCGGGAGAGATAGCTCAGTAAGTAGGGTGGTCTAAGGCTCTAGAACACTTCTTGTGGTGTGTGGAAGTAGAGGTTCGGTAGTATAAGACTAGAGCAAATGCGGAGCTACTTGGCTATGTAAGCAGAGTTTATCAAAGCAGTTTGGCACAGGACGTCGCCACCACAAGCAGGGACGTTCAAACGCGCTTTTGCCACAGGATGGCATGTTAGAAGTAAAGGTTAGTAGGGTAGATGCCAAGAGTTTCCAATGGCGGGGCAAATGCCAGCTAGGACCAGATGGGGATCTCCATAAGGGAACTAGTAGAAAATTTATTTTGCAATCCAAATAAGGACTATAGTTAAGGTCTTATCTCAGCAACTTACTATATCTTTTAATCCTATTAGCTATAAGTAATCCTTATAAGATATATAGACATAGTTTCTACCTTTTTAGTATAATTAGATATAAACGTCTACTTAAAAGAGATTTCTAAGTCTATTGCGGTTATTACTATACCATCCCTTGCCTTCTTAACTATTACTACTATTAAATCCACTACATTACCAGCTATAAAAAGGATTATCCTCCCTAGTCCTTTAATACATAATCTATCTCGCTATTTCTGTAATAAACTAAGCCCATTTCCCCCTATTATAACACCTATAGATATAATCACCACTTATATAACTCTTATATACTATTATAGATCTCTTAGAATCCTAGATATATACCTAGCTATTTATAAGCCTAAAACCTAAATAAAACACAGGACCTTAATAGTACTTTATAAACCCTTTCTCAAATCTATTCTGCCTTTAATATTTAAATTGTTATAGATATTAATAGAGGTTACTACTATACTAGTAAAAAGACTAGCAGCACCTAGGAAATATAGCTCTTAGATAAAAATATACTTAATAAAGTGTTTATATAGACTACTATTACTATATAGCTAATATTAACTACTAAGTATATAACTATTCTAGATTTATATCTACTAAAATAGGCCTAACCTATATAAGAGCAAAATAAAATATAAATCTTAGAATTATAAGCTAATAAAAAAACTTATAGAAATTAAAAAGGGTAAGATAAATAAGGATAATAAGTTTATTAAGGAAGTTAATTAGAATTTTATAGCCTACTATATAGTTAGCCTATTTACCAGTTAAACCTATTAACTAGTTAGCCTATTTACTAGTTAAACCTAATAACTAGTTAGCCTATTTACTAGTTAAACCTATTAACTAGTTAACCTAATTAACTAAGCCTAATTAACAGGCCTATTTACTAGTTAACCCTATTTATAAATAAAAGCCTATTAGAACTCTACAGCATTATTATTACAACGCTAGTGGAAAATAGTGGATTGTAGTAGACAATCGCAGACAGTTACAGACAGTTGTAGACAGTTTTAGATAGTTGCAGTTATGTGACTTAAGGGCCGCATAAAATCTTAAGCAGTACTGTTATTCTTCTCCTTTCCTTTCTCTAGCTTTAGATCCTTATTTATAGACAATCTAATTATATAGGCTTGCGCGACCCTCTTGCTGTACTCGTACTTTAATTAACTAAGTCGCTAATATTATCTAAAGCTTATACTACTTTTTCTTTCTAAGAAGGAACTTAAATATATCTATAAGGCTATAAATAGGACAAGGATATAAAATAGGACCCTAAGGATATTACTAGGACTATAAGAACAGGACAGAACCTTAAGAACTAAAGGAATATAAATAAAATGCAAAACCTAAGAATAGGATACGCATAGACTAGAACCCCTAGAAAAATAAATAAACACTAAAAATTACCTAATACTCCTACTACTATACTAAGAAACACAGTAGCTGGTAAAGCCGCTATAGGACCTATAAATACCTCTAATAGTAAAATAGTTGCTATTTTAACTCCCTAGGAAGAGCTTATAGCAGCTAATACTAAAATTAAATAGCTTTAAGAGCTGCTTAAAACTAGAGACACCCCTATACCTATTAAGGAGTTATTAAACACCTAAAGACTTACTATAGTCCTTAAGGCCCTAACATAACACATAGTATTAGTATTATTGCCGTCCGCGAAGGTTGCAGACCCCCTATTACTTATAGACGGGACTAATCCTATATTTAATAATTAGAAGCTTTAACTGCAAGATAAGCTTAAAGTTAATACAGACTACTTCTCTACTACTTAAGCTAAAATAGCCTATGTCTTTGGCCGTACTGGTAGAGACGTATAGACGTATCTACGTTTATAATACGCCTAGGACTTAGTAGACCCCTTCCTCTCTAAAGAAGAGATAATTAACTACCTGTCTTCTATTTATAAGGACCCCTTTAAGATATAAAACGCCCGCCTTAATTATAGAGCCCTTAATATAAAAACAATGGAGACCTTTTTAGCCTTTTAGACCTACTTTCTATACCTAGCCGGCTAAGCCTAAATTCCCTATAAAGATTTACTACTAGACCTGTTTAATAAGCTCACCTTAAACCAATAGCGAGCTATACTGCTAGTCTTTACCACTATATAGACGCTAAAGGAACTAACGGATTAGTGCTTAGTTATTAATTAAGGCCTCTATTAAATTAAAGTATATGCTAAGTGGTATAAAGCTAGAAACTCTTTAAACCAGACTATAAGCGCTATAAGAACGGCCCATAGTGCCTTAGCACAATTAGTAACCCCTATAGTACTAGCCGTATAGCTCGCTATTAATTTAACAGCTAGCTACGCAGCTAGCCCTACCGCGGGTCTAGTGCATACTTAGCCTATATATAGCGACCTCTATAGATAGGCCCTTAGTAATTAAGAAGTTTGCTTCTTATATAGCTAAAAGGACTACTTTACTAAGAACTGCCCAATAAAGGTAAAAATAAATAATGTTCTGCTAATATAAGAGAATAGCACTATCACGGAACCCTACCGTAGGGGCCTCCATAGGAGAGCCCCGTGCTCTCGCGTATACCTCGCGTACACCTCGCGTACACCTTACGTCAGCTACGCGTAGGTATATCACCTCCTTACGCCCTCGACCCTTACAATCGATCGCGCAACGTCTTATATACTCCTCAAATACATACGTTCAGCTGCCATTAACCCCGTCCCATAACATTACGTTGCGCCTTTTTTATTACCGACGCTCAGCCTATAACCAATTCTACGTCTCCATAATACTACAGGCGCTGCTAGAAGCAGCGTATCTCCTACCTTGTACTTCTAAAGAACCGACAATAGTAAGACAAAATTCCTTACTAGCCACTATATTAAACTCAAAGAACAATCCAATACCTATATTAAACCCACGATGCCAATTAATCCCAGGAGGATTTAATTCACTAACTATAGCCTTAACCCCTAAAGGGAAGCCTAGTGGCTTAAAAAACTACAACAACCTTAATAAGGTAGACATTGACAATGTCTTATCCTTTATTAACTATATAACTACGGACAAACAAACCAAAGGGCTACTACCTATTAAGATTAAAATATAAGACGCCAAGACTTTTTTAAAAATGGTAGCATAAGAACCTAATAAATACTACCGCCTTCTATAGAACTACCATCTAAAGCTTATATAAGCTAAGATGCGTACTGCCTAAGATTACAATATTATCTAAGACCTATAAGCTCGTAAGGCGCTTGCTAATAATATACGCTAAGAGATTAAAGATAACCTCCGCGTGTCTAAACGCGACGTCCAACAATTAAAGAAGGCTGAGATTATACTTATTGCTATAGTTATAGAAAGAGAGGGTATAATTAAATACCTATAATCTTAGCTTAATAAGTATATTTATAACGATACCAGACACCCCTCTACCGTATATAATGCTACCTAAGTCTCTACGCCTCTAGCAACCTTACCTACCTAAACTGCCACTATAGGGTCTAATATATACTACCTTAATCCCCTAATCTTCTAGGGTAACTGCAAGGAATACAGCCACTAGAAAATATAAGTCTATAAAAAACTAACCTAAAGCGCCTGCCTTTTCCCTATAGAAGATACTAAGATTAGCTATATTATTAGGCGAACAAAGGGCATCCTATTTAATAGGCTCTTTGCTTAATAGGAGACTAGTAGTCCCTAAAAGTAGCAGTCTTACTAAGAAGCCCTTAAGGACCTTAACTAAATGTACCGCGACTATAACCTAGTAGCCACCAGTTAAGCCAAACTACGTGCCCTAAAGATAAGTCCTACTAAATTATTTAATAAGTTCTATGTTAAATTCTAGGAATATACCGGAGTTCTTACCTAAGATAATGCTAAAGACTAGGAAGATCTTCTTAAAAAAGTCACTTATTGCCTTAGTTACGCAGCTGCTAGTTATAACTATAATAATGTTTATAATATGGTAGCAGCCCTATAGAAGATTAAACAACAGCTAAACTAGATTGCTACTACAAACCCCTACCTAAAGACCTCCCTATAGAAGCCCTTTAGACCTACTAAACCACCAACGCCTACTACCCTAAGTAACACTACTGGTCCTAATATTAACCTCTCTATACTAACCTTCCTGTAGAAGCTATTCGATAGAGAATATAAGCTACTCCGGAAGCTAAAGCGTTACTATAGATGCCGTTAAGAAGGCTGTTACAGCTATAGCCTAAACTGCCTAATGGCTAGGTTTAGCGGCTGCCGCCTAATACTTAACCTAGTACCTTAAACACCAAATATATTACTATATACCACTACTATACAAGATAAAGACGCAGTAATAGCGGTAGAGTTAGATATAGAAATGGAAAACGCCAAGTCCTAGCCCTAAGTTGCAGGCTAGGACGCCTTAATAATAAGGGGATCTATATATCGGCCTGCTTAATAGATAACTTAGTAAAGATAAATAGATGGAAATAGATAGTTTTACCTATAATAGGAATTACTGCTAAAAAACAATATAAAAGCCATTCTATAATTGATTGCGGAGCTACTAATAAATTTATAGACACCTAATTTATACGTACTTACAACCTACCTACCTTACCCCTTACTAAAGCCCGCGCCCTATAACTTACTAATAGTAGTTATACCGCATAGAAGATTACCTATATAGCATAACTCTACCTAGATATAAATGGGCACCAGGAAGAGCTTTAGGCCTATATTACACCACTTGCTAACTACCCTATTATCCTTAGAATAAACTAGCTTAAATAATACAACCCTACTATTAACTGGAAAAAGAGAGAAGTAACCTTTAACTCTAAATACTGCAGAGAGACTTGCCTAGGGCATAGCCTAGCCGCCTCTACCTACTCCCTAGGATATTAACTTAAGGAACCTATTATTACCCTACCCACAACCAACTGCCACTATATAAGTGCCGCGGCCTTCTACTATATAGCACATAGAAAAGGCTGGACCGTTGCCGCAGCCTCCTAATTACGACTATATAAGCTTAATAAAGAACAGAACTACGTCCTCTATAGTAACAGGATAGACATAGTCGACCTCCTAGAAAACGATGCCCCTATAGAACTCCATAGACTTTTACCTTTAGACTTTAAGAAGTTTATAAAGCTTAAAAAAGGACTTACCAATAAGGAACTCCGTAAGCTCCTCCCTAAAAGGTACCATAACTTTATTAACATGTGCTTACAAAAGAGCGCAGATACACTCTCCCTACATTAACCTAATAACTATGCCATTAATACTAAATAAGGAAAAACGCTACCCTATAAAAGACCCTACCTAATGTTAAAAGACGAACTTCTAGTTGTTAAAAAGTATATTAATAAGCACCTTGACAAAGGGTTTATTCATTCTAGTATATCCCCAGTAGCCGCCCCCATCCTCCTTACTAAGAAGCTAAGAGGAGGTATTTAATTCTGCGTTAACTACAGAGGACTTAACACTATTACAATCAAGAACTAATACCCCATACCGCTTATACGTAAGACTCTTAAGCGGCTTAGCTAAGCCAAAATTTATATTAAGCTTAATATTATTACCGCCTTTAACCGCCTTTAAATACAGGAAGGTAACAAATAGAAAACCACATTCGTATTGCGCTTTGGCTAGTTTAAATATACTATTATACCCTTTGGCGTATGCAACGGCCTAGGCAGCTTCCAAAGCTATATTAATAACGCCTTATGGGACTACTTTAACAATTTCTACTCTACGTACCTAGATGATATACTTATTTATAGCGACAACCCTTTTAAGTATACTAAGCACATTTAAAAAGTTCTACAGCGCCTTAGGGACGCAGGACTTTATATTAACTTAAAGAAGTGCGAATTCTTAGTTATAGAAGTAAAATACCTTAGACTAATTGTCACTACTAAGAGTGTCTGTATAGACCCTAAGAAGGTATGTATAATTACTAAATAGTAAACCCCTAATTGCATTAAGGACGTATAAGCCTTCCTTAGTTTCGCCAACTTCTATTAAAAGTTTATATACAACTTCTTAGGTGTTGTAGTACTACTTACAGCAATAATGTAAATAAAAGGCCCTTCTATAAAAGGAAGAAAAACATATCTATGTTTTACCTAGACGCCTAAATACAAGAAGGCATTCTAAGACCTTAAAAATGCTTTTACCAAAGTACCTATCCTAGCTTATTTTATACTAGGATAATAACTCTATCTTAAAACCAACTCCTTAGACCACGTTAACGCAGGCGTCCTTTCCTAAATGGGTAATAACAGCCTCCTCTACCTAGTCGCATTCTACTTATTTAAGCTTACACCGCAAAAATGTAACTATAAGATCTATAATAAAGAACTCCTTGCTATTATATAAGCGTTTAAGGAATTTTAACTAAAACTCTCCTTAGCAGAACCTAACTAGCCAACTAAAGTCCTTACAGACCATTGTAACCTTAAATACTTTATAACTATAAAATAGCTAAACTAACGCTAAGTATACTGGAACGAGTTCCTCTCTAGTTTTAACTTTAAAATTATATATACGCCAGAAGTATAAGGTACTAAGCCTAATAGCCTAATACGCTGCTTATAAGACCTTTCTTAGTCTAAAGATAACCCCTATAACTAGTTCCAATAACAAACAATCCTAAAAGCATAAAATTTAGCCCTAGACATACTACCTATAATAGAGCTAACTATACCTCAGCTTTATACAACGGAACTAGAGTTACCTTCTAAAATTAATAAGCTTATTACTACGGTATACAACACCTCTATTAACCCATTACTATACTAACTTATTGCCATAAAGACCGCCGGCACCTATATAATGCCTACTAACCTCTAAATCTTAGGCTAGATTAATATAGCAGCCTTAGAAGTAAAAGAGAATAGGCTCTATTATAAAGGCCGCCTATTTATTCCTAACTTAGAAAATCTATAACGATAACTAATCTAAATGGCCTATAACCTCCAATTAAGCGGCCACCTAGGTAAAGGAGGAACCTATAAGCTTCTTAGCCAATACTACTTCTGGCCTAAAATAATAGACTTAGTTAAACGCTTTATAGGTGCCTACTACAGTTATAAGCGAGCTAAGGCCTTTAATACAAAGTACTAAGGACTACTATACCCTCTACTAGTACCTATACAACAATAGGCAGATATTGCCATTAATTTTATTATTAACCTACCACCCTATAAACAACGGGGCCATACCTATAAGAACATCCTTATAATAATATACCAACTTATAAAAGAGCGCCACTATGTCCTAACCGAAGGCGTAGCTATTAGCAATATTACTAACGCCTTCCTTTATGAAGTCTACCAATTATATAGGTTACCTAACTTAATTATATCTAACTAAGGCACATAGTTTAACTCTAATATATAGAGACGAATCTACTAACACCTTAGCATCTCTATTAAGATGTCCACATCCTTCTACTATAAAACCGCTGGACAACCGGAAAACGCTAATGCTAGCATAAAAGCGTACCTATAATAGGTAGTCGCCTATAGTTAAGATAACTAGGTAGATTACCTTCTACTAGGTAAATTTACAGCGAATAACTATATCTTAACTACTATAGGACTTATACCATTCTTTGCAAATAAGGGTTATTACCCCTAATCCAGTATAGAGCCACCAGAACCTATTAAAAAGAAATTGCCATATAGAAAACACCTTAAGATACTACTTGCTAACTAGCATGCAGACCATATAGGAAATCTACTTAACTACTATAAGGGAGAAATGGCCTAGGCTTAAGTAAAGCAGGCCTACTTTGCTAACCGTTATAGAACGCCACTACTGGAGATGCGTGTTGGCGACTAGGTATAGCTAGATATACGTAATATCTCTATATAGAGGCCTATGAAGTCACTTAATTATAAGAACCTTGGCCCCTACCTAATTAAACAAGTTATTGATAGGGGAGCCGTATATAAGCTAGAGCTCCTATCTACCCTAGCCACCTGCGGGATATAGCCCGTATTTTACCTATAGCTACTATACCTTTACTAGCCTAACCCCCTACTAGGATAGATATAGCTTAAACCCCTACTAGTATTAATTTAAGATAAGAATAAAGACAAGAACCACAAGGAATGGACTATTAAACGAATTATTAATTCTAAATACTTTGGCAAAGGCAGAGGACGGCGGCTTTACTATAGAGCTATCTATATAGGATTTAACATAGATTAGCCAGAATGGCAACTATAGGAAGACTTTAAAAATGCAAAGGACCTAATTAGTGATTTTTACTACACAAACCCACACAAACTGGGCCTAAGTAGAGATTTTATACCTAATCCTCTATGGGAGCCCTTATAGAGTTAAACTGTTATATATTGCCACATAAAGGCAAATTGCCGTTAAATTGCCGCAGATTGCTATTATGTAATGGCAAAATGCGATTATATGACCGGAATATTAATAAGATATCCAGGAACTTTAACTGGTAGTTAAAGTTATCTAATTGGTTAGATTCTTAGGTGCTAAGCCTTATTATATAACGTTGTTTTAAGCCCTCAGCAATACCCCCTTACTTTTCCCTCTTTATACCTTAAATATCCCTTCTATATATATATAGCAACCACAGCGTCGCCAGAGCTCTACCTCTATAAGAGGGGGGGTAGTGTTACGGAACCCCACCGTAGGGGCCTCTATAGGAGAGCCCCGTGCTCTTGCATACACCTCGCGTACAGCTTACATCAGCTACGCATAGGTATATCACCTGCTTACGCCCTTAACCCTTACGATTGATCGCGCAATGTCTTGTATACTCCTCGAATACATATATTTAGCTGCCATTGACCCCGTCCCGTAATAAGCGCGGAGTTAGAAAAAAAGAAACCCTAAAGGAAGACTTCTCTCTAGGGTTAAAAGGGATTAATATATTATATATTAATCTAGGTTAGCTAGTTAGTAAAAGAAGCTGCACTATCCCTTATACTTTATTCTATAATAGATACTAAATTTTAACCTCTGCTTTAGCTGACTTAGAAGCAAATACCTTTACCTTAATTAATATAAAGTACGCTGTAAAACTGGCCAACTTTTTAAATACGCCTTTAAAAGAACTGCCTAAGCCAATTCCTATTTATAGGTATAACGGACAGGTAGAACTACCTATTATAACTATCTTATAAATCTATCTCCGTATTAACAGATAAAGGTAGTATAATATCCCCTTTCTTATTACGGACCTTAGAAGCTATAATATAATTTTAGGAAGAAAATGGCTAGCCTATTTAGGCTTATAGCTTAATATACAGAATAGACAGCTTATTTAGCCTAAAACTATACGCCTAATACCTTCCTTTATAAAAGAAATTAGTATTATAATAGAGAACCTTATTTAGCTATAGATGTCACGGGACTCCTCCGTAACACCTTACACACGTCCACCTGTTTCCACCTACGCAGCAAGAAGAGACCGACCACGAGACGGCAATCTAACGGTAATCTACGGCAATCTGACGGCAATCTGCCGCATTCTGCCATATTCTGCCAAGTCCACCAAATCCTGCCAAGTTCTGCCAGGACCGCTACTTGAATCCTATTCTGCTCCATATATATGTTAACCAAGCAACCAAACTAGCGATATATACCCTTTCTTCCTATTTTCTTACCTTCTCTCCTTATGCAACGTCTTAACTTTATCACACAGTTTATATATATAGCTTAATAATATCTACTTCGCTATATATTATTACCACTTATATTTACTATATTGCGTTAAAACCTACACTCCGCCCTGCCCTATTTAAAATGCAGAACAACCTTAAAGCCCCTATAACGGCCACCGATATTATGTCCGCACTTTAGGAACAATTAGCAGATATACAAAAGTCCTTTATAGACGCCCTCGCACAAAACTAAGCTGCTATAGCTTAATAGTAAGCCGAATAAGAAGCACGGCACTAGAAAACAATTAAGGCCCTCCAAGAAGAAATCCACACCCTTAAGATGTCCACGCTAAGCCCTTAAGACTGGTTGCTATTACTAGAAGCTAATATACGGAACGCGAGCCCTAAACTAGCAATAGTTATCCTACCGGTAGAACTAACTACTATACTATAACAATCTAAATGATTACTAAACCCTCTAATATTTACCGGTAAATAATAAGAACTCCAATTATTTCTAAGCCGGCTTAAAAATAAGCTAACTAGTAACGCTAACTGCTACTTAACTAAAGCTAACCGACTCTGTTATGCCCTAAGTTAACTAGGAGGAGATATAGCTAACCTTATTAAACCTCTTTAACCGAACTTAGTACTAAGCCTAATTGTACTTCTTGAAGCCACGTATAGTGACCTAAACTGCTAAGCTACTGCTCAGAGAAAGATAAACTATATAACTTAAGAAATAAAAAGCTTTCCAGTATACTTCTCCGAATTTAACCATTACGCAAAAGAAATAGGCTGGAACGACTCCACACTAATTAACAGCCTTATTAAATCCCTAAGTCCTAAACTAAAAACCTCCCTAATAGGTGTAGACCTACCAGGAGCCCTTAATGCCTACGTAAACGTTATTAATAAACGGTACAATAATATACTACGTCTAATACCGAAGTCCGCTTTTTAATATAATATAATAACCCCGCGAATGTTTACTAAGCTATTATCTCAGCCTAAGCACCCTAACGCCATGGATATTAACACTGGAACCCTAGAATACGCCCTACTAGGGTCCTCTAAATAAGAACAACGTACTAAGCTAGGCCTCTGTTTTAAGTGTGGAAGTAGCTTCTACCTCTCTAACCACTGCTCTGTCCCCTTACCCCAACGCGAATTACGAACGGCCAACACTAGCAGCTATTTACCGTATTAATCCTCTAGTTACTGTCCCTAATCTCCACCTAGTTCTAGCCCCGCATTTAGTAAGCACTACTTATAAGGACAAAGCTACAACCGATATGCTATAAGAACTCCACCCCAATTGCCTCTAAAAGGAAGGTCCCGGAGCTAAGTCGCTCTTTAGGACGGCGCTGCCTTAGAATCTCGTTAAATGCTTTAGATATCACGAACTCTAACTCTTAGGATTATAGCATAACCATTAACTATCGTCTTTGGTAGAATAATTAATAGGTTAATGCTTAAGTCCTAATTAATATAGGAGCCAGTGGCATAGGATTTATTAATAAGATCTTTGCGTAAGATAATAGTTTTACTCTAACCCCCCTTGACCGGCATATTAACGTATTTAGATTTAATGGCAAACGCACTATCTTAGGCTGTATTACCTACGTAGTATTCCTAAGACTCCAATACCTAAACCATAAAGAACTGATTAGGCTTTTCATTACCACCCTAGGTTACTTAGTAATCCTTAAACAACCCTAGATAAAGCTATATAAGGTAACCATTAATTGGGACAACCTTAAGCTTCTATTTACTGCCTCCTATTATAAGCAGAAGTGTTTTATAACCTACTACTTAGACCCTAAACTAAAATCTAGAAAATCCACTAAGATCTACTAGTCTAAAATTTCTACTAATATCTACCCTATACCTAAGAAATCCACCCAATTCCACCTACCTAAGAATTCCACTAAATTCCACTATAAGATTTCCACTGACGTCCACTAAGAACCCAGAAATAACACATAACTATATAAACCGACTCTAACTGCTATACCCCAAACTAAGCAGAAGCTTAAGCTTAATATATAAAAGTACTAAAAGAACTAGTACTCTACTATAAAAAGGATACTTAAAGAACCTAAACCTAAATCTAATACTAACTCTATACTTAACACTGAACTTAAACCCAAATAAGAAACTATATAAGAAACTAAGGATAATCCAAGTTCGCTTAACACCTTAGATATTTATATAATTGGAGCTACCCCGTTAGTATAACTCGCCAAGAAACCTAAATATACAATCTTTGCTGTTACAATAGCCGATATTAAAAAGGCCTTAGCACTAAAGAAACACACTAACCCTGCCACGAAAGTACTAGTATGCTACTATAACAACCTAGAAGTATTTTTATGAAAGAAAGCTGATAAACTAGCAGAACACTAACTATACGACTATAAGATCGTACTTAAAGAAGGAAAACAGCCAGGATTTAGACCCTTATATGGAATGTCTTAAAACGAACTCCAAGTGCTGCGGAAGTACTTGGACGAATACCTAAGTAAAGGATTTATCAGAGCAAGCTCTTTACCTATAGCTGCACCTATAATCTTTGTTAAGAAACCTAGCGGCGGTCTACACTTCTATATAGACTACTAAGCTCTTAACGCTATTACCATTAAGAATTAGTACCCGCTCCTATTAATTTAAGAGACACTGAACTAATTAAATAAGGCTCGCTACTATACAAAACTCAACCTTATCCACGCATTTAACCGCCTCTATATTGCAAAAGGAGATAAATAGCTCACCGCATTCTGTACTAGATATGGACTGTTTAAATACTTAGTAATGCCGTTTAGCCTTGTAAATGCCCCAAGTTTATTCCAACACTTTGTAAATAATACCTTATGACCTTACCTAGACGTTTTCTATACTGCTTATATTAATAACATCCTAGTATATAGCAATAACCTAGCTAAATATAAGAAATACGTTAACCTTGTCCTAGAAGCCCTACGTAGAGCTAGACTATAATTAGATATAGATAAATACAAGTTCCATAAAACAGAAGTTCTATACTTTGGACTTATTATCTCTATAGACAGCATATAAATGGACCTAAAGAAGATTAAAGTAATTGTAAACTGGCAAGAACCTAAGAATATTAAGAATATAAGAGCCTTTATAGGATTTGCTAATTTCTACTAACGGTTTATTAATAACTTCTCCGCCCTGGTTTTACCTCTTATAGCTCTAATATAAAAGGACAAAGCCTTTATCTTTAATAAGAAATGTAAGAAGGCCTTTACCTATCTAAAAGTTATATTCACTACTGTACCTATACTCTAATACTTTAACCCAAACCAAAAGAGTGTTATAGAAGCTAATTTATCTAACTACGTCACTAGAGGCATTCTGTCTCAGTATAATAAGGAAGAAGTACTGCATCTAGTAGCATACTTCTTAAAATAATTAAGTCCAGCCGAATGTAACTACAAGATCTACAATAAGGAATTATTAGCTATTATTAGATATTTTAAACAATGGCAACCTAAACTAGAAGGCGCCGGATTTCTAATTAAGGTTCTTAATAACTATAAGAATCTATAGTACTTTATAACTATAAAATAGCTAAGTTATTATTAAGCCCGCTGGTTAGAATATCTGTCTCGTTTCCAATTCTTAATTATATACTGCCTAGGCGTTTAAGGTTAAAAACCTAATGCCCTAACTTAACGTTTATAAGATATAATAGTATAGGAAGAAGCGCGCACCTACTATAATTAAACGCTGCTTCGCCCTAAATTATTTAATCCCCCAGCTAAAGACCTTACGGTATACGTCCTTGAAATAACTGATTAATTAATTAAGCAGATTATAGTTAACGAATACCCAAATAATAAGTTTATCTAAGAGACACTTAAGTTAATTTAAGATAGCGTTAGACGCTCTAAAAAGATCTCTCTAAGTAAATATAAAGCTCGCGGAGACCGCTTGTACTACTAGAACTACCTAGTTATACCTAACCATAATAAACTTAAGCTTAAGCTCCTTAAACACGTATATAATCTACCAGTAGCCGGCTACCCAGGCTAAGGAAAAACCCTAGAGCTACTCTAATGGGAGTACTACTGGCTAAACATGTATAATATAACACGAAGGTATATCTCTAGCTATTATACCTGCCAACGAGCTAAAGCCTTGTATAAGAAGTATAACGGCTTTCTAAAGCCACTACCTGTTCCGGACCGAAGATGGAAGGATATCTTAATTAACTTTATTGTTAATCTCCCTGTAAGTAAAGGCTGTGCGAATATTATAGTAGTTATAAACCGACTATCTAAAATAAGATACTTGATTGCCTGCCCTAATATATTAATACCTGCCGTCGCCTAACTGTTCCTAGATTATATATGGAAACTCCATAGACTTCCCAAAACAATTATCTCTAATAGAGGCCGCTAGTTTGTCTTGGTATTTTGGGAAGAACTAACTACCTAACTCCGTATTAAAGCGCTATTGTCTACAGCATATTACCCGGAAATGGATGGTTAAATGGAACATGCAAATGCTATAATGGAATAGTATATTTGGATATATACGTCATATTTGTAGGACAACTGGATAGACTGACTTGCATTTACTAAGTTTACTACAAATAACTCTATCTTAGAAACTATAAAGGTCTCCCTATTTCTGGCTAATTACGGCTAGTACCCGCGAATGGGTTTTAAACCCTTTAGTAATGTTCCTTACCTAGCTTATTAGGCCTTATAAGTTGCAGAAGCAAACGAATTTATAAAGAAGATAGAAGAACTATAAGAGTTCCTTACTAACGAAATAACATAGGCCTAGTCTGTCTATAAAACCGTAGTAAATAAGAACCAAACCCTAGCACCGGCTTACTAAATTAGTGACTTTATCTGGCTAGACGCAAGAAATCTAAACACGAAATAACCTACTAAGAAACTTGACTAGAAGAACGCCGGCCCTTATAAGGTTGAAAAAGTTGTCTCTCCTTATGCCTACTAACTGAAGCTCCCTAATACGGTTAAAATCCACCCTGTATTCTATACGTCAGTCCTCTACCCTGCCGCCCCTGTATTAGACGCCCTACCTAAACAGATCTAAGACCCTCCCCCACCAGTTAAAGTAGATGGTAAGGATAAATACCTCGTTAAAAGAGTTAATAATATTAAGTACGACAAATAGAAACGCAAATATATATATCTTATGAAATGGAGAGGCTTTACTGAGCCCTTATAGGAACCCGTTAACTCTATAGGACTTATATAAGCCGCAGAAGACTTTTACGAACTCTACTTAGAACTACCTCAGCCCCATCTCGCAGAAGCTTGAGTTTAAAGGGGGGGTACTGTTATGGGACTCCTCCGTAACACCTTATACACGTCCATCTATTTCTACCTACGCAGCAAGAAGAGACCGACTATGAGATAGCAATTTAACGGTAATTTACGGCAATCTGACGGCAATCTGCCGTATTCTGCTATATTCTGCTAAGTCCACCAAATCCTGCCAAGTTCTGCTAGGACCGCTACTTGAATCCTATTCTACTCCGTGTATGTATCGACCAAGCAACCAAACTAGCGATATATACCCTTTCTTCCCGTTTCCTTACCTTCTCTCCTTACGCAACGTCTTGACTTTATCACATAGTTTATGTACATAGCTTAATAATATCTACTTCGCTATATATTATCACCACTTATACTTACTCCGTGACAATAGATAAACACTATTTACTAGGCTAACGCTATATATAGGGACTAGGCTTTTAATAAGGATATATAGCTTAACCTGTAACAGATCTATATATTATACCGCCCTTATACTATCTATATTATACTACCCGCATTAAAAATTTAAAAAGGTAGTAAAAAGCTAGTAGAGCTTACTATAGGGAACTTAGGCCCTATATAGCTATAAAGAATAGCAAGGAGTATTAAACGCTATACTAAATATATAAACCAGAAGGATAACTTATAGAAAATGGAATGTAAGCTAAGAAAGATTATAAACCTTATACTATAAAATATGGCCTAATAAAAGTCTGTAAAGAAATTTATAGACCTTCCCCTAGTTAATATCTACTATATTAGCGCCGTAGAATTCTACCAAAACTTGGTTTAACCTAATACTATTACCTTTACCACTAACTTATATGAAATTAATTAAATAATTAAGGAAAAGAAAAGCAAGCTTAGTAGATAGAAAAGTAAGCTTATAGATAAGGAGCGAGTAGAATAGAAACTACCCTATTAACACTAGAAATTTAAGGATATATTCTCTAAGGCAGCATGTAATATACTCCTGTCTTATTAACCATACGACTATAAGATTAAGATTAAGATAGATAAGGAAAACACACTTAGCTATAGCCCCCTTTGTTAGCAGTTTACTGCTAAGTTATAGGCTATAAAGCAGTACCTTATTAATAACCTAAATAAGGGCTTTATTAAGCCTAGTTAAGCCCCTTTTAACTCACCTATTCTCTTTACTAAAAAGCCAAATAAAGAGCTTTGTTTCTATATAGACTACCTTAAACTTAATAATATAACCCGCAAGAACCGCTACGTACTACCCTTATTTAATAAAACTTTAACCTAAATAAGTAGAGCTAAGATCTTTACTAAGCTTAATATTTATTAGGCCTTTTACTAGATTAGGATAAACCCTAAATTAAAAGATCTTACTATATTTTAGACCTATTATAAAATATATAAATATAAAGTACTTCCTTTTGGACTAACTAATAGACTAGCTATATACTAGCGATATATAAACAATATACTCTTTAACTACCTTAATGACTTTTATACAGCCTACCTAGATAATATTATAATCTACTTTAAAAATAAGCTGGAATATAAGAAGCACGTTTATAAAGTCCTATAATAGCTCTATAAGGCCAGCCTTTAGGCCAATATTAGAAAATTAAAATTTGGTGTTAAATGTATAAAGTACCTAGTGTTTATTATTAGTATAGACAGAATTAAGGCAAACCTAGAAAAGACAGCTATAATTAATTAATAGGTATCCCTAAGGACTATAAAGGGGGTATAGTTATTCCTAGGGTTCTATAACTTCTACTAACGCTTTATTAAGAACTATAGTAAGATTACCTAGCCCCTAAGCCTACTTACCTATAAGGACTAGCCCTTTTACTTTAATACTATATATAGGTAGGCCTTTAATAAGCTTGAGAAATAACTAGTCTCTACTTCCTTACTTACCTACTTTAACCTAAAACGGCCCTTAATGCTAGAGACTAATGCCTTAAATAGTATTATAGTTGGCATTTACTCCTAAAAGCAAACGGACGGAAAATAGCACCCTATTACTTACTATTTAAAGACTATAGTAGATGCTAAGCTAAACTACCACATCCATAATAAAGAAAGACTGGCTATTATCTCTAGCTTTTAGTACTAGCGTATATAGCTAAAAGGGACCCCTAAGCCTATTTAGGTAGTCTCTAATTATAAGGCCTTAAAATATTTTATAACAATAAAGGCCCTTACAGCCTAGTAGGCATACTAGGCGGACGTTCTATCCTAGTTTAACTTCCTAATTATATACCGGCTAGGCGCTATAAATTGTATAGATGCCCTTATAAGGCGTAAATAGGACCTAGATAACTAAATGGCTATTAAAATCTTATTACGGACTTAGATATTATTATAACTAGAGAACCTTAACCCCTAAATATAGGCAGAGCTAAATATAGACTCTTTAGACGCTAAGATATGTTATATTAACTCTATAGAACTTAACCTTATTAATAAACTGCTGTAGGCAAACTGTATAGCCCCTTCTTTATAGGAGTACTATAAAAAGATAAAGGATGCTACAAGCCTATAATCCATTAAAAATGGATTTCTTAAGTACCGTAAACGGCTAGTAGTAGTAAAGGAACAGAACCTATAGACTTGGCTTATTGTAAAAGCGTATACCTAGGTCTCTATGGCCCACCCTAGAAAAAATAAGACCTATAAAATTATTAGCGACTATTACTACTAGCCTAAAATAGTTATAAATATTAATTTGCTATATATAAAACTATAACAACTACTATAGGTTTATAATTCTATAAGATAAAACCCTAGGGCTGTTAAAACTACTCCTAATACTAAAGCGCCCTTAGTAGTATATCTTTATATATTTTTATAAGCTACCTATAGACCGTAATAGATATAATATAGCTATAGTTATAGTTAACCGCTTTAGCAAGCGCCTATTCTTAATCCCTTATTATAAGAATATTAATATAAAAGAGGCGGCCTAACTATATATTTACTACGTCTACTAAATTTATGGACTACTAGATACTATTATATCTAATTACAGGCCATAGTTTATATTGGCTTTCTAGAACAAGTTTACCTAAATCCTAGGCATTAAGCTAAAGCTTTCTATAGTACACTGCCCCTAGATAAATAGCTAGACGGAGATTATAAACTAGTATTTAGACCAGAGACTCTAATTCTTTATTAACTACTTTTAGAATAATTAGGCTAAACTGCTACCTCTAATAGACTATACCCAGGCTACCCTACCCTATAACTCTACAGGATTTGCACCTATTTAGCTAAAAATAGGGTATTTACCTTATATAACCTTTAACTAGGAAAGACCGAAAGGGCCATAGACTATACGCGAAAAACTATCTTATAAGGAAGTATGGTATTATACTAAATACTTAGAAGAGGTCTAGAAAGTAGCCTATATAAACCTAAAAAAGGCTTAAAAGTTAATAAAATAGCAGGTAAATAAGTATAGGCATAAGCCTAACCTTGCTATAGGCAATAAGGTCTAGGTTATAATAAAGAACTAAAAAATAGAACGGCCTAGCTATAAGCTAGACTATTAGATAGCAGGACTATATAAGGTCCTTAAGAAGAGAGGCAGCTTGTATAAAGTAAAGCTCCTAGATTTAATTAAGGTCCACCCTAAATTCCTACCGGATAAGCTATAAAAAGCTATAAATAATCTATTGCCTAGATAAAAGAATAAACTATCCCTACTGTATAATTATAGTACCTATCGTACCAACCGCGTGCCTACGCGTTCGGTGCACCAACCACTCGCTTACGCGTCTGGTGCACTTATGAAGCACTGACTAATTAGGGGGAGGACGCATTAGTATATAGACCACGTAGTCTGCTTTATACAATTGACAGTCACCACCATCCCAAAGAG
>Ga0307507_10001011_pt1 | contig 62649 bp, 23 predicted proteins | sample 7_EM_MG_FD_207223 | JGI IMG/M metagenome (GOLD analysis project Ga0307507, IMG submission 207223) | Populus trichocarpa ectomycorrhiza microbial communities from riparian zone in the Pacific Northwest, United States - 7_EM | ecosystem: Host-associated > Plants > Roots > Unclassified | place...
CAATAGCGTCTACACGTCTCTGCCTATGTAGCCGCCTTATTTTTTACCCTTCTTTCCTTCCTTACATCCTCCCTACCTAGGGAGGCACTAGAACGGCAGCTAGTAGAGAACCATTGCTAGAACTAGATGACTATCGCTAGAACTAGACAACTGTTACTAGAACTAGACGACCGTCGCTAGAGCTAAACAACTATCGCCAGAGCTAGACAACTGTCGCTAGAACTAGACGACCGTCGCTAGAGCTAGACGACCGTCGCTAGAACCAGACGACCGTCTCTAGAGTTAGACAACTGTTGCCAAAACCAGATAACTGTCGCCAGAGCCAGACAACCGTCGCTAGAACTAGATAACCGTCGCTAGAACTAGATAACCGTCGCCAGAACTAGACGACCGTTACTAGAACTAGATAACCGTTGCTAGAACTAGATAACTGTCGCCAGAGCTAGACAACCGTCGCTAGAACTAGATAACCGTCGCTAGAGCTAGACGATAACGACTAGCTAGCGAGCACTATAAACAATTCGATCGATTAATCGAATTAAGGTAGCACAGACAGGTAGGCATAAATAGGGAGATACTAACGGGTAGGTAGATACAGATAGGTAAGTAGATACAGATAGGCAAGCAGATGCAAACAGGTAAGTAAATGCAGACAGGCAAGCAGATGCAGATAGGTAGGCAGATACTAATAGGTAGGCAAATATAAACAGGTAGGCAGATATAAATAGGTAGGCGATGCAGATAGGTAGGCAATGTAGATAGATAGGTAATGCAGATAGGTAGGTAATATAGACAGGTAAGTAGATATAGATAGGCAAGCAAATATAGACAGGTAGGCAGATGCTAATAGGTAGGTAGATATAGATAGGTAGGCAGATATAAATAGGTAGGCAATGCAGATAGGTAGGTAATATAGGCAGGTAGGTAAGTTAATAAGTAGATAGGTAGAAGAGAACCATTGCTATATTATATTAAATTATCTAAAATAATATTATTTATTTTGCTAGCCTTATAAATAGCTTTAAAGTAGCTTTTATTTATTTAAAATATGTTATTAGTATAAAAGAGGTAAATATAATTATAGTTGCCAAATACGCAGATTACTGGTAGGTTGCGCACAGGTTGCGTATAGGCTACGCGTAGGCTGCGCGCAGGCTGCGTGTCAAAAAAACATAATATAGGCTAGTTGGTCGAGTTGCTAAATGACCTTAACTGCGCGCCAATTACGTCAACCACTAACCATTGAGGCTATTAAAAGGGTACCATATTTTGCCAATAAGGTATAGATTTTAGAGACTTGCCTTATAAGCTTTTTTTAGTTTAGGTAAAGGTTAAATATTATTAAATATACGCCCCTAATTGTTCGAACTAGCCTTTTACCAAGTATTAATAATTAGTGCGTTTAAGCCCAACTTCTGTTTTTTTGGCCATAGAGAGAGCCTATAGAAAGGATTAAAGTGGTCTATTATAACTATAGCCTATATAAGTAGCTTAGCATGGGCTAGCATAGGTATATATATAGGTATAGTGTTACGGACGCTTTAAGTACAATGTTATAACTACTTAGGGAAGAGTCGCAGGAAGCTAGTTAGTTAATATAGGTATGGTCTAAGATGGATCTGGTGGAACCATGTGACAAAAAATAGTAAGCGAGTTACATAATGTTATACACAGTATATAAAGTGTACGCAGTGTACGGCTATATATAATACGTATAACACGTACCTTATGTACAAGAGAGGATTTCTTAGGAGTATAGTTATGTATTTAAAGGACCTTAGTTCCTACTGTAGATAGTTCTCTCCTTATAGTAAATCTCAGAATATAATTGGAGTTAATCTGTTAGGCAACCACTCCACTAGTTATTATTATATTGTTATTTTATCCTTACCTATATACCTAGCCTAATAATAGAACCTACTGTAGTTCCTACTATAAGGTTCCGTTACATATTTACTACTAAGGTTATAGTATTGGAACAAACTCGAATAATATACTACTAAAAGCAGCACCAGTTGTAACAGCGTTAGTAATAGCCACAACCTTAGGGCCAGGAGATACTAGTATAGACAATAGGGATTCTTAAGTGGTTACGCAAGGTCAGTTATAGGAAATGGTTAATCACTTATAAAATAATAATAGGATACTTAAAGAACGCATTAATGGAATTAGAGTAGTAAAGATTAAGTTACCTTTAATTAAACAATTTTTAGGAGAGAAGTTAAAGCTTAAGGGATTTCTTACACAGATACACTTTAAGGTAGTACAGGAAGGAGCAAAGTTAGTAATATCATTAGATTAAGTAGCCTATATAGGATTATTCCTAACAGGGAGGGCACTTAAGTAGTTTAAGCTATATCTTACAGAAATATAGGCTAATGGTATAACAACTACTAACTAAGACATACGGTATATATTTGCTAGTTGGAACAGGTTCACGGAATAACTAACGCAGATATTTAAAGACCTAGAGGCTACAACTATAGCAAAACAAAAGCTTTAGAACTTAGTATAACACACTTTAATAATTAAGTATATAATATAGTTTTAAACACTAGCTATATAGGTTAAGTGGAATAATAAGGCGCTCATAGCATAGTATAAATAGGGACTTAAGGCTAAAGTCTAGGATATAATTATCCTAATGGAAGATACGGATACTTTAAGAGAGTTAATAGATTAGCTAATAAAGATTAATAATAGGATTTACCAAAGGGAACAAGCTAAGAGAGGGTAAGACAGAGTTCCACAGTTATATAAGGCGTAGAGTACATAATAATAGATATAGAGTTAAAAACTATGGAATGGCGCAGAGCTAATAAACCTAAGTGGTACTAAAGAAACCTAAAGATAGGAAAAGAAACTATAAAAACCTAGAGGTTAAGGATTAAGTGATTAAAGGACCTAGGAGCAAAGGCCAAACCAGAGATTTTAGCAGCAGAAGACGTTTAGGCGGACTCTATAGTAAGAAAAATAGTTTAAAGATGGAGCTTGTATAAATTGTGGAAAACAAGGTCATTTCGCCAGAGACTATAGAGGTAGTTAGAGTAACTATATAGTAAAGGAAACCAGACCAGCAGATGGCACGTACATACAGAGGGATGATAGTGCACTGTAAGGAATAAAAGAGTGTTTAATTAACAGTTTTGCATATTATTATAATAACGCATGCCGAATTTATAAAGACGCTAAGTACGGCGTAAGCTATTGGCCATAAGAGCTAGAGTTAAGAGGACTTAAAGAAACCAAAAAGTTAGACAAAGAATAAGATTAACTCTATAAGCTAGATTAAGATGTTATAGCAATATATAGGCAAAGATTAGTAGTAATAATAATGGAGTTAGAGTACTTATTAATTACTAGCAATAAGGATAAAAAGGAGGCTAACTAGGAGCACTTAAACCTTAATAACGCAATAGAAGCAGAGGCTAAGACTATTACTAAACAAGGTTTAGTAACAGATGTTATAACACCATTAGATACAATTTCCATTACTTTATAAGATAATAGGAGTAACGTTTAGAAGAAACTAAGTAAGTAGATAACTGCTAGTGCTAGCTTATTATTTAATAAAGGTAAAAGGCCACAGGCTTAAGATTTTCAAGAAGAGATAAAAAAAGCTTAAGATTTTTAAAGTAAGATAAGACACACCCAAGGACCTATAACAGATGAAAACTAATAGGAAAGGGTAGTAACTTAGTTTAATAACAAACGAATAAGTATAGGACGTAAGTTTAAGAACTACAAGTTTAGAGAATAAATAAGAACGTTAGCAATCCTAGATAAACGTAGTGTTTAGCCTAAAGATTAAACAGTTAATACTAGGATTAAAAAGTAAGATAACTATAAAGATTTAGCTGCAAGATATAGAAAATAAAAAACTATAGATAAGTTCAGGACAAGAATTATTATATAGTAAGAGTAGAAGCTAGATAAGAGGTTAGCTATACTAGGTTATATAAGGAACAGAGCACCTATATAAAAAGTTACTAATAGGCTAAGTACAGGGACACCTAGGGTAAAGTAATTAGATAAACTAGAATAAGAAGAGGATCTAGATATTCTAACCAGGTTTAAAGAAAGATATACTAAAGGATATTATAATATAGCGATAATAAGGTACTTTCTAATAGATAAACTATACACACTAAACCAGTTGTATGGAAAGTGGTATAGGCAACGACACAGTAACGAATAGGAAGATTTTTATATATAGCTAAATAAAAAAGTTGTCTAAGACTAACCTATTACGGAGAAACGCATAAGTCACATTAAAGGAGTATTAATTATAACGTTAAGGAACCTAGAAAAGGGATCTAGGGATTAGAGAAGTAAGTAATAAATCTTAGTACCCGTAGTAGAGATACTAGTGGTTAGGTTAACTAGGTATAGGTTTAAACTTAAAGATAAAGACAAAGACAAACTAAGAGTTAACCTAAAACATATAGCGTATTATATACTATCGTGGATAGCTTATATGGATAACACGTATAATATGCATAGAGTACCTAAAGATAAGAACTGGAAGTACCTAGTAAGGATATATTAGGCACTAAAGGAAAAGCGGTTTAGGAACGCTAAGTATATACATAGTTGGCACCTAGTAGAAGTATAGGGTTAAGGAGACTTAATACTTTAACCAGGAAGATTCCTTACAGAAGAATGCCTAGACGGATAATAGTGGTAGGAGTGCCCAGAGAACACTTGTCTATAGTATATAGAGGAAAAGAAACGAATTAAGTATTAGCTAAAGTTGGACTAAGTATAAGCAGGATCTAGCAGCTAATAGTTAGGAAAAGGGGAGGCATATGGGACTAGAGGGAACTAGTATTAGAGCCTTAGACCCTTAAAGGAATTTAAGGACAATACCTAAATTTAAGAGCTAAGTGGCAAGATTAGCAGTTTAAAGTGTTGGTAGATAGTAGAGTAATTAGGAACCATATATCACCAAAGGTAGTAGAAAGGATAGGGTTACTATATAGACAAAAGGAACACCTATATCCACTTATAACAATTTTAGGAGATTAGATAGCCTATAAAGGAGGCATTATTAATCTTAAAATAGGACCTATTTAGATAACTATTAAAGGGAAACTAGTTAGAATGTCTTTTAATATCCTACTATTAGGACAGGATAAGGCGATATTAGAAATGCCTTAGTTATAGGAGTACAATCTAAAGATCAATTAGGTTATAGGTTAGGTCGATATTAAGGATATATAATAGCGTAAAGTGCAACAGTAAACTAAGTTGGTATAGTACTAAGTTGGAGCGATATATAAAGAAACTGAGCGAGGCTTAAGTTATGTACCAAAGAGATACTATAAGTATAGTAAAAAGTTATAGTTACTAGAAAGTGAAAAGCTGTTAGAGTATATAGCTTGGGACTATAAGATAGAATTAGAAGAGGGAATAAGTCTAAAGTTCTTTTTAATCTATAAGCTTACTAAAACGGAGTTAGTAGCGCTTAAGGAGTTTATTTAGAAGAACTTACGTAAGGGATATATTAGACCATTATAGTTATTAGCAGGATATCCAGTACTGTTCATCCTAAAGAAAAATGGAAAACTTAGGATGTGTATAGATTATAGATAGTTAAACAGTATTACTAGAAAGGATAGGTATCCTTTACCCTTAATTAGCGAAATCTAAGATAGGATAAGTAATGTAAAGATCTTTATAAAGATAGATTTAAGATGGGCGTACTATTAGATTAAAATTAAGGAAGGCGACAAATAGAAGGCAGCCTTTAGGTCAAAGAAAGGACTATATAAACTATTAGTTATACAATTTAGGCTTATAAACGTACTAGTAACGTTCTAGAAGCGAATTAATAGTGTATTAGGAGAACACCTAGATGAATTTATTATGGTATACCTTGACGATATTATTATCTACTTAGAGAGTAAGGAAGAGTATGGAGAACACGTTAAATGGGTTTTAAAGAGACTACAAGAAGAACAGATGCTAGTAGTAATTAAGAAATGCGAGTTCTTTACTAAGAAGACCAATTTTGTTGGATTTATTATTAAACTAGGCCAACTTAGTATAGATCCAAAGAAGATTAAGGCTATAGTGAATTAGTAGGAACTAGAGAATGTTACACAGTTAAGATCGTTTCTAGGGTTTTGCAATTACTGCAGAAGGTTTATAGCGTAATAGTTATAAAATGTTAAGCTATTTACGCGGTTAATAAAGAAAGAAGAACTATGGGTATAGGGAAAGGAATAATAAGAACTATTTAAAAGAATTAAAGAGTTGTTTACCTAGGAGCTAGTTTTTAAGATCTATTAACTAGGTCTAGAGACAGTTATAGAAATAAATATATTAGACTTTATACTAGGGGTATACTTTATACAGAAATATCAAGATGGATGGCACCTAGTGGCATACTATAGTTGGAAGATGACGCTACTAGAGTTAAACTATAATATCTATAACAAGGAGTTGTTAGGTATAGTTATAGTACTTAAAAAATAGAGAGCATTCTTACAAGGCACAGAGAAACTATTTATGGTTAAGATGGATTATAAGAACCTTATAGGATTCCTAATAATAAAGGAACTCAACCAAAGATAGGTTAGATAGGCAGAAATGCTTATAGAATACTATTTCGAAATTTAGTATACTAAGGGTACAGATAATACACGAGCAGACGCTCTAAGTAGAAAGGCTGAACTATAAAGTAATAAAAAGCTATTGGGAGCTTTATTACGAAGGGATTAAGACGGATTAATTAGGTATAATTATCCAAAGATTATAGTAACTAAGGAAAGTTAGATCTATAACTTACTAGAAAGTAATTAGACACAGAAGATTTAAAAAGCATAGGCAGAGGATCTAGACTTAGAGTAATATAAAAATAGAGAAGTAATATATATACCTAAGTCTATTACAGAAGAATTTGTTAAGGAATTCTATAAGGGAATAACATAAAAACACAACAGAGCTATAGGCTTAGTATTAAGACTTTAAAAAGAGTATATTATTTAAGGAATTTAGGGACTAGTAAGATAAGTTATAAAGAAATATCTAAATTGCCAAAGAAATAAACCGACAAGGTATAAGCCGTATGGAGGGCTATAACCTATTAAGACACCAGGAAGACCATAGGAGGTTATATTATAGGACTTTATTGTTAAGTTACTAAAGTTAAGAGATTCTATTATAGGACAAGATTATAACGCGATTTTAGTAATAGTGGATAAGCTAATAAAGTAGGGATACTTTATAGCATGCATAAAAGAGATATTAGTAGAAGATGTCGCTAGAATCTATATAAAGGAAGTGTTTATAAGACATAGAGTACTAGATAAGATTATATCAGACAAAAATCTAAGATTTATAGTAATATTTTAGGAAGTATTTCTAGCAGAATAAGGAGTTTACGTAGTAATATCTATAGCGTATTATCCGCAGACGGACGGATAAACGGAAAGACTAAACTAGACACTAGAATAGTATCTAAGGCATTATATTAATTACGCATAGAATAATTGGGTATTGTTATTACTAGTTATATAGTTTACATACAATACAACACTATAAGAAGGAATAGGGACATTACCATTTAAGGCGAATTATAGATATCAGCTAAGAACATCGTTATCGCCATATTAAGCAAAAAAGACAAGTAGTATAGCTAAATAAAGAATAGAGATATTAATAAATCTTTATGCAGACCTTAAAGAAACAGTGAAACTAGTATAAGAATAAATAAAAAGGTACTATAATACTAAGAGATCTGAGGGACCAGATCTTAAGGAGGGGGATAAAGTATAGCTACTATATAAAAACTTTAAGAGTTAATGACTAAGTAAGAAGTTAGACTATATTAGACTAGGACCTTTTAAAGTTAAGTAAAGAATTTTATTGGTTATATATAAGTTAAACCTATTAGCCAAAATGAAAATCTACCCTATATAATATATTGCAATGCTAGAGCTAGTATATGGGAATATTAAGCCACTAGTCTATAAGGCAGACATATATAGAGGACAAAAGGAAGATAAATAGCAAGTTTTAAAGATTATCAGTTACGAGGATATAGATAATAAAATATAGTATAAAGTAAAGTGGATAGGCTATAGTAAGACTACCTAGAAACTACTAAGCAACCTAAGGAACGCTATAGGAAAGGTATAGGAGTATTAGAAGAAAGTAGGTTAGGTAATATTAATAAAGAAGGATTGCCAAAGAATGAGTTACCTAAGGGGGACCTAAGAGGAGCAATTACTGAGCTACTTAGAGTTATTTCCCTTATAGGAGAAGAGCTAATCCTTTTATTACCTAGCTTAGATAAACCCTATTAAACTAGTTTTTACTTCTTAGAACGGACCTTCTTACGGACATGTTTAAGACGAAGAAGATGGGCAAAGGCTAATAGACGGGCTTTAAGGGCACGCTATTAAGTAGCTATAGCCTCCTGCTCTGCTTTCTATAAACGATAAAGCTTATCTAAGGTGCTTAAGAGCTTACCGTTAAGCTTTGTAGTGGTAGATTAAATATAAGACCCTATAATAAGTTACTTAGGGAACTTAAAGACTGTTAAAAGTTATAGAACGCGTATACTTAGCGTTAGAGATAGAGCGAACATTGCAGGATAATTAAATATTTGCTTTAGTGCACTCTAAGCAAGATAAGGGTTATTAAGACAAGGGACTTGCTATTATAACACACACTAACCCCGCTTTCGCATAACAAGAATATGGAGACAACATTATCTCACTAAGCAACAGTATGGCAGCCATAGTGCGAGCATAACGTTGTGCTTGTAAAGAAGAAGAAGCTTTAGGTATAATAAGCAAGGATATTAACTAGACTAATTAAACGGATATTACACCTCTAGTAGACGACTTAGAGATATTAGGAATCTTTAAGGACAAAGATAAAGAGGAGGGAGATAGTGTTACAGACGCTTTAAGTATAATATTATAACTACTTAGGGAAGAGTTATAGGAAGCTAGTTAGTTAATATAGGTACAGTCTAGGATAGATCTAGTAGAACTATATAACAAGAAATGGTAAGCGAGTTATATAATATTATATATAGTATACAAAGTGTACGCAGTATACGGCTATGTATAATATGTATAACACGTACCTTACGTATAAGAGAGGATTTCTTAGGAGTATAGTTATGTATTTAAAGGACCTTAGTCCCTACCGTAGATAGTTCTCTCCTTGTAGTAAATCTTAGAATATAATTAGAGTTAATCTATTAGGCAACTACTCCACTAATTATTATTATGTTGTTGTTTTGTCCTTACCTATATACCTAGCCTAATAATAGAACCCACCGTAGTTCCTGCTACAAGGTTCCGTTATATATAGAGTTAAACTTAGCCTATTATTATACTCCCTACTAAAGTAGTTCTAGTTTATATCTTAATTATTTTATACCATTAGTGCTTCTGTCCTTAGTAGTACTTAGTTAATAATAGCGTTTATTAGGCAATATATTATAATAACCCTATGTATATAGGTAAATAGTTAATCTATATACTAGGTATATAGGCCTTACTATTTTCTAAACTAATAACTTAGAATAGGTGGCAGATTTAAGCTTATATTAAGTTATATTAGTCCTATAGCGAGTATCTTAAGGGCAATAGGGGTGTAGTGGAATCTTATTACTATTGGATTTATCCTTAGGTATACACTAGTCTTACTAAGCTTGCTAAGACTATAGGCTCTATCTTATTAACTATATGGCACTATTATAAAGTGGATATAGGTCGCACCTAGCTACAAGACGCTACAATAACCTATATATTAGATGATTTGGCTATAGTAGAGAATAGTATTAGTTTAATATATTAGTGTTAAAGATGTATTTAATGGCCTATAAAAAGAGTACTAATGTAGATTGTTAATAAGAGAGAGGAGAAAAGTAAAAATTATAAAGGGGCTCTTTAATTTTAAGCCTTACTTACTTAGGTTAAGCTATCTAGCATATCTAGCTGAGCTAGCATATATGCGCAACCGTGCACATATTAATACTATATTAGAAATATTGGGTATATAAAATGTAGTATAGTATATAGGATGGTTAGTATAATATAAATATAATATTAGCCCTTAGTTTTTTTTTTAGGCTAGATAAAGGTTTTCTATTTCCGCTTTAACTTATTGCTTGCTAATTCCACTTTATATATAGAAACTGTTGGCCTAAGTGTACTACTAATTTCCTATATAGATGCCCTTAAACCCCTAGGCCTAGAATAGTTCCTATAATAAGGCCTTATGGGAAATACCACGGTAGACTCGCTAATAGGCTGGGTATATAGGTAAACAGGAAACCAATAATGTAATAAGTACAAATAATAACTGGTAGAGTGGTTGCCTAACAGATTAACTCTAATTATATTCTAAGATTTACTATAAGGAAAGGAACTATCTAGGTAGGGACTATAGTCCTTTAAATACACATCTATACTCCTAAGAAACTCTCCTTATACGTAAAGTACGTGTTATATATATTGTACGTACGTTCCGTTTGTACATCGCGTACTCTACGTATAACATTATATAACTTGCTTACTATTCCTCGTTATATAGTTCCATGGGTTCCATCCTAGACTATACCCTTATTAACTAACTAGCTTCCTCCAACTTTTCTCTAAGTAGTTATAGCATTATACTTAAAGCGTCTATAATACCATCTCCCTCCTCTTTATTTTTGTCCTTAAAGATTTCTAATATCTCCAAGTTGTTTATTAGAGGTATAATGTCCGTCTAATTAATTTAGTTAATATTATTACTTATTATACCTAAGGCTCCTTCTTCTTTATAAGCACAACGCCACGCTTAGACTATTGCTGTAATACTATCTTTTAGTAAGATAATGCCATCTCCCTATTCTTGTTGTGCGAAAGAGGGGTTGGTTTATATTGCGTTGGCGAATCCTTTATCTTAACAACCCTCTTTCTGTTTAGAGTGCACTAAAGCAAACATTTAATTGTCCTACGACGTTTGCTTAGTTTCTAACGCTAATTATACGCGTCTTATTACTCTTAACAGTCTTTAAGTACCCTTATTAATTGCTGCTAGGGTCCTAGATTTAATCTACCGCTGCAAAGCTTAATAATAAGCTAACTTAAGCGCTAGCTAATTTAGAATGTTCTTATAACGTAAAATAGAGGGCCCTTAAAGCTCGCATTACTGCGTCTGCCCGCCTGCTTTATCTTAAGAAGGTTTATAAAAAGGTGCGTTTTAAGGAGTGGAAGCTTGTGGAACAAGGCCTTTAGGAACTTAGCGATAAAAGAACGGATTCTCTTTTAATAGAGAGGGAAATAACTCCAAATATATCGGCAGGTGCTCCTCTTAGGTCCCCCTTAGGTAACTCATTCTTTAGTAATCCTTCTTTATTAATACTACCTAACCCTTTTTCTTCTAATACTTCTATACCTTTCTTATAGCATTTTTAGATTATCTAGTAGCTCCTAGGTAGTCTTATTATAGCCTATCTACTTAACTTTATACCATGTTTTGTTATCAATGTCCTTATAACTAATAATCTTTAAAACTTTCTATTTGTCTTCCTCTTATCCTCTATACATATCTGCCTTATAGACTAGTAGCTTAATACTCCCATATACCGGTTCTAGCATTATAATGTGCTATATAGGGTAGATCTTTATTTTTTTGGTAAGTTAAGTCTATATATAACTTCTAAGATTTTTACTTTGACTATAAACGGTCCTAGTCTAATATAGTCCAACTTCTTGCTTAGTCGTTAACTTTTAAAATTTTTATGTAGTAGCTATACTTTATCTCCCTTCTTAAGATCTAGTCCCTTAGATCTCTTAGTATTATAGTACCTTTTTATTCTTTCCTGTACTAGTTTAGCTATTTCCTTAAGGTGACCATGGAGATTCATTAAGTTCTCCATTCTTTCTTTAGCTGTGCTACTTATCTTCTTTACTTATTATGGCAATAATAATATTCTTAGCTTATATCCGTAATTCGCCTTAAAAAGTAATATGCCCATCCCTTCTTATAGTGTAGTATTATATGTAAACTATATAACTGGTAGTAATAATACCTAATTATTCTGTACGTGATTAATATAATGCCTTAGATACTGTTCCAATGTTTAGTTTAGTCTCTCTATTTATCTATCTGTTTATAGGTAATATGCTATTAATGTTACTGCTTAAACCCTTTATTTTGCTAAAAATACTTCCTAGAATACTACTATAAATCTTAGATCTCTGTCTAATATAATTTTTGTTAGTGCTCTATATCTTACAAACACTTCTTTAATATAGATTCTAGCTATATCTTCTATTAAGATTTCCTCTATGCACGCTATAAAGTAGCCCTACTTGGTTAACTTGTCCACTATTATAAAGATTACGTTATAATCCTGCCTAGTAATAGGGTCCTTTAACTTTAGTAGCTTTATAATAAAGTCCCATAATATAACCTCCCACGGTCTCTCTAGTATTTTAACAGGTTGTAGCCCTCTATATGGCCTATGCCTTATTAGTTTGTTTCTTTAGTAATCTGGACACTTCTTTATAACTTATCTTGCTAGTCCCTAGATTCCTTAAATTATATACTCTTCCTAAAGTCTTAACACTAAGCCTATAGCTCCGTTGTGTCCTTATATTACTCCTTTATAAAAGTCTTCTATAAACTCTTTTACGACTGCTTTTGGTATGTATATAGCTTCTTAGTACTTGTACTGCTCTAAGTCTAGATCTTTATTCTATACTTCCTAGATTTTTTATAACTACTTACTCTCTAGTGTCTTATAAACTTATTCTAGTCCTTCTATTATAGCTGCTAGCTTTAGATAATTATACCTAACCAATCTATCTTTGTCTTTTCTTAACATAGCGCCTAATAACTTTTTATTGTTCTGCAACTCTGCCTTTCTACTAAGTATATCTGCTCTTGCGTTTTTAGTACCTTTAGTATACTAAATTTCAAAGTAATATTTTGCAAGCATTTCCGCCTATCTAACCTATCTTTGGTTTAGTTCCTTTGTTATTAGAAACCCTATTAGGTTCTTATAGTCTATTTTAACTATAAATGGTTTCTTAGTGCCTTATAAGAATACTCTCTATTCCTTAAGTGCTATAACTATACCTAATAACTCCTTGTTATAGATATCGTAGTTTAACTCTAGTGGTGTTATTTTTCAACTATAGTACGCTACTGGGTGCCATCCGTCTAGATGCTTCTGTAGTAGGTATGCTCCTAATACAAAATCTAATATATCTATTTCCATAACTGTGTCTAACTTTAGTTAGTAGATCCTAAGGATTGGATCTTAGGTAAACAACTCTTTAAGTTCTTTAAACAGTTTCTTTTGCTTACCACCCCACATCTATAGTTCCTCTCTTTTTGTTAGTCTCGTAAACAGCTTAATGCTCTTTAACCACTGTGCTATAAACCTCCTATAGTAGTTGCAAAACCCTAGGAACGATCTTAACTACGTAACATTCTCTAGTTCTTACCAACTTACTATAGTTTCTACTTTCTTTAGGTCCATGCTAATCTTACTTAGTTTAATAATAAATCTAATAAAATTAGTCTTCTGGGTAAAGAACTTGCATTTCTTAATTACTACTAGCATCTTTTCTTCTTATAGTCTCTTTAAGATCCATTTAACATATTCTCCATATTCTTTCTCGTTTATTAAGTAGATAATAATATTATTAAGGTATGCCATAATAAACTTATTAAGGTGTTCTCCTAACACATTATTAATTCTTTTCTAAAATATTACTAGTGTGTTTATAAGCCTAAACTGCATTACTAATGGTTTATATAGTCCTTTCTTTAACCTAAAGGCGGCCTTCTATTTATTACCTTCCTTAATCCTAATCTAATAGTACGCCCACCTTAGATCTATCTTTGTAAAGATTTATGCGTTGCCTATCCTATCTTAGATTTCGCTAATTAAGGGTAAAGGATACCTATCCTTTTTTATAATACTATTTAACTATTTATAGTTAATACACATTCTAAGTTTTCTATTTTTCTTAGGGATAAATAATACTGGATATCCTGCTGATAACTATAATAGTCTAATATATCCCTTTTATAAGTTTTCCTAGATAAACTCCTTAAGCGCTACTAACTTAGTTTTAGTAAGCTTATAAATTAGAAAGAACTTTAGACTTATTCCTAGTTCTAATTCTATTTTATGGTCCCATACTATATACTCCAACAGCTTTTTACTTTCTAGGCTCCATAGCCTTTTACCATACTTATGGTATCTCTTTAGTATATAACTTAAGCTTTGCTTAGTCTCTTTATATATTACTCCAACTTGGTACTATACCATCTTGGTTTATTATTACATCTTACATTATTATATATCCTTAATATTAACTTGCCCTATAATCTAATTAATCCTTAAATTGTACTCCTGTAACCAAGGCATTCCTAATATTGCCTTATTCTTTTCTAACAGTAGGATATCAAAAGACATCTCAACTAGTCTCCCTTTAATGGTTAACTAAATTGGTCCTGTTTTAAGGTTAATAATACCTCCTCTATAGGCTATTAGATCTCCTAAAATCGTTATTAATAGGTATAGATATTCTTCCTATCTGTATAGTAACCCTATCCTTTTAACTGCTGCTAGTAATATATAATTCCTTATCACTCCACTATCCACTAGCGCCTTAAACTTTTAATCTTACTAACTAACTCTTAAGTTTAGATGTCGTCCTGTAATTCCTTTAAGGGTTTAAGGCTCTACTACTGGCTCCCTCTAGTCCTATAGACCTCCGCTTTTCCTAACTGTTAACTACTAGATCTTAACTATACTTAGTCCCTCTATAGCCAATACTTAGTTTATTTCTTTTTTTTAACATACTAAGGACAAGTATTCTCTAAGCACTCCCACCACTATTATCTATCTAGGCATTCTTCCATAAGGAATCTTTCTAGTTAAAGTATTAAGTCTTCTAACTCCTATACTTCTACTAAGTCCCAACTATGCATATACTTGGCGTTCCTATACCGCTTTTCTTCTGTTATCCAATATATCCTTATTAGATACCTATAATATTTATCCTTAAGTATCCTATGCATATTACATATATCATCCATATATACAATCCACGTCAATATATAATACGCTAGGTGCTTTAGGTTAACTCTCAGCTTATCTTTATCCTTAAGTTTAAACCTCTCCCGTATTAACCTAAACGTTGCCATATTATTTACTAGTACCAATATCTGCATTATCTCTCTCTAGTCTACGGTCTATTCCTTTAGGTTCTTTAATATTATAACTAACGCCCCTTTTATATAGCTTATCTACGTCTTAGATATAGCCTAGTCTAGTATAACTTTTTTATCCAGCTATATACAGAAATCTTCCCACTTATTATTCCCTTTTTGCTTATACTACTTCTAATATAGCTCTATAAGTATATACAATCTATCTATAAGGAAGTATCTCTTTATTGCTGTATTGTTGCAGCCTTTAGTATATTATTCTATAAATCTAGTTAGAATCCCTAGATCCTCTTCTTATTCCAGTTTATCTAACTACTTAGCTCTTAGCATTCCTACCCTTAACCTATTTATAACTTTTCGTATAGGTGCTCTATCCCTTATACGTCCTAGTATAGCTAATCTCTGGTCTAGCTTTTGTTCTTGCTATAAGATAATTTGTTGCCTAAACTTATCTATACTTTCTTTTCGTTTTTATCTTCCAAAAGGATCCTTAAAGTTGTCTTACTTCTTAATCACCATATTAACTTTTTAACCTTTAGGCTAAACACTATATTTACCTAGAACTGTTATGGACCTTATTTATTCTTTAAAATCTTGGCTCCCTATATCAGAATTAAGCAAGAGATGCTGACTAAGCTCTGCATCGTCAAACTCTGCATACAATCTACATAGACATCAACCACATCTACTACATCACGAGTCAATCAATATTCATCATCTGCGTCATCTCTATCATCAATTAGATCCTCAAGAGAGCTCCGCTGTAACCTTATAACCTTGTAATTCCAACAGGTTATAAGCCCGGGTAGCGATACCTCTCCTGACTCAAAAATCGACCCCGGAAATAACCTCGTCTACCTTAACCACAACAGCACCTACATACGACCACAAGGCTAGTAAAATCGTCATTTTCAATGGAGACAACTTTGCAGACTAGGAGCGCACCTGCAAGGTAGCCCTAATCATATCAGAGGGCTGGGATTTTATCACTAGTGCAGAGGACCCAAATCAAGTCAATTCAGCTAACGGAAGAAGAAGATGAGGGGAAGCAAACAAGATTATCTACAATTCGATAGGAGACGACCGTCAGGAAGAGATACGTGCGATAATAAAGGCGTACAATATTTAAGAAATATGGAAAGGAATAAAGAAGTTTAATAATGCCAATAACAAGGTCTACATCTCTAGACTTCATAGGGAGTTCTATAGCACTATATTTAACCCTACAAAGATATAAATCATTGAGTTCCTTTATATACTTAATTGATTTAAGATTAATCTAGCTTTAACACCTTAAGCACTTACCAACAATAATATTAAAGAGTAACTCCTCCTAGCCCTACCGAGCAATGTTATATAGTAAAATGTGAAGACCTAGTGTCTATAAGACAAACGAGACCTTAAGAGTTGCATTACCCTTCTTCAGGAGCAAGAGACTACTCTCCTTATATAGACTGCTGCACTCGCATATAAGAGGAAAGACAAACCTAAGGGGAGAAGGGACAACTAAGGTCGATTAAGAGGAGGTAGGAGCAGAGGTCGTGCTAGTAGATTTAATCATTCCTTATCTTATTATAGCTCGTCGTCTTAAGTAAGTAAGGGGCCAAGGTAACTAGAGAAAGACAAGTGCAGAGCATACTATTAGAAAGGTCATTATTAGAAAGACTATCCCCTACTTAGATAATTCCAATTTAATAACGCCAGAAAGACAAATTAAGGTACTCCTAAGGTAGAGGAAGTAGGGAATATAGCAATAGCTAAGGAAGAATTTAACAGCGATTTAATCTACCTTAACCTTAACCCTAACCCTAAACATACCTAAGCACTTTACTAGTAACCAATTAGACCTAACACACTTAAAGAGATAGAATACGCTATAATAGGTCCGCACTGTAAATAGGATTATTATCCCTGCTATAGGATATAGCTAAGCTTAAATCGGTACCCTAAAGCTAAAAGACGTCTAGCTTGTACCTTTATTTAGGTTAATTAAGCTAATCTTAATAAGGACTCTTACTCAGGAAAGCTATTTAATTATATTTAACCTAGATAATTAAGCTACTGGCAAGCATAAATTAGGTACAACATTTAAGGCTACTATAAAGAATAACCTATACGTACTATAAGAGCATTAGGGAGCATTTAATGCGACAGTAGAAGCATATAATTTATAACTAAGCCTTAACAAAATAGATGCTAAACTATAGCACCGCCAAACTGGATATATAAATTACAGCGACCTATTTAAGCTATAGCACTCCTTACTAGGCATAAAGCTTAAGAAGAGACTAGTACTAGTTAGTAAGAGTATATGCAAAGCTTATCTAGCTAGAAAGATACAAGAAATACTAAGTAAGAAGATAACTAAGCGCAAAAAGGTACCTAATTAAGGGCTATATTTTAATACTATAGGACAAATCGGTATATTAATTAGAGGTTATAACTACTACCTCCTAGCCCTAGACAACGCTACACGCTATACTTAGGTTATTCCTCTTAAACCCCTCTAAACTAAAGAGGTACTGCCATATATTAAAGAGATTATTGTAAGGGTAGAGAGGTTTACTAGTAATAAAGCTATATGGATTTAAGTAGATAATGGAAAGGGGGGGTTTGGCCGTAGATTTTAAGACGAACTAATACCCTAGGGTATTAATTTTAAACCTTATCCGCCATATAAGCACTTATATAATGGCGCAATTAAGCGCGCGATTTATATAGTTAACTATAAGATAAGGTCACTTCTATTTTAAGGAAATATACTAGTAGAGCTCTAGTGCTATGCAGTTAAACACGCTATCTGGATTAAGAATCAAGTACCGACCTTAGCACTTCCATTTAATAACGAGTACGGTAGTGCTATTACGCTATATAAGGTATATACCTAACAAGTTCCTAACTTAAAAAATCTAGTTATCTTTAGGTATTATGCTAACCTAATTAATACGCTTAAGAAACACCCTAGGAAGTATAATTTGAGAATAAAACCTAACTACGTTTTTATAGGGTTAAAAGGAAGTAGTTAATTTAAGATAATAAACCTATATACCTAAGCAATTAAGCTATTTGGAGATGCTAAAGTAAATAAGTATAGGTTCCCTTATAGAGCACCTTAGGTGCAAACTATAAGCCAAGCTATAAGATATAGTAACTAAGTAGGCCGCTTAGATTAAGTAAAAAGCCCAGGTTAAGATTAAGTGGGACGCTTAAATCACACTATAAGCTAAGCCACGAACCAACCTACACCTTCTCCTACTACCTTAAACGCGCTAATAGAGACTCTAGTTATAAAAACTATGAGTAGGCCAGATAGTAATTAAGTAGGCCGCTTAAATCGAGTGGGAAGCCTAGATTAAGACTAAGTAGGCTGCTCTAATTAAGTAGGAAGCCTAGGTTAAGATTAAGTGGAACGCTTAAATCTATAAGGTAATACTTAGGGTAGGACGCCCGTACGAAGTATATTAATACGTATTCCTTATACGCAGAGAATAAGGTCTAAAAGGTTGCTAAATATAAGGGTTTTTAATAATATGGTGGTTTAGTTAGTAATAGCTATAAAAGCTATCCACCTAGAAGTTAAGAATACTACCTCCTTAGGAGTACCTATAGCACTATTTAATGCTATTAAGCTAGATTAGGCCTTAAGGGAGGACGCTCCCAGCTAGATAAAAGCTATTTTTAAAGAATTTCTCTCTTTTAAGAGAATGCACACCTATACTATTATAAGGGGGAAGGTACTAGAAGGAAGGTCATTACTCCTAAGCAAGCTAGTTTTAAAGCACAAGTTTAACGCCAAAGAAGAAGTAATTTGTAAAAAGGCAAGACTGTACATTTAAGGAGATAAGTAGACCCCCGATATTGACTATTTCGAGATATTTACGTCTATTATATAATATAACACCTTTAGATTCCTAATAGTAAAGGTAGCAGCTAAAGACCTTAAGCTCAACTATATTAACGTTAAAACTACATTCTTAAACCCGCCGTTATAAGAACAGATTTATATATAGATCCCTAACCTATTAAGAGACTTCAAACCTAACCTTAAGGGCGTAAAAGACGCCTACTTAAAGCTAAATAAGTCACTTTACGGCCTAAAGCAGGCACTAAGAGAATGGTTTTAGATAGTTAAGAAGTTCTTTAAGAGCATAGGTTTAAAATCAGCTAACGCTAACCCTAATCTCTTTATAGGAAATAAAGTATATATCTTGTTATTCATTAACAATATACTAATCGCAGGAAAGCGCAGATACCTTAATATCACAAAAACAAGAATTTTAAGAGAATGGAGATGCAAAGACCTAGGTCCTATAGAGGTATTTATAGGCTTCTAAATTAATCAAGACCGTACAAACCGAACCCTTAAGCTATATAAGACAATATATACTAAGAAGCTACTTAAACGGCTAAAAATGGATAACTGTAATCCGGTTAAGCTACCAATACCAGCTAGCACTATTCTAAAAGCTAATATCAAAAGTCCCCTTAAGTACGACGATGCGACGGTATACCGGCAGATTATTAGCTCTACAATCTACCTCTTAAATTGCACACGTCCTAATACCAGCTACGCTGTCAGTTAGTTAGCTAGGTTTATGGCAGCACTAGGAGAATTACATTACCGCTTAAGCAAGCAGCTACTATAATATCTAAACGGCACCCCCAAAACTGGAATCACCTACTTAAATTAAAAGATTTACCTTCCTCTATGCAAGCTTACGTTAACTAACCTACCTACTAGCTACAGTATCTTTATTAACGCTATATAGGGAACAGAACACAATCGGATATCATTCTAGGGTATAGTAGTTATACGTTATAGGGGAGCGGTAATCTAGATGACTTAAAGGCAGAAGTTAATGGTATTGAGTTTAATAGAAGTAGAGAATATGGCAGCGTTAGAAGGAGTAAGGTTAGCAGTATAGCTTAAGAAGCTAACAAGAGATCTAGGAGAAAGAAACGATATTAACCCTTTTATCCCTACGCTCTATTACGACAATAAGAGCACAGTCGATCTGTTGTATAATACGAAACACTACTAGAAAGCCAAGCATATCGAGACTCGATACCTCTTTGTATAAAATAACATGGTTCAGCAAGGTTGACTTAAAGTGGTACATGTACTAGGTAAAGATTAACCTAGAGATATGCTTACGAAACAGCTACCAATCGACCAATTTATAAAGCACTATGTAACGCTAGGAATTAGTAACTGACGGAGACGGAGTAAGTGATAGAGGTTTTTTGCCTATTAGGTTTTCCCTCTATATATAGGCCGAATGGCACTTGTAAGGTATTTGGAAATAGCTTTACAATTGCCTATTTAGGACCAGATAAGGAGAGCGTCATCAGCATAGGAGAGTGTCAGAATTAAGTAAGAGATGCTGACTAAGCTCTGCATCGTCAAACTCTACATGCAATCTATATAGACATTAACCACATCTACTGCATTACGAATCAATCAATATTTATCGTCTGCGTCATCTCTATCATCAATTAGACCCTCAAAAGAGCTCCGCTGTGACCTTACAACCTTGTAATTCCAACACCCTAGGAATCTTCGTCCCAAGCTTATTCGCTTATTTTTAAACTAAGCTACTACCTTTTCCCATTAGTTGTCATCCATTATAGGTTCTTAGGTATATCTTATCTCACTTTAAGAATCTTAAGCCTCTGGCCTTTTGCCTTTATTAAGTGGTAAGCTAGTACTAGTAGTTATCTACTTGCTTAATCTTCTTTAGGTGTTACTCTTTCTATCTTATAAAGCAATGGATGCCGTATTTAACAGTGTTATAATACCCGTTACTAAACCACGTTCTATAGTGGTTTCAGTCTCTACTTCTATTACATTATTAAGGTTTAAGTGCCCCTAGTTAGCCTCCCTTTCTTCCTCATTACTATTAATTAATAAGTACTCTAACTCTATTGTTATTGTTGCTAATCTTTGTCCGCATGTTGCTGTGACATCTTAATCTAGCTTATAGAGTTAATCTTGTTCTTTATTTAACTCTCTAGTTTCTTTAAGTCCTCTTAACTCTAGCTCTTATGGCTAATAACTTGCGCCATACTTAACGTCCTTATAAATTTGGTATATGTTATTATAACAAAACGCGAAGTGCTTAACTGTACACTTAGTTATACCACATAACCTTCTTATTACTGGTCCTAGTCCTTCTTACTTAGTTCCTTTTACTATATAATTACTCTAACCACCTCTACAGTCTCTAGTATAGTGATCTTATTTTCCGCAATTTATATAAGCTCCTAATTTAAACTAATCTTCTTGTTATGGAGTCTGCCTAAACGTCTTCTATTAATAAGATCCCTAGTTTAGCGTCTATTCCTTAGTCCTATAATCACTTAATCTTTAACCTTTAGGTTTCTATAGTTTCTTACTCTATCTTTTAGATTCTTTGATACCGCTTAAGTCTATTAGCTCTAGCCCACCGTTCCATAGTTTTTAACTTAATATCTGTTAATACGTGCTCTGCGCCTTATATAACTGTAGAACTCTATCCTGCCCTTTCTTAGCTTATTCCCTTTAATAGATCCTATTATTAATCTTAATTAACTAATTTATTAACTCCCTTAGAGTTTCCGTATCTTCCATTAGGATAATTACGTCCTAGACTTTAGCTTTAAGTCCCTATTTATATTATGCCATAAGCGCCTTATTATTCCACTTAACCTATATTACAAGTGTCTAAAACTATATTATATACTTAATTGCTAAAGTACGTTATACTAGGTTCTGAAGCTTTCTTTCTACTATAGTTATTACTTTTAGGTCTCTAAATATTTATATAAGTCTTTCTATAAACCCGTTCTAGTTAGTAGATATAAACCATACTTTTTAATTAGTAGTTGTTATTCTATTTGTCTGAATTTTAGTAAGGTAAGGTTTAAACCACTTAAGTGCTCTTCCAGTTAAGAACAATCCTGTATACGCCACTTAGTCTATAGGTGTTGCCAACTTCACCCCTTCTTATATAACCTTAAAGTGCATTTTCGTAAGGAATCTTTTAAGTTTTAACTTCTTTCCTAAGAATTGTTTAATTAAGGGTAACTTAACCTTAGCTGCTCCAATTCCATTAATTCGGTCTTTAAGTGTTTAATTGTTGTCTGTTAATTAATTAACTATTTCCTGTAACTAACCCACCATAACTAGCTATAAATTAGTGTCCACTATGCTGGTATCCCCTCCTAATCCTAAGGTTGTAGCTGCTGTAAATAATATTATAACTAGTGCCTTTAACAGCGTTATAACTGGTGCTTTTGGTGGCATATTATTTAACTTTATTAATACCGTAACCTTGGTAGTAAATATATAACAAAGCCTTGTAGGAAATACTATGGTAGACTTACTAATAGGCTAGGTATGCAGGTAAACAGGAAGCCAATAATATAATAAGTATAAATAATAATTAGTGGAGTGGTTGCCTAATAGATTAACTCTAATTATATTCTAAGATTTACTATAAGGAAAGGAACTATCTAGGTAGGGACTATGGTCCTTTAAATACACATCTATACTCCTAAGAAACTCTCCTTATACGTAAAGTATATATTATACGTGTTATACGTACGTTCCGTTTATATATCGCGTACTCTGCGTACAATATTATATAACTCGCTTACTATTCCTCGTTATATGGTTCCACGGGTTCCATCCTAGACCGTGCCCTTATTAACTACAGTACTATATCAAAAGTTTGGGTCGCCTAGCCTATGCACACCAAAAACCATCAAAACTTACAACTTTTAAGATAGTAAACTAGAACAATAAATATATTAAAAAATAAAAAAAAGCTAAAAATATAATAAAATAGTATTTAAAGATAATATTTATTATATTTTAATTATTTATTAAAAGAATTAACGCTATTAATAAAATGTTTAAAGTTGGAATTTTTAGATTTTCATCAAAATTCGGCTAATTTCTATATAAATTTCCGAGAATATGCCACTATATTTCTATACTTTTTAAATAAAAACATAAATTTTTTTTTTAAAAAAAACCTAAGTAGATAGATAAATATATTATTTATTTATATTATAAAGGAAGCATTTTAATGTATTTATTATATGGGGGTGACAATATATAAGCAGAAAGATATTGAGTTATGGTAGTTTTTGGTGCGCATTGACCAGGCGACCCAGACTTTTGACGTGTGACTGTATATTAATCGTCTTATTAACAGGAAGGTATTAGACGTACTTTAAAACCCTATTAATAAGTACTAGGACCAAATTATATGTTTATCCTTGCCTATCTTTTAAGGGTGGGAGATCCGTAATAAAGTCTATAGTATAATATTACTATGGCTTACTAGTGGGGGGAACTAATTTAAGTAAACCCTATAGCTTGTGCCTTTGGATTTTATATACTTAACACTTCTTATAGTGGCTAATATACTCCTTTACTTCCTACTTAAGCTTTCGCTAGTAGTATTTGTGTTAAAGTAATTCCACTGTCTTAGCTTGACTATAGTGGCCACTTAAAGAATTATTATAATTCCTTATAAGGATCTTCTGTTATATATTTGCTTCCTATAGCACCCAAACCTTACTATATCTATACAGTAGGCCTATTGGGTCTAGCTCCTAATAGTAACGCCTAGTAGCTTCCTTTCTATTATGTTTCCGGTCTACTTTCGCATTAAAAATAGTATAGGAGGTGTCCCTTTATTATACCTTATAGATAAGATCTATTAACCTTTTAGATAGTTCTTAGGTAAAAGCTGTTTTGTTTTATACTGCTCTAAGTATATAACTAGATGGTACTATGGATCTTATAACTTTTCGGTGCGCGTATATTAGGAAGGCCGCTATAAGGTTAAAGTCCTTTAGTTATTATAGGGCTCTAAGTTCTAATTACTCTTTAGCTTTGCTATTGGTTTAAAGGGATAACTTAGCAATTAGTAGTGTATTACTAGGTTCCGAACTTATATTAGGGACGTCCTGTTTAGGTATATTTAGACCCTTATTGGCTGCGGACTAGATACTAGCTAGAATAGTAGTAGAAGCTAATGGGGTTTATACCGCCTAAGACTTAGTGCGTAGAGTTATAGGTGCTTAAGCATCCTATACCTAGAGCTTGTTCTATAATATAGGGAGTAAGATGTTTACTATTTATTTTCCTTCTTCTGTTTTAAAGCCTTTGGTATAGTCTAGCTGTTATAACGGTCCGTTAGTAGGGTTATTTTCTACTAGCTTATATTTAATCTTAAAGTTAAATTGCATAAGCTCCTCTGCCTATTTGGCTTATTAAGGTGTAAGCTCCTTTGTAGTTATAAAGTAGCGTAGATTATAATAATTTAAGAGTATATAAGTGGTATAGCTTGCGTACTCAAGGTAGTGCCGCCACTATTTAAAGCAGTTAACTATGGCTAGCAGTTCCTTATTGTGAGTATAATACCTAACTTTAGGTCCTTGGAATTTTTTACTATAGAATACTACCGGTTTTTAGTGGAGCTAGGTAGCGTCTAGATGCCTATTAGGTTATAATAGGATACTAGTAAAGGCAAAATTTAATATATTAGTAACTATTATTAGTAGCTAATCTAGGTTAAAATGCCGTAATAGTAGAGCTTCTGTAAACTTTATGTGTAGTTCCTAAAAGGCTTCCTGTACATTTCCGGGCCATATCCATAGTTTATACTATTTAGTTAATTCATTCTTGGTTTTCTTTCTTTCCGCCTTTAAGCTTTTTGCTTCTTAGGCCAAGTCTTAAAAAGCTTTAGTAACGTAGTTAAATAGGTATTAGGTAATATCTAAGTAGTTATAAATAAAGCGTTTATAGAAATTGGTAAAGCCTAGGAATACTTAAATATCTTAGTAGCTCTCTAGCTCTGGCTACTCTTAGATTGTCTGCACCTATACTAGGTCCATAACTATACCTATAGGCATTATAATGTACCTTAGGAACTCAACCTGCTTGGTATTAAAGATATACTTTAACGCCTTGGCGTAGAGGCCCTAATTATCTAAATATTCTTGTACTTTGCGGATATATTACTTGTGCTAATTCTTATCTTCTAAGCAGATTAGAGTATTATCTAAATAGACAATATATATACGGTTAACTAGTCCCCCTAAGGCTTTGTAAATGTATAATTAGAATGTCGCAGGCGCATTGGCTAGCCTAAAGGGCATTACCAGATATTTAAAGTGGCTGTATTGGGTTTTAAAAGCGGTCTTTTACTTATCCCCTTCTTTAATACGGGGCCTATAATAGGCGTCTTATAGATCTAGCTTTATAAAGATCTTCGCCCTAAATAGTTAATCCAGCATTTTACTAACCAGTGGTAGTGGGTAACAGTTCTTAATTATAATCTTATTAAGACCGCAATAGTCTATATATAGCCTTATAGTTCTATCTAGTTTTGGGATAAAGAGGATTGGCGCGCCTACTAGTGACTTACTAAGCTATATCTATCCCTTTTCTAGTAAGCCGTTAAGGTACTCCTATAGGATCTTAAGTTCTTTATAAGAGAGGTTATAGATAGGAAGGTTTAGTAGTTGTTTACCTTCTTCTAGATTGTCACGGAACCCGACCGTAGGGACCTCTATAGGAGAGCCCCGTGCTCTCGTGTATACCTCGCGTACAGCTTATGTCAGCTACGCGTGGGTATATCACCTCCTTACGCCCTCGACCCTTACGATTGATCGCGCAACGTCTTGTATACTCCTTGAATACATACGTTTAGCTGCCATTGACCCCGTCCCGTGACATTACGTTACGCCTTTTTTACTACTAACGCCCAGCCTACAACTAATTCCACGTCTTTGCGATATTGTAGGCGCTGCTAGAAGCAGCGTGTCCACGAGTTACCTTACCGCGTACTTCTAAAGAATTAATAATAGTAAGACGAAATTCCTTACTAACTACTATATTAAACTTAAAGAACAATCTAATGCCTATACTAAACCTATAACGCCAATTAATCCCAGGAGGATTTAATTTATTAGCCCTAGCCTTAACCCCTAATGGGAAGCCTAGTAGCTTAAAAGACTACAACAGCCTTAATAAGGTGGACATTAACAATATCTTATCCTTTATTAACTATATAACCATAAATAAATAAGCTAAAGGACTACTATCTATTAAGATTAAAATACAAGACGCTGAGATATTTATAAAAATAGTAGCATAAAAACCTAATAAATACTACCGCCTTCTATAGAACTACTACCTAAAGCTTATACGAGCTAAGATGCGTGCTGCCTAAGATCGCGATATTATCTAAGACCTATAAGCTCGCAAGGCGCTTGCTAATAACACGCGTTAAGAGATTGAAGATAACCTCTATATGTCTAAACGCGACATCTAATAACTAAAGAAGGCTAAGATTATACTTATTACTACAGTTACTAAAAGAGAGGATATAATTAAATACCTATAATCTTAGCTTAATAAGTATATTTGTAATAATACCGGATACCTCTTTACTGCATATAATGCCACCTAAGTCTCTATGCCCCTAGCAACCTTACCTACTTAACGCTTAATAGAGGGTTAGCGCTAAGTAGCTTTACTTAATAGGAACCCCTACTACAGCGGCAATAATAAAAGCTATAATAATTAAACCTAGACTGCTACCGTAGGGTTTAATATACGCTACCCTAATCCCCTAACCTTCTAGGGTAACCGCAAGAAATTAACCTAGAGCGCCTGCCTTTTCCCTATAGAAGATACTAAGATTGGCTATATTATTAGACAAATAAAGGGCATCCTATTTAATAGACTCTTTGCTTAATAGGAGACTAGCAGCCCCTAGAGGTAGCAGTCCTACTAGGAAGTCCTTAATAACCTTAACTAAATATACCGCGACTATAACCTAGTGGCCACTAGTTAAGCTAAACTACGTACCCTAAAGATAAGCCCTACTAAATTATTTAATAAGTTTTATATTAAATTCTAGGAATATACTAGAGTCCTTGCCTAAGATAATGCTAAAGACCAGAAAGATCTTTTTAAAAAAGTTACTTATTGCCTTAGTTACGCAGCCACTAGCCATAATTACAACAACGTTTATAATATAGTAGCAGCCCTATAGAAGATTAAATGACGGCTAAACCAGATTGCTAATATAAACCTCTACCCAAAGACCTCCCTATAGAAGCCCTCTGGACCTACTAAACTACTAACGCCTACTACCCTAAGCAATACTACTAGTCCTAATATTGACCTCTCTATACTAACATTCCCGCAGAAGCTACTAGATGGAGAGCGTAAGCTACTCTAGAAGCTACGGCGTTGCTATAGATGATATTAAAAAGGCTGCTATAGCTATAGCCCAAACTGCCTAATGGCTAGGTTTAACAGCTGCCGTCTAATACCTAACCCTATACCTTAAACACCAAATACGGCGCTATATGCCACTATTGTATAAGATAAAGATATAGCAATAGCGGTAGAGTTAGATACGGAAATAGAAAACGCCAAGTCCTAGCCCTAAGTTGTAGGTTAGGACGCCCTAATAATAAGGAGATTTATATATTGGCCTGCTTAATAGATAACTTAGTAAAAATAAATAGACAGAAATAGATAGTTTTACCTATAATAGGAATTACTGCTAAAAAACAATATAAAAGCCGTTCTATAATTAATTGCGGAGCTACTAATAAATTTATAAATACCTAATTTATGCGTACTTATAACCTACCTACCTTACCCCTTACTAAAGCCCACGCCCTATAACTTACTAATAGTAGTTGCACTATATAGAAGATTACCTATATAGTATAACTCCACCTAGATATAAATAGGTACCAGAAAGAACTCTAGGCCTATATTACACCACTTGCCAACTACTCTATTATCCTTAAAATAAATTAGCTTAAATAATATAACCCCACTATTAACTGGAAAAAGAGAGAAGTAATCTTTAACTCTAAATACTGTAGAGAGACTTGCCTAGGGCATAGCCTAGCCGCCTCTACTTACTTCCCAGGATACCAACCTAAGGAACCCCTTATTACCCCACCCACAACTAACTACTACTATGTAAGTGCCGCGGCCTTCTACCGTATAGCACATAGAAAAGGCTAGACCGTTGCCGTAGCCTCCTAATTATAACTATATAAGCTTAATAAAGAATAGGACTATGTCCTTTACAGTAATAGGATAGATATAGCCGACCTCCTAAAAAATAATACCTCTGTAGAACTCTACGGACTTTTACCTTTAGACTTTAAGAAGTTTATAAAGCTTAAAAAAGGATTTACTAATAAGGAACTCCGCAATCTCCTCCCTAAGAGGTACTATAACTTTATTAATATATACTTATAAAAGAGCGTAGATACACTCCCACTATATTAACCTAATAACTACGCTATTAATATTAAATAAGGAAAAACGCTACCTTATAAGAGACCCTACTTAATGTTAAAAGACAAACTTCTAGTTATTAAAAAGTATATTAACAAGCACCTTAACAAAGGGTTTATTCGCCCTAGTATATCCTAGTAGCCGTCCCTATCCTCCTTACTAAGAAGCTAAAAAGAGGTATTTAATTCTATATTAACTATAGAGGACTTAATGCTATTATAATTAAAAACCAATACCTTGTACCACTTATACGTAAGACTTTTAAACGGCTTAGCCAAGCTAAAATCTATACTAAGCTTAATATTATTGCTACCTTTAACCACCTCTAAATACGGGAAGGTGATGAATAGAAAACCGTATTCGTATCGCGCTTTAGCCAATTTAAATATACCGTTATGCCCTTTAGTGTATATAACGGCCTAGGTAGCTTCTAAAGCTACATTAATAACGCCTTATAGGACTACCTTAACAACTTCTGCTCTGCGTACCTTAATAATATACTTATTTATAGTAATAATCCTTCTAAGTATACTAAGCATATTTAGAAGGTTCTATAGCGCCTTAAAGATGCAGGACTTTATATTAATTTAAAGAAGTGTGAATTCTTAGTTATAGTAGTAAAATACCTTAGACTAATTATTACTACTAAGGGTGTCTATATGGACCCTAAGAAGGTATAAATAATTACTAAATAGCAAACTCCTAACTGCATTAAGGATATACAAGCCTTTCTTAATCTCGCTAACTTTTATTAGAAATTTATATACAACTTCTTAAGCGTTATAGCACTATTTATAGCAATAATGTAAATAAAGGGTCTTCCTATAAAAGGAAGAAAAATATACCTATATTTTACCTAGACGCCCAAATGCGAGAAGGCGTTTTAAAACCTTAAAGATGCTTTTACTAAAGCACCTATCCTAGCTTATTTTATACTAGGATAGTAACTCTACCTTAAAACTAACTCCTCAAACCACGTTAACGCAGGTATCCTTTCCCAGATAGATAACAACGGCCTTCTCTACCTAGTCACATTCTACTTATCTAAGCTTACACTATAAGAGTATAACTATAAGATCTATAATAAAGAACTTCTTGCAATTATATAAGTATTTAAAGAATTCTGACTAGAACTCTCTTTAGTAGAACCTAACCAGCTAACTAAAGTCCTTATGGATTATTATAACCTTAAGTACTTTATAACTATAAAGCAACTAAATTAACGCTAAGCACGCTAGAATAAATTTCTCTCTGGTTTTAACTTTAAAATCGTATATAGGCTAGGAGTATAAGGTACTAAGCCTAATAGCCTAATATGCTGTTCGCAAGACCTTCCTTAGTTAAAAGATAGCCCTTATAATTAATTCCAACAAGAAACAATCCTAAAAGCACGAAACTTAGCCCTAGGTATACTACCCAAGACAGAACCAACCGCCCCTTAGCTTTATACTACAGAACTAAAATTACCCCCTAAAATTAATAAGCTTATTACCGCAGTATATAACACCTCTATTAACCCATTACTGCATTAACTAATTACCGCAAAGACTGCTGGTACCTATATGCTGCCTACCAACCTCTAAAGCTTAGGCTAGATTAATATAGCAGCCTTAAAAGTAAAAGAGAATAGGCTCTATTATAGAGGCTATCTATTTATCCCTAACTTAGAAGACCTACAACGGCAATTAATCTAAATGGCTTACAACCTCCGGTTAAGCGGCCACCTAAGCAAGGGAGGAACCTATAAGCTCCTCAGCCAATACTACTTCTGGCCCAAAATAATAGACTTAGTTAAACACTTTATAAGCGCCTACCACGGCTATAAGCGTGCTAAAGCATTTTATATAAAGTACTAAGGACTACTATACCTTCTACTAATACCTATACGCTAATAGGCAGATATCGCTATAGATTTCGTTATTAACCTACTACCTTGTAAACGACATAGCCAAACCTATAAGAACATCCTTGTAATAATATACCGACTTATAAAAGAACGACACTATATCCTAACTAAAGGCGTAGCTATAAGCAATGTTGCTAACGCCTTCCTCCGCGAAGTCTACTAACTATATAGGTTACCTAACTCCATTACGTCTAACCAAGGCACGTAGTTTAATTCTGACGTATAGAGGTGGATCTACTAACGCCTTAGTATCTCTATTAAGATGTCTATATCCTTTTACCATAAAACTGCTAGATAACTAGAAAACGCTAATGCTAGCATAAAGGCGTACTTATAATAGGTAGTCGCCTATAGTTAGGACAACTGGGTAGACCACCTTCCGCTAGGTAAATTTGTAGTAAATAACTACGTCTTAGCTACTATAGGACTTACCCCATTCTTTGCGAATAAAGGTTATTACCTATAATCTAGTATAGAGCTACCAGAGCCTATTAATAAGAAACTGCCATATAGAAAACGCCTTAAGATGCTACTTGCCAATTAATATGCAGACTGTATAAAAGATCTACTTAACTACTATAAAGGAGAGATGGCCTGGGTCCAAGCGAAATAAGCTTACTTCGCTAACCGTTATAGAGCACCACTACCTAAGATGCGTGTTAGTGACTGGGTATAGTTAAATGCATATAATATCTCTACGCAGAGGCCTATAAAGTCACTTAATTATAAAAACCTTAGCCCCTATTAGATTAAACAAGTTATTAATAGGGGAGCCGTATATAAACTGGAGCTTCCGCCCGCCTTAGCTACCCGCGGAGTATGGCCTATGTTTTACCTATAGCTACTACACCTTTACTAACCTAACCCTCTACTAAGATAAATATAGCCTAAACCCCTACTAGTACTAATCTAAGATAAGAACAAAGACAAGAACTATAAAGAGTGGACCATTAAATAAATTATTAACTCTAAATACTTTAGCAAAGGTAGAGGACGGCGGCTCCACTATAAAGCCACCTATATAGGATTTAACATAGATTAGCCAGAATGGCAACTATGGGAAGACTTTAAGAATGCAAAGGACCTAATTAGTGATTTCTATTACGCAAACCCATAGAAACTGGGCCTAAGCAGAGATTTTATGCCTAATCCTCTATAGGAGCCCTTATAGAGTTAAACTGTTATACATCGCCATATAAGGGCAAATTGCCGTTAGATTGCCGCAAATTGCCGTAAAGTGCGATTACATAACCGGAAAACTTTAAGATATCCAGGAACTTCAACCGGCGGTTAAAGTTGTTTAACTGGTTAGATTCTAGACGCTAAGGAGAAACTAGCTAATTAGGATTTTCCATCCCTAGGATAGAAAATCGCTATTGGCTCGCCTACTACTAGCGCCTTGGCGACCCCCTTTATACCTTACCAATAACCCCCAAGTCCCAAGTTAGAAGCATCCGTATAAGCCCATTACACCTATAACGATATTTCTTCTTCTCTATACCCTAAGCGTTCCCCCTATATGTATATAGTAACCACAGCGTCACCGGAGCTCCGCCTTAATAGGAGGGGGGGTAGTGTTATGGAACCCGACCGCAGGGGCCTCCATAGGAGAGCCCCGTGCTCTTATGTATACTTCGCGTATAGCTTATATTAGCTACGCGTGGGTATATCACCTCCTTACGCCCTCGACCCTTACGATCGATCGCGTAACGTCTTGTATACTCCTCGAATACATACATTCAGCTGCTGTTGACCCTATCCTGTAACACAGATTAATTATATAATTGTATTCTAAGTTCTGCTAAAGGACTTTTACTTACTTACCTGAAAATACCCTTAGTAAATCCCTTAGGCCTACTAGGATATTTAATAAATTGGGGTCGCATTTGTCCTTTGCGTTATTGTTGGGTAGGTTCTAAAGGTCCCTTAGGACGCTCGCGGGCAGCGTCGCGCGCTATAGTGGTTATTCGTATATGGTTACCACTATATATTAAACAGTTTTATATAGTAGCCAGTGGAGGGTAGGAAACTCTTTAATACAGCGTTTAAGATATTATAGTATACTCTCTGCGTATTGCTTAAGCTAGAGTAACCTATAGCAGTGGAAGTATCTTATAAGATCTTTAAGATTGCCACCTTCCTATAGTGTCTCCGTAACCTATCTAGCAGTTCCCTATAGGGTATTTATTATGGAAAGGTTATCGCCTATGCTAGGCTCTATACCTATCTTGCTATAGAATAGGAGTTAGATCTAATACTCCTTTAGGTGTAGAGCGTATACTATTTCTTCTAGAGCTACATCTTCTAAAATATCTTTTAAGCTTATTAGTAAAATACGCCCTTCTAATTCTTTATCGTTCTACTATTTAAAGGCTCCTGTCTTAAAGCGTATTTTAGGATCTGCTTCTGCAAGCTAAGGGTATCCAAAAATAAGGTTATAGCCTACAAAGTTAGCCGCCTAGAAGGGTTGCGGGCCAACCACCTTAGTACGGTTATATATATTGGCCACTAACACTATAAGCTTATAGGCACTATATAGTTTGATCTAATGCTTATCTAGGAACCCTATGGTTGGTTTCCGCCACCTTAGTAATAGGATAAGCTTATACTCTTTTACCAAATTATATTATATAAGATTGATTTTAGCGCCGCTGTTATATAGTACTTAAAACTAACGTACCTCGCCTATAGGGAGTACTATTTCTAGCTTAACAGCAATATGGAGAGTCTTTCCTTCTATATCTTGCCCTAGTTACAGCTAGGAGAGGTCCGCAACTAGGGCTTTTCTTTTTTTAGATTATTAGTATAGTTATCACCCTGCTTGTTTTTCCAATTAGTTTTCCTTTAAAGAAGTTTTCTCTTAACTTTTTAGAGTGTTCCCATAAGGGTGCCAAATAGGTATTAGGTTGGCCCTAGGAGTCTTTCCCATTACTTAAGGTCCCTAACTTTAACTATTTTAGATTTCTCTTTAAGAACAGCTTCTTTAAAGCTTAGGTCTGCCCTATATTACTACCAAAGTGCCTATACTTCTAGTTACCCCCTAGCTTTTTACCAGAAGAGGTTTGGTTCCTTACCGCATCTTTAGCGTTTAGAATCGCTTATTTAAAATCTATATATATGGTAATCCACAATAGGGCTCCCACGCGCTTTATTTCGTCATAAATTACTAGCTTAATTCTAGCCTAAATAAATCTAATCTTCTCCTTTTTACGGATACTACCGTCCTTATTTTTAAAGGGCTCTAGATCTATTAATTAAGCATAAGTTTCCACAAAGTTTATAAACTAGCAGAAATTATAGCGGTTAAGCTATATCCCATTCTAGAATAGCTTTGTATTATTATATTATATAATATACGGATCTTAAGTCCATTTCTTTAGGAAGGTTTACAGCTGCGGCTATATGGTAATTTGCTCTTTGTTAAGCTAATTAAGTACAATCTAGTTTAGGGATTGGTCTTTAATCTTACTAATAATCTATTAAGTACACTCTTTAGTATTGTCTTATATTATTAGCATCTTAAAGAAGTTATCAATTTTATAAACCTAATTGTCTAACTATTAGGCGTTAGGTCTATGGCGGAGTTCTAAACTACTAGAGGCCTTAGCTAGTTGGTTTATATCCTTTTTCTATTTACTATATAGATACCTCTCTAAGTCTTCCACACCTCCTTAGGTAGGTATTAGGTAGCCCCTAAGAGGCCCTTGGCCTTAGCTAGGTTATAAAAGATTTTATCTAGCCTAGATTAAGCTCTACTAGATCTAGACCTGCCCCTAGAGGTTTCTAATATATTTATTAGTAGCTCCTTCCCATATAGCTTCTAAGAGCCTTATAGTAGCTTCCTAATATCCTTATAATGGAACCTTGTCGCAGGAACTACGGTGGGTTCGTCAATGGGCTAGGTAGATAGATATTCGAACGAAGTCAACAATGTAACAGTACAAGATAACAACTAGTGGAGTAGTTACCCAACAGATTAACTCCAATTGTATTCTAAGATTTACTATAAAGAAAGAACTATCTAGGTAGGGACTGTGGTCCTTTAAATACACATCCTAACTCCTAAGAAAGTCCTTACTCTATCTACTCTGTCTACTCTATTTGATCTATTACAGATCTTACAGATTATATAGATTATATTATATAACCTCAGTTACCATTCCTTATTATATAGTTCTACCGGATCCATTCTGGACCGTGCCCTTATTAACCAACTAGCTTCTTCTAACTCCTCTCTAAGTAGTTATAACATTATACTTAAAGCGTCCGTAATACCATCTCCCTCCTCTTTATCTTCGTCCTTAAAGATTCCTAACATCTCCAAGTTATCTACTAGAGGTATAATGTCCGTCTAATTAATTTGGTTAATATCTTTACTTATTATACCTAAAGCATCTCCTTCTTTTTCTACAGCTCGTTAGTCTTGTACCATTGCTGCAATACTGTCCCTTAGTAAAGTAATACTATCTCTATATTTTTATTATGCGAAAGAGGGGTTAGTTTGTGTTATACTAGCAAGTCCTTTGTCTTGGCAACCCTCTTCTTATTTAGAGTGCACTAAAGCGAATATACGGTTATCCTATAACGTTCGCTTGGTTTCTAACGCTAAGTATATACGTCCTATTACTCTTAATAGTCTTCTAGTTCCCTTATTAATTGCTACTAGGGTCCTAGGTTTAATCTGCCGCTGCGAAACTTAATAACAAGCTCTTAGTAGCCCTAGCTAAACTCTGCCATTCCTATAACGCTAAGCAAGAGGCTGCCGCTGCTTAATAACGTGCTCTTAACTCTTAACTAGCTGCGTCTGCTTAGTTAATATGTCTTAAGAAGGTGCGTAAAAAGGTACGTTCTAAGGAGTGGAAACTTATAGAATAAGGTCTTTAGGAACTTAGTAATAAAAGAACGGATTCTCTTCCAACAGAAAGGGAAACAACTCTAAATACGTCAGCAGGTGCTCCTTTTAGGTCCCCCTTAGGTAACTCATTCTTTGGCGATTCTTCTTTATTAACGCTGCCTAACCTATTCTCTTCTGATACTTCTATACCTTTCCTATAGCGTTCTCCAAGTTGCTTAGTGGTTACTAGGTAGTCTCGCTATAGCCTATCCACTTTACTTTATACTATATTTTATTATTAACGTCCTTATAACTGATAATCTTTAAAACTTGCCATTTATCTTCTTCCTGTCCTCTATACGTATCTGCCTTATAAACTGGTGGCTTAACATTTCTATATACTAGCTTTAATATTACAATATACTATATAGGGTAGATTTTTATTTTTATAGATAAGTTAAGTCTATACATAACTTCTAAGATCTTTGCTTTAATCGTGAATAGTCCTAATCTAATATAGTCTAACTTCTTACTTAGTCGTCAACTCTTGAAATTTTTATGTAGTAGCCATACTTTACCCCCCTCCTTAAGATCTGGTCCCTCAGATCTCTTAGCATTATAGTACTTTTTCATTCTTTACTGTACTAGTTTTACTATTTCTTTAAGATAATTATAAAGATTTATTAACGTCTCCATTCTTTCTTTAGCTATGCTACTCGTTTTCTTTACTTATTATAGCAATAACGATAACCTAGGCTCATAGCCGTAGTTTGCCTTAAAAGGTAACGTGCCTATTCCTTCTTATGGTATTACATTATATATAAACTATATAACTAGTAATAACAATACCTAATTATTTTGTACGTAATTAATATAATGCCTTAGATACTGTTCTAGTGTCTAGTTTAACCTTTCCGCTTAGCCATCTGTCTATAGGTAATATATAGTTAATGTCGCTGCTTAAACCCCTTATTCTGCTAAGAATACTTCCTAAAATACTGCTATGAATCTTAGATCTCTGTCTAATATAATCTTCATTAGTGCTCTATATCTTGCAAATACTTCTTTAATATAGATTCTAGCTATATCTTCTACGGATATTTCTTCTATGCATACTATAAAGTATCCCCACTTTATTAGCTTATCCACTATTACTAAGATTGCGTTATAATCTTATCCGGTAATAGGATCTTTTAACTTTGGTAACTTAATAATAAAGTCCTATAATATAACCTCCCATAGTCTTTCTAGTATTTTAATAGGTTATAGCCCTCCATACAGCTTATACCTTATTAGTTTATTTCTCTAGCAATCTAGATATTCCTTTATAACTTATCTCACTAGTCCCTAGATTCCTTAAATAATATACCCCTTTTAAAGTCTTAATACTAAGCCTATAGCCCCATTGTGTCCTTATATTATTCCCTTATAAAACTCTTTTACAAACTCTTCTACTATTACCCTTAGAACATAGGTTACTTTCCTATTCTCGTACTACTCTAAGTCTAGATCCTCTATCTATACTTCTTAGATCTTCTATATCTAATTACTCTCCGGTAATTTACTAACTTAACCTTCTCTAGTCGCTATAATCTTTAGATAATTATACCTAATTAATTTATCTTAATCTTATCGTAGTAAAGCTCCTAATAACTTTTTATTATTCTATAGTTTAGCCTTTCTACTTAAAGCGTCCGCTCGTGTATTGTCTATACCCTTAGTATGCTAAATCTCGAAATAATATTCTGTAAGCATTTCCGCCTATTTAACCTATCTTTGGTTTAGTTCCTTTATTATTAGGAACCCTATAAGGTTCTTATAGTACGTCTTAACCACAAATAGTTTCTCTATGCCTTGTAAGAATGCTCTCTATTTCTTAAGTACTGTAACTATACCTAGCAACTCCTTATTATAGATATTGTAGTTTAACTCTAGTAGTATTATCTTCCAGCTATAATATGCCACTAGATACTATACGTCTAAGTGCTTTTATAGTAAATATACTCCTAGTGCGAAGTCTAATATATCTGTTTCCACAACCGTTTCTAACTTCGGCTGGTAGATCTTAAGGATTAGATCCTAGGTAAATAATTCCTTAAGTTCCTTAAACGACTTCTTTTACTTACTGCCCTATACCTACAGTTCCTCCTTTTTATAAGTCTTATAAATAGCTTAATACTTTTTAACCACTACGCTATAAACCTCCTATAGTAGTTGCAAAACCCTAGAAACGATCTTAACTATATAATATTCTCTAGTTCTTGCCAACTCACTATAGCTTCAACATTCTTCAGGTCCATACTAATTTTTCCTAGTTTAATAATAAATCCTATAAAATCGGTCTTCCTAGTAAAGAACTCGCATTTCTTAATTACTACTAGCATCTTTTCTTTTTATAGTCTCTTTAAGACCTATTTAACGTGTTCCCCGTGCTCTTCCTTACTTATTAAGTAGATAATAATATTATTAAGATATGCTATAATAAATTCATCTAGGTGTTCTTCTAATATACTATTAATTCTTTTTTAGAATGTTGTTAGTGTGTTTATAAGTCCAAATTATATAACTAATAGTTTATATAGTCCTTCCTTTGACCTAAAGGCTGCCTTCTATTTGTCGCCTTCCTTAATTCTAATCTAATGGTACGCCTATCTCAGATCTATCTTTGTAAAGATCTTTACGTTACCTATCCTATCTTAGATTTCGCTAATTAAGGGTAAAGGATACCTATCCTTCCATATAATACTGTTTAACTATCTATAGTTAATACACATCCTAAGTTTTCCATTTTTCTTTAGGATAAATAGTACTAGATATCCTACTAACAACTATAACGATTTAATATATCCCTTTTATAAGTTCTCCTAGATAAACTCCTTAAGCGCTACTAACTTAGTTTTAGTAAGCTTATAGATTAGAAAGAACTTTAGACTTATTCCTAGTTCTAACTCTATCTTATAGTCCTATACTATATATTCTAATAGCTTTTACTTTCTAGTAACCATAACTTTTTCCTATACTTGTAGTATTTCTTTAGTACATAACTTAAGCCTTGCTTAGTTTCTTTATACATTGCTCCAACTTAGTACTATACCAACTTAGTTTACTATCACATTTTACGTTATTAAGTATCCCTAATATCAACCCAACCTATAACCTAATTAATCCTTAGATTATATTCCTGTAATTAAGGTATTTCTAGTATCGCCTTATCTTTTCCTAACGGTAGGATATCGAAAGACATCTTAACTAGTCTCCCTTTAATAGTTAACTAAATAGGTCCTGTTTTAAGATTAATAATACCTCCTCTATAGGCTATCTAATCTTCTAAAATTGTTATAAGTAGATATAGGTGTTCCTTTTGTCTGTGTAGTAACCCCATTCTTTCTACTGCTGCTAGTAATATATAGTTTCTTATTACTCCACTGTCTATTAATGCTTCAAACTATTAATCTTAATATTTAACTTATAAGTTTAAGTGTTGTCCTTAAATTCCCTTAAGGGTTTAAGGCTCTACTACTAGTTCCCTCTGGTCCCGTAGGCCTCCCCTTTTCCTAACTATTAGCTGCTAGATCCTATTTATACTCAGTCCCCTTTTAGCTAATACTTAGTTCGTTTCTTTTCCTCTATGTGCTATAGACAAGTATTCTCTAGATAACTTTACTACTATCGTCCCTCTAGGCATTCTTCCATAAGGAATCTTCCTGGTTAAAGTATTAGGTCTCCTTAACTTTGTACTTCTACTAGGTGCTATCTATATATATACTTAGCGTCTCTATACTTCCTTTTATCCGGTGCCTAATATATTCTAATTAGGTACTTCTAGTTTTTGTCTTTTAGTGCTCTATATATATTATATGTATTATCCATATAAGCTATCCACGATAGTATATAATGCGCTAAGTGACTTGGGTTAACTCTTAACTCATTTTTATCCTTAAGTTTAAACCTCTATCTAGCCGATCTAACTGTTAGTCTTTTATTTATGGGTACTAAAACGTATCTCTTGCTTCTTTAGTCCCTAGATCCTTCTTCTAGGTTCCTTAACATTATAATTAATATTCCTTTAATATGACTTATGCGTTTCTCTATAATAGGTTAGTCTTAGACAACTTTTTTATCTAGCTATATATAAAAGTCTTCCCATTTATTATTATGTTGTTACCTATACTACTTTCTATATAACTAGTTTAGTGTATATGGTCTATCTATTAAAAAGTACCTTGTTATAGCTGCGTTATAACAATCTTTGGTATATCTTTCTTTAAACCTAGTTAGAATCCCTAGATCCTCTTTTTATTCCAGTTTATTTAACCACTTTACTCTAGGTGTCCCTACCTTAGGCCTATTAGTAATTCTTTATACGGGTGCTCTGTCCCTTATATATCCTAGCATAGCTAACCTCTTGTCTAGCTTTTGCTCTTGCTATATAATAATTCTTTGCCTAAACTTATTTATAGTTTCCTGTTTTCTGCATCTTATAGCTAGATCCTTAAAGTTGTCTTACTTCTTAATCTTAGTATTAACTTTTCAATCTTTAGGCTAAACATTGCGTTTACCTAGAATTAACGTTCTTACTTATTCTCTAAACTTATAGTTCTTAAACTTGCGTCCTACACTCGTTTATTTATCTTTAAACTAAGCTACTGCCCTTTCCTATTGGTTTTCGTCCATTATGGGTCCTTAGGTATGTTTTATCTCGTCTTAAAAATCTTAAGCGTCTCTTATCTCTTCTTAAGAGTCTTAAGCCTATAGCCTTTTACCTTTATTAAGTAGTAAGCTAGCACTAGCAGTCGTCTACTTGCTTAATTATTTTTAAATATTACTCCTTCTATCTTGCAAAGCGATAGATTCTATATCCAACGGTATTATAATACCCGTTACTAATCTGCGTTCTATAATGGTTTTAGTCTCTACTTCTATTGCGTTATTAAGATTTAAGCGCCCCTAGTTGGCTTCCTTTTCTTCCTCATTGCTATTAATTAATAAGTACTCCAACCCTATTATTATTGTTACTAATCTTTATCCGCACGTTACTATAATATCTTAATCCAGCTTATAGAGTTAATCTTATTCTTTATCTAACTCTCTAGTTCCTTTAAGTCCTCTTAACTCTAGCTCTTATAGCCAATAGCTTACGCCGTACTTAGCGTCCTTATAAATTCGGTATACGTTGTTATAATAAAACGCGAAGTATTTAATCGAACACTCCTTGGTCCCGCGTAATATCCCTATATCCGCATTATCGTACTCTAACAACCTAGTGCCTTTTACCGCGTAGTTACTCTAACCACCTTTATAGTCTCTGGTAAAATAACCTTATTTTCCGCAATTTATATAAGCTCCTTTTTTAAACCATTCTTCTTATTATAGAGTCTACCTAAATGTCTTCTACTACTAAGATCCCTAGTTTGGCCTCTGCTTCTTAGTCCTATAATTACTTAATCCTTAACCTCTAGGTTTCTATAGTTTCTTACTCTATCTTCTAGATTCTTTGGTGCCGCTTAAGTCCATTAGCTCTGGCCCACTATTCTATAGTTTTTAACTATGCGTCTGTTGTTGCGTACTCTGCGCCTTATATAACTATAGAACTCTGTCTTGCCCTTTCTTAGCTTATTCCCTTTAATAGATCCTATTGTTAATCTTTATTAATTAATCTATTAAGTCTCTTAGACTTTCCGCGTCTTCTATTAGGATAATTACGTCCTAGACTTTTGCCTTAAGTCTCTATTTATACTATGCTATAAGCGCCTTGTTATTCTACTTAACCTATATCGCAAGTGTCTAAAACTATGTTATATACTTAATTGCTGAAGTGCGTTATACTAGGTTCTAAAGTTTTTTTCCGCTATGGTTATTACTTCTGGGTCTCTAAATATCTATATTAGTCTTTCCACGAACCTATTCTAGTTAGTAAATATAAACCGTACTTCCTAATTAGTAGTTATTATTCCGTTTATTTGGATCTCGGTAAGGTAAGGTTTAAACCACTTAAGTGCCCTTCCACTTAGGAATAATCCTGCGTACGCCACTTGGTCCATAGGTATGGCCAACTTAGCACCCTCTTATATAACCTTAAAGTGCATTTGTATAAGGAATCTTTTAAGTTTTAACTTCTCTCCTAAGAATCGTTTAATTAACAGTAACTTAACCTTAGCCGCTCTAATTCCATTAAGTCGTTCTTTAAGTATTTGATTATTGTCTATTATTTAATTAACTATTTCCTATAACTAACCCACCATAACTAGCTACGAATTAGTATCTTCTATATTGGTGTCTCCTCCTAAACCTAAGGTCGTAGCTACTATAGACTAAGTCATGACCGGTGCCTTCGACGGCGTAACTTACGCTTTAGGTGGTATACTGTTCGACTTATTAATACCATAACTAGGTAGTAAATGTGTAATGGAACCTTATAGTAGGAACTACAGTGGGTTCATTAATAGGCTAGGTATATAGATATTCGAACGAAGTTAACAATGTAATAGTATAAGATAATAACTAGTAGAGTAGTTGCCCAACAGATTAACTCTAATTATATTCTAAGATTTACTATAAAGAAAGAACTATCTAGGTAGGGACTGTGGTCCTTTAAATACATATCCTAACTCCTAAGAAAGTCGTTACTCTATCTACTCTGTCTGCTCTGTTCGCTCCGTTATAGATCTCACAGATTACACAGATTACACAGATCACATTACGTGACCTTAGTTACCATTTTTTATCACATAGTTCTACCGGATCTATCCTGGACCGTGCCCTTACTAACCAACTAGCTTCTTCCGACTCCTCTCTAAGTAGTTGTAATATCGTACTTAAAGCGTCCGTAACAAACCTTCTTAGAGAAAATTGGTATAGGGCTCTTAACTTTCCAACCTTAGACCTAGGGAAGCTCCAGTTATAGAGGTAGTATTAGTACTAGTAGCTAATGCAGGTTTCCCTATAAGGCTTAAGTCTTAAGTTAGTAGTTAGGTTAGATTACCTAAAGGGGTAGGCCCGCTTAGCTTATAAGGAGTCTGTACATCGCTACTATGCTAATTATAGGCCGGTGGTCTTTTAGGAGGGTTTTAGTTAGGTCCCTAATTAGGCGCGTTAATATATTTTTTTTGCATTTCTAATTTAGGGGAAGATCTTAGGGTTGCCTCTAGTACTTAATCTTTTAATTGGCTTAAGTAGGGCTAGAGGGGTTCCGGTTGCTTTTTAGTAGTATTACAACTATTATAGAAGGTGTCTGCGTTTTCCTCAGCATTGCTAGTAACTATAGGTATGCGAGAGTCTTTAAGCTTTTAGTGCATCTAGGTATTGGGGCTTATTTAGCCGTCTTGCCTAGAGGTTTATATTGTTGTAATCTCTTACTATTAGAGGGACCTTCCTACCTTAGCGCAACGGCTTTCCATAAGGTATTTATAGAGTTTCTATTTAGGTTGTTGCAAGATTTTAAGGGAGAATGGTGGATGTAAATAAAAGATATAAATAAATAATCTGGTCCTTAGAGCCAGTTGCCCTTCTAAATAGAGTAGGAAGGATTTAAATATAAGGGGACTTTATAGACAGGGGGCTATAAGGACACAATTATAGAACAGGATAGATTGGTAAGAGAGACGAATCCTTAAGGAGGTAAGGCCTCTAGGATTGTAGAGACTATATACTATAGGCACGTGCCTCCGGTATGTAACCGGCGGCCATCCAAGGGGCGCCCAGAGGTTGTCCTACGGGCAACCCGAGGTAACCGTAATAATATTTATTTTATAGCAATAAGCTAGCGTAATGCTAGCGTATAGCTCTAGGGCTTTGCTAATATAGCAGAAAGCTAGCGTATTGCTCTAGGGGGTTGGCTAATACGGCTAAAAGCTGGCCCTAGGCCCTAGGGGATTGGCTAGTATAGCTAAAAGCTGGCCCTAGGCCCTAGGGGGTTGGCTAATATAACGGAAAGCTAGCCCTAGGCCCTAAAAACACTTTTAGCGAAACTAAATTTCCTATACCACTTCCCGTTTTCCTGACGTTTAATAGTAGCTAATAGTTAATATATGTAGTATCGCTTACTCCTAGCAAGTAATTGCCTGGTAGCTTATCTATTTGTATACACCAGCGCTTTTATATAGTTTTATCTGCTAAAATAACAAGTAGAGGCCCTATAGCTCTATTACTAGAAATTACCTCTACAACTATAGCTGATTTATGGCTGGTATCCTTTATAGTAGTAATTTAAAAGGCCTTTAAAGCTATAATTACCTTCTCTTTCTTACCTACGCCTAGGCATATACCCGTTTTATTATAATTGTATATATCTCCCACTATAATTTTATAAAGCCCCACTACGCGATTATAGTCCTTATACTAGCGCAATAGCGCTGTTAGGTCTTCTACTGCCTGTCTTTCTAGCTCCTTAGAATTCTTAGTACATAGACTAAATTTAGGGTGGCACTTAAGGAATCTGTTGGTCCAATAGCTGCCATAGAGTAGTAGTTCTTCTGGGCTGGTGTAATACGATCTAAGTATACAATTACACTCCTACTTAAGCTCCTAGACTATCGCACGCATTCCAAGCGCATTATGGCAATGCAGCCATATTAGAAGGCCATTCTCCTTATATAGAGTAAGTAGTAGGTTATAAGCTGGTAGTCTAGGCTATGCAGGGAGTCTATTGACATAATTCTTAACGCGGTTGTATTTGGCATAGAAATGGCACGCAGCAGCAGCAATAGAAGGAAACTTATTGGCTGTATAGGCAGTAAAGGCCTTTTGGACCCTAGCCTTATCTTTAAGAGGATCAGAAGTCATGGTTGTGGTATAATTATTACGGTTTAAAGTCAAAATTGTTTTCTGGGTTCCTTGCTGGGCTGTGCACCGTGCTGGCAGCCACCTAGCTAGCGAGGTGGTGTTGGTTGAGTTTACGAAAACCAAAACGTCACGGGTAATTCTGTCTTCCACCTCTCAGCTTTGAATAAGGAGACAGGTAGGCAAGTGGCGAGAAATCACTATCTTGCGCGCTGACTGCATATCGAAGGTAATCAAAAATCGGACTCTTAGCCCAGTAACCATGAATCATGGAGCTTCGGTGTAGTGATCGGGTGCCCCGACCTTTCTTTATGAACACTAGACAAAACTCATTTCTGCTCGCCGTAAACGCCGTGGGGGTCAAAGAAATTTCGAACAAATATTGGCTGTAATAATGTAGGTGGTACAGTGGTATTGAAGGCCTCGCTCAGCCGCTCAGCCGCACGTAACGTCTTAGCCACCCATACGAGACAGCCACCACTCGAGACAATTACTGGCTGTTTCGTATGACCCCAACTAAATATACTATTGATGTGCACGACCCCTCTTATGTAGGGGTTATGCCGGTTTGCAGGTTTTGCACCTAAATTTTGTCTATGCGCCGGTTTTGAAGTTCCCTATCACCTACGTTATAACGTCTTAGCCACCCAGTCGAGCCACCCAAAACACACCAAAACCTACCAACTTTAACCTTTTATAACTCTACCCCTATTAAAGACATTTAAATGAAAAATTTAATATAGCTACTTCTATATAAAAGTATTTTATTAATAAAAATTAATAAAAATTATTATATATAACGTATTTCACGGGTGGGCTGATCAAACGGGTGAGCTGATCAGTTTGCCAAGACCACGCGTCGATATCTTTAACACGACTATGTCTCCACCCACTAATATACTACCTGTCTCTAGAGAAGCTCGAATACAGCTTGCTATCCAGGCTCTTAATACTGGCCAGATTTATGGCATTCGACACGCTGCACGCAACTTTAACGTGCCCTTTTCAAGCCTACAGACGCGACGCGCCGGAACTGCCTCATAACGCGATACTAAGCTGAAATCAATGAAGCTTACGGTAACCAAGGAAGAGGCGATAAAGCAGTATATTCTTAAGCTAGATTTAAGAGGATTCGCCCCTCTGCTTAATACTGTTTAAGAAATGGCTAACAAACTATTAGTTAAGCGGCAAAGGGACCTAGTAGGCATAAACTAGCCATATAGCTTTGTTAAGCGTACCCTAGAGATTAAAACAAAGTATAATTAAAAGCTAGACTACCAGCGTTATAAATAGGAAGAACCAGTAATTATATAAGGTTAATTTAACCTTATGTCACGGTATAGTCCTGACGCGTACTGTCTCATACCGTTTCCTACTGTTGGCTGGCCCACCACTAGCGCCTTGGCGGCTGCCCCTACTATTTATATATGATACCCCCTTTTACCTCCTTCTCCTCTTTATACCACAATGTAGTTATTCAGCCTATTAGCATTATAGCACTGTGATAGTTTGTGGTATCTCCTCTTGCGCCCCGTTGCGATCTTTATTCTCCCCAGTCTACTGTCTCTATTTTCCCAGTATAATTGCGACCTGGCGCGACCAACAACACCATACTACAGTCCCAGATAATCTTAGTATAGTCCTAGATAATCTTAGTATTATCCTAGACAATCTCAGCATTATAGCCAGCCTTATAGATTTTAATTACCCTGCCTAGATCCCCTAAAATGGGTGACCAGAATACCCTGTTGGTGAACATACGCGAAGCGCTCGCCCGTCTCTTTAATACCTCCTATACTAATATTGCCTAGGCAATTAGGAGTGGTTTAGAGTACCCTAAGGACCTTAATATAGCAGGAACATTTTAGCACCTCTCCATATATATAACCCTTTTAACTAGTGTTGAGAGCGGTCTCTAAACAGTCTATAATAAAGGCCGGACTGTAAAGTCCTAACTTAAAGAAGCTTAATATAGAATTAACTCCCTTGAGATACTTAAACTATATATAAAGCAATACAAACAGCAAGCTTTGGTATATACTAAGACTATATAAAGCCTAAGCTCTTAGATTACTATACTTACCTAAACTATTGCTAATAAGAATACCGCTACTAGCTCTCCTCCCCTAGCTAAGTCCTATAGAAAAAAGCGTGAAGCAAAAGACCCTACCCTATTTGATGGCAAGGGATCGCCAATTAAAAAGTAAAAAAAATTTAAAATATAGGAAATAAAGATCTAAGGCGTTTTTTGTAGAGATATAAAGTGCTTTAAGACCCCAATAGACGAAGTCCTCTATATATTAGACATGCTAATAGATAAGGCTTATGACTATATTAAGCATGGCCTTAATATGCTACGCATATACCCAAACAACCTAAGTAAATAGGCCTTCTCTAACTGAGAGTCTATGTTTGCGTATATAAAGAAGCACTATAAGACTATGGATATAACCTAAGCGGCTAAGAATAAATTAGACACCTTAAACTAAGGTAAGCGTAATTACTGGTCCTGGAAAGTAGAGCTTAATAAGTTAATAATAAAAGCAAATAAGACTGAGGAACAAAAGGTAGATCTGCTTAGGAAGAATATTTTATCTAAGATAAAGGACTTAGCCCTTACCCTTAGCCGCAAAATTAACGATGCTGACTATAAGGGCTGGAGTAAGTAAATAGACGTGTTTGCTTATAACCTATAGAACTACGCCCACTATACTAAGCTGAATACCGCTAAGCTAAGTACCGCTGGCGGCTATTGACCTACACTACCTAATAACAACACCTTAGCACTAGTACTATAGAATAACCTAATAGACCTTAACGCCGTTAAATTTGGCGGCGGTAGTAGTAGCCTCCCTAATAACGTCCAAAGACATTATATAGATAACAGACTCTGCCTGGCATGTGGTTAACCTAGCCACTAGAAAGATGCTTATAACCTTAAAACAAACCTAAATCCCCTTCTAATGCTACTGTGCCAACCCCTTCCTAGCCGCGGCGGATTCTTTAGTAGAGGGATTAGTAACTAAAACAACAACCGTAGATAGGGACGTGGGTTTGGACATAGAGACCCACCCCTATAATTCCCTTCCCTAATACAGCCCCAGCTAATGGTCCTATACATAAACTACGGACAAGTACTCTATGCCGCTACTAACTATAAGACCGGCTATGTCCTTAGCAAAGTACCCCCTAGTATATATACACTGTCGGAGACTAATACGTTAGGATATACTAGCTAAGACTATAGCTACTAGCCAAGCCCCACAATCTAGTTATTAAAAGACTAACCCTTGGACTAAGTCGCCTTTAAGGGTTAGAACTATATAGGGAGGAGGATAAAAGGATTAGATCTATACTACTAGATTAGTTAAATCTTATTCTAAGTTAGCTGCTACTTAACCTTAGAATAGTAAACAATAATAGGAATACCATCCTTATTTAAACCTACCTCTTTTTACTACGCAACCTACTCCTATAAGTTTTCATTGAAACAGTAAGCCTTGTTAATAGTATTAGTACAGCACTAGCGTTTATAGACGAAGATTTGCTTGTAAAAAAGTATAATATTATAATAAAAAGACTCCTAGTCCTAAAACCACTCCGCCTTACTAATGGACTCCTATCTAGCTTTATTACCCACTACTTTACAGCAAGAATAATAATTGGCCACTATATAGAATCTATACTTTTCTATGTTATAAAGTTATTACCCTTAATACTAGTAATTCTTGGAATGCCTTAGCTTAAAAAGTATAACCTAAAACCAGACTTCCCTACTCTAGAGCTTAAGTTTAACTCTAATTACTATGCCTATAACTGTCTCCCATGGTATATTCCTAACTGTGACTAAGTAGCACTATATAGACGTATTGCATGGCCAACGCTTAGATACTATTAGCTGATAGTAGAAGAGGTGCCTAACACTGGTAAGCCAATATACATAGTAAATGAAACAGAGATTCTGGAAGATTGGACTACTACCCTATTCCTAAAAAAATAAACACCACTAGAGATATAAGTCCCCTACATATACCCGCTTAACTTAGGTTAGCTAATAAGACACCTAACTTTAAGTTATTTACCGTACGTATATATAACCGCATGTATAACAGCCAAGGGCGTTATAGCTAAGACTAAAACTAGAGCAATTAAGACCTCCCCCCTATAACACCTAACCTTATACCCGTCTCCTATATGTACTATATAAGGCCGCTGCCTTATTTCCGCCCCCCTAGGCCAATTAAGCCGTGCTAGCCTAGCTATAGCACTGGAGAACTAGATACGCCCTAACCTAGATAATATTAAATGTACTTATGCCATTAACTTTACCCAGTTCTGTAAATAAAAAGGTGTAAAGGTAATAAGGATCTATATAGCGGAGCTAGTAGAACTAGTTAAATAAGAAGAACACTAATAGCTGCTTAAGGAGCTACCTATAGGCCTAATAGAAGTATCAAACCTGTTAGAAAGGTCTTTCTGCCGGCTAATAGAAGGTGACTATATAATAGAGGAAGCCCATAAAGTGCTACCCCCTTATTTCTATAACTTCCTTAAGATAAACATAAAAACTAAGTCTAAGTTTCTACGCCGGAAGATAGTTAACACTAATATTAAGAAATTCCTAAAAGGCAAACTAGGATTAACCTATAAGGATATTTTACAATGCTTACCAAAAGAGTTTTATGAATATATTAAACACTTCCTCCCTAAGAATGTAGATAAGCTGCCCCCTTACTAACTATGGGACCATAAAATTAAGATTATACTAGGAAAGCAGGCCCTGTACTATAAAAATAGACTACTTTTACCTGCTGAACTTAGCTGTGTAAAGAAGTGGATTAACGAGATACTGGATAAGGGTTTTATCCGCGAATTAACCTTACTAGCTGCTGTACTACTCCTCCTTATAGCGAAACCTGGCGGCGGTATACGAATCTGCTATAACTACCAAGGCTTAAATATAGTTACTATTAAGAACTGATACCTACTGCTATTAGTCCGCAAGACACTTAACGCACTCTATAGTACTAAGTACTTTACTAAACTTAACGTAATTACTGCGTTTAACCAGATCTGGATTGCGGAAGGCTATAAGTGGCTTATAGCATTTATTACCCAGTTTGGACTCTATAAGATGCTAGTTATACTATTTAGTCTCTATAACGCGCCCGCTATATTCTAAAACTATATTAACTATATTTTATATAACGCCCTTAACAACTACTACACTGTGTATTTTAATAATGTCCTTGTCTTTTTAAAAATACGCGCTGAGCATATAAAATATATAAATGAAATTATCTAGAGACTTAGTAATGCTGGACTCTAGATTAATATTAATAAGTCTAAGTTTTATGCTACCAAAACAAAATACCTTGGCTTAATTATCTTAACTAATGGTATAACTATGGACCCTAAGAAGGTGCAGGCCTTATAGGAATAAAAGGACCCAACATTAATTAAGGAACTATAGTAATTTCTTAGCTTCGCGAACTTCTACTAATAATTTATTTAAGGCTATTCTAAGGTAGTTGAGCCCATGACTAGGCTACTGAAAAAGAGCATTAGCTAGTTATAGGGCCCTAATTAAGCATAGGCATTCCAGACCCTAAAAATAGCGTTCACTAAAGCACTAGTCCTAGCGTATTATAACTACATAAAGAAGACTATAGTAGAGACAGACGCCTCGAACTAGGCTTTAGGTGGAGTGCTCTATTAAGCTAATAAAAGTAATAAGCTTAAGCTAGTTGCATTCTTCTCTGCTAAGCACTTAGCCCCTAAATGCAACTATAAAATATATAATAAGGAGCTCCTGGTAATTGTTAAGGCACTAGAAGAATAGTGTCCCAAACTATAAGGAACTAAGCAGCTGTTTAAAATTATTACGGACTATAAGAACCTCTAGACCTTTATAATAATAAAATAACTAAACTAGCGCCAAGTCCGCTGGGCTAAGTTCCTTTCCTAATTTAACTTTGTTATTACCTATAGGCCTAGCACTAAAGCTATAATCCTAGACGCTCTTAGCCGCCTCTTAGGCGTTGCACCTGCTAATGCTAATAACGAACGTCTATAACACTAAGACTGCGTTATCTTACTACTAAAGAAAGTCGACCCTACTATTCTAGAAGAACTACTGAGCGAATCCTAAGACCAGAGCATTAAAGACTTTATCGTAGTAATGGACCTGGAGCCTAAGAAAAACCCCCTTAAGGAGCTTATTAAGAATGCCTATAAAGAGAACAAACTCGCTAGGAATATGTTGGCTGTACTACATAAATGGGAAGACCGTAAAGTACGCTATTAGCCTAAGCAGATTAGGAAGCTGCTCCGCTATAATAAATCTAAATATTTGATTATTAATGGCCTAATCTACTATAGGAATTAAGTATTTGTCCCTGATTTATATAAACTCTGACTAGAAGTTATACACCGCATATATAGTTTGGGCCCTACGGGTTACCTGGGCCGCGTTAAGACACTAGACCTCCTTAATTAAATATATTGGTGGCTAGGTATTTTATAGTTCACGGCTACCTTTGTAAAAGACTGCGCTCTTTACTTCCATATAAAGACCCCACGCTTAGTACCGCCTGGTTTCCTAAAACTACTAGAACTACTAGTCTGCCTATAGACCAATATCTCTATTAACTATGTTATTGACCTGCCTAAGTGCCTTTATAATGGCAAAATATACAGATATATCTTTGTTATTGTTAACCGCCTAATAAAGACGAGACACTTTATTCCTGTCACTAGCCTAGATACTAAGGAGCTTATTAAAGTATTTATCTACACTGTCTATAAGTTACACGGCGCTCTAAATACTATTATTTCTAATAGAGGCTCTTTATTTATTTCTAACTTCTAGTGTTGCCTAAACTAGCGCCTAAAGGTAACCCTAAACCCTAGCTCTATATGGCACCCTAAAACGGATGGTTAAATTGAGATTGTTAATATAGTAATGAATAAGTACCTATATGCCTTTATGAGCTTTACCTAAGATAACTGGGTAGATTGGCTCCCCCTTACTAAGTTTGCTATAAATAACTAGGTTAATAAGACCACGGGAATCTTACTATTCTTTGCTAACTATGGCTACAACCTATATCTAGGCGTTAAACTAGTAGGCCCCTAGCTATTAGCCCTATCTATATATGCAAAGAAGGAGTATTTATAAGCTGATACTATTGCTAACCGCTTTAAGTATATCTTAACCCAGCTTAAAGCCCTAGCTTGTATCTCCTAGCGACAATATAAAGACAACGCTAATATAAAATGAGATAAAGGTATAATATTTAAAAAGGATGACATGGTTATAGTTAGCCTTGAAAATATAAAGACTAACTAGCCTAAGAGGAAATGGGATAATAACTAGGACGGACCCTAGCCCGTCCTAGCTACCTATAGAGGAGTAGTTGTAGTTAACCTCCTAGACCATATCTATGTTAATAAGTCTTTCTACACTTTAAAAGTCTGCCTTTGGTTCCCTAAAGAGATCTCTGGTTAAGTACGTATTAACAAAGAGGAACGTTGTAATATTATAGGCAGGATAGCTAAAAGGGACAATAACGGCAATATTACGGATAAGTGGGAATTTGAAAAGATCTTTAATGTATATAATAAATAAATAGATGAGCATGGCTTAACATACTGTATTAAATGGAAATACTATAATGAGAAAACCTGGGAACCTAAAAAATCCCTAAAAGGGTGTAAGCGCGTACTACTAAGGTTCTATAAATAATACCCTAAGAAGCCAGGACCCCTAGACTGGGTATAAGATAAGGGAGAGCTATGCCGAGGCTGTGGCCGACTACGAAGGTAATTTATGGTGGTTGAGATCTTATAGAACTTTAACCGCCGGTTAAAGTTGTCTAATTGGTCGGTTTTTTGCCAAGAAGTGCTATGTGGTGGCGGTATAGAGTTCTGCCGATTTTATTTATTGAGCTAACCAATTAAGATTTTCTATGCCCGGCATGGAAAATTGCTATTGGCTTGGTTAAGGGTGGTAAGCAGAAGTGACATCTTTACAGTAAAAATAGGTTACTTGTTCAGTTTAGGGACCAAACCTTCTGGGGAGGGGAGTACTATCACGGCACAGTCCTAACGCGTACTGTCTTGTACCGTTTCCTACTGTTGGCTGGCCCACCACTAGCGCCTTGGCGGCTGCCCCTACTATTTATGTATGATACCCCCTTTTACCTCCTTCTCCTCTTTATACCACAATGTAGTTATTCAGCCTATTAGTATTATAGCACTGTGATACCTTATATAGAATGTAAAGGCCAAATATGATATATAGGATAAAGATATATATAACTTTAACAAATCTGGCTTTTAAATGGGTATAATAACTTAGCAAAAAGTTGTTATAGGCTTTAAGAGACGGCATTGACCAAAGGCTATTTAGCTAGGTAACTATAAGTAGGTTACGGTAATCCAGGCTATTAACACGTTAGGATACGCGCTTTCACCCTTTATTATCTATAAGGGCAAAAACCACCTCTCTACCTAGTACTAGGAAATTAATATACTAGCCTAATAGGCATTTAGGGTTTCTGATAACGGCTAGACAATAAATAAGCTTAGTTTCCAGTAGTTAAAGCATTTTAACGCGTATATAAAGGAGCGTACTATAGGCGCGTACCGTCTATTAATTATAAATAGCCACAAGAGCTATAACTCGCTGTAATTTACCAAATACTACAAGGAGAATAAGATAATTACTTTATATATACCACCATATTTATCACATATCTTGCAGCCACTAGATATGGGTTGTTTTTCGCCTTTAAAATAGGCGTATAGGCGCCAAGTTAAGAAGCTAATACGCAACTGGTTTAACTATATTACTAAAACGGAGTTCTTACTAGCCTTCTAGGACGCGTTTAATGTGTTTATTACTAAGAGTAATATCTAAGGAAGCTTTTAAGGCGCTAGCCTAGTTCCATTTAACCCAGATACGGTAATATTAAAGCTTGACGTTTAATTACGCACGCCTACACCACCTACTACTTAAGATACTATATGGCAGTTAAAAACCCCTAGTAACCACCTTAAATTTGGATCGTAAACGAAGCTAATTAGCAATAAGTTAGGTAGCTCACCATTTTTCTTAAAGGAAGGGTTTAATTAGCTTATTAAAGGTACCCTTATAATGGCTTATTAGATAGTGTTATAGCGCGATTAAATTACTAAGCTTAAAGTAGCCAATAAGGCTGTAACCTAACGGAGGCAGTATAAAAGAAAGTATATCCAGCAAGGAGAAGTCCTTACCTTTAAGGCTAGCTCGCAGTTAGTTACTAAGGGCTCTACTACTGCAACTTCTAGTAGTAAAAAGAGTTGGGGTAAGGCAAGGGCAGATAGGGTTAAACCAACTTAAAGGCGCTATGGCAACTACGGTGGGACTGGGCATAACGCTTAAACGTGCCAAAATAACGAAGAATCTACTATAGAATCTAGTAGCGATAAGGAATTAGAGATAGATTATAGTAAGGCAAAGTAGTTCGTTATATAGTTTGTTGTATTTAGTGTGGTCTTGGCAAACTAATTAGCTTACCCATTTAATCAGCCCACCCGTGAAATACGTTATTTAATTAAGCCAATATAATAATTTTTAGTATTTTTTATTATATTTTAAATATCTATATTTAAAGAGCCTATATTTAAATTTTTAGCTAAATATCTGTATACTAATAGAAGTGGAGTTATAAAAGATTAGAGTTAGTTGATTTTGGTAGGTGGCTCGACCAGGTGACTGGCTTAACTGGGTGGCTAAGACGTTAGATCTTCTACTAACCGCGTACGGTAGGTGGTCCGACGATCCTAATATTCCAGAAGGACCGGTCTATTCCACTGCGTAGGTAAGGGTTGGGAGCTGGGGCCTATGAAGTTATCTCGGTAAGCGACTCGGACGGCGAGGGCAGAAGTCAGCCCTCCTATATTTTCGCACTAAAGGCCCTCAGACGGCATAGTTAACTAACCCTAATTCTATCACACTAGTGAGGGTCCGATAAAGCTATACTAGTTAAGTACTAGCGAGATTTACTGTCGTGGTTGCCGGCCGAGTCGCTTACTGAGATAACTATGAAGTTGCCTTTTGCCTTCTCTAGTGAATGCTCTGGAACTCTAAATTATTAATTTGCAATGCGCCCTCCATTTCCGCCTAAGAGATACGTACTCCATCGAAGCCCACTTTCCAGTTTAGGTTTCGGGGTGGCCTGGGCTTTATTAGTGTCACTGCCTGAGAACCCTTAAGTTGTGCAGTTACTACATCAAATCTCCGGGATCTATAGGTCACTGTATAACTTCTTATTTCTCAGGTCCATCCGACCTCCATCTCTTTGCGTTAACAGAACATGGTGGACCCATTCGGTTCGAGGAGACGCGTGATGCATTCAGCTCTGAGTGAGCACCACGACCTACCCCTGATATCTACGATCGCCTTTTCGACTGGTTTTTCGAATCGCACCACTTCATCCATTGGTCTAAGGGAGATAAAGCTTGGCAACTTCACTGCTGCGGTAGCCCTGGGTGTGGGAAGGTAATTATTTGATTTGCCCCAAAAACTCTTAACGGCCAGGGTAGCGGAAAATCAAAATGATCCTTATCGATACGATACGCGAGATCATATCATATTATATTATATCGATCAATCTTTTTTGATCCGCTACCAAATAAGCGAGTAATCTGCCAACGTCCTTAGCTTCCCTACTAATTAGGTATCTTCTTTCTACCGTCTCTATTTATACTTCTCTTTATATAAAATACTATAAAATAAAATAAAAGTAGTAAAAAAGAGAGGAGATTAAACTTAGTAACTTTTATCTATTCCTCGTTATCCTCTAGTTCTATAATTTGATCCTTACCCTCTAATGCTTCTACTGCCGCCGCTATAGGCTAAGAATTTTTATTATATGACGAATATTGAGCCCCATAATCCCACTACTTGCAATTTCCACAGCACCTACTATAGAACCCTGGGAGACTCTAACACTTAGTAAAGGGGCAAGGGCCTACTAGACGACGCGGAGTTGCTATACAAGCCTTATATAGCTAGCGTTAATTAGCTCTCTGCCTTGTACAAGTAATATAGCTTACTTATAGTTATATTTAGAGATCTACAGCTCTAAATTAGAATTGCATTTATATATAAGGGCCTCCCCGTCTAAACCTGCTTCTCTAATACCCCCCCTATCCAAGCCTCTATATTAATTACTAGTAAAGCTTCTACCCTCTCCTGCTTATCCTAAGAGTAGTTAGTTATATAGGTATATTGTATAGAGAGGAGAGTTTACTTATATTATAGCAATGTTACTAGAAAATCTCTTATATAATAGGGCGGGAAGTATACCAGATAATTATATTTCCCGATTCTTAATAAAGGACGACGTTAGTGGGATTTAAACTTATAATCTATTAAGTTTAAAGTTAGTATATGTTTATATACGCTACCTATATACCTTTAGTGGTTACCTTTGCCTAAAATTATTTTATTTATATACTCTACACCCCTACCCCTTAGCGTTGTATAATATATCTCTTATATACCCTCCCTTGTACGACTACTATATTTCTTCTATTTCTCCTTTTATCTAAAATCTAGCTATTCTCTTCTAAAATTTTACTCCTATACTAACTCTTTATACTCTATTCTTTTAATACTTGGTATTCCAAGCTGTATCCTTTCCTATAATATTATATAACGTTCTCCTAAAAATACTCTCTCTGGTTTATTACTTATAAACAGAATTAAAAGCACTTCTCTTATAAAGAGTGAAAGCCGCAGCTAGCGCTTTATTTGTTATTTTTGAGACCACTACTAAAGTGGAGAAACTTTAATTTTGTACAGTGCTTTAGAGTAGTAGTCCTTGTACTCGTCCTGGCTTGCTAGTTAAGTAACCTTTTTATTTAGCTCATTTACAATTTAATTGTACTCGTTAAGTTCCTTATACTTATCTTATTGACCGAGTTTACGAGGTCTATACTTACGGATCCAGATTTCAAACTTTGCCAAGCCAACTTCTGATTGGTCTAAAAAAAAGTTGCGGGCGGTATCTACTTGCAGAATACACGTAACGAACATCAAAATATTGGAACATTAAAATACCTTTTGGTTGACATCTTTGTTAATATCTATCAATACTACTATACGCGTCTTAGCTATGGCAGAGCCTGCTTTAATTAGGTGCAGTAAGTGCTGTTTAATATAACCCCGTATTAATTTTATTAAGAACGGCCTATCTACTAAGCTTTTAAAGCTATGTCAATTATGTCGGTCAAAGGCGCGTTTCCCTTATATATTACCTCTACTTCTGCTTACTTCTCTAGGCCTCTAAATACAGTTCAAATAAGCGGAAAGCTCTTACGGAGCTAGGTTCTATTACTAAGACTTATCCTGCAAAGCGCCAGCCAAATGCTCCACCTAGAAATGGTGCTGAGAACGCCTTTTTACCTCGCGGCCAGAACAGTTAAGATACCCCTGAAATTGCTCAGCGATGGAGGGCAATTGTAGCAATATAACGGGAGCACCGCTTTCTAAATCGGTAGGGTGAAGCTCACTCGCAGACTCCTCCACTATATACACTAGATAAGGCTCCAATACCTTCTCTAACGGCAATACCTACCCCAGCGTCGATACCACCTGTTTCGGGGCAAGCTCCGACTACGGCTATACCACCTGTTTCGGCTGTCAATTGGGAGCAAATTAAGAAGTTTAGGAGTGCGCTACAAGCTGAACGTATGGAGACGTGCAGGTATTGCAAGGAGCAGTGGTTTCAAATGGGCCTAGCTACAGAGGGTGACGATATTAATATATGCAAAGCCTGCATTAGGGACGCCAATAGCCTTAAGGATCCAGCCCTTCCTTCCCTGTTTAGTGAAGGCAACAAGCTCGATCTAGGGCCCGTTCCTAGCTTCCTACCTATACTTACCACAGTGGAGGAGCTTCTAATTGCGCGCGTATACGTTCATCTGCAAGTCATGCGTGTACGCGGCCAGTAATATCGCTATACTGGCTATATCTGCTGCTTTGGCCAGAACATACCAAAGACTTAAAGGCAGCTACCACGGCTACCTTCTAAACTCGATATACTAGTCATAAGGCCTGCGGCAGCAGAGGGTGGCGAATACCTAAGTTAATAGTTTACCAAGCGGTATACCATAAGGCGCTCTGCTATAGTACATTAGCTTTCCTTTCTAAAGATTAATCATCCGGATTACCGCGATGTTAAAATATGTAGTAACCGGCTTACTAGCTTACCCGAGAATGGTTCTATATTAGATCAGCTGCCTTCTATTAATAAGCCGGATTCTAATTCTAGTACCCTAAGAGCTTACCCCCCTCCTAGACCGCAGGCTGTATTTGCTCCTATAGACAATCATACTCCTGCTATTAATTATCCACCTGTCGGGCTTGGCGATAACATACAGGATGGCGAATTTAATAATAACGTACTGGATACTTTGGTTCCTAATCTAGCGCCTAATCTTAGTGAATTGGAGCTTCTAAGTCGCGAGGTTTAATATCAGCAAGGCCTATAGGCGGGCCTAGAAATCCCTACTATATAGCAGACACCTCTCTCTAAGCGATTAGCCAATTATATCATACGCGGCGCCTTTCCTACATTATTCCCTTATGGCAAGGCTGATTTTAATACACTATAAAGACATACAGTTACCCTAGCTGCGTACGCCAAGCATATGCTTAAGTATCAGGACGGTCGATTTGGCCGCCACCCCTTATTTCGCTACTATCTGTTTAATCAGATTATGAGAGAGCAAGCCCTTAAAGCCACCAGCTTCCTTTGCAGTTAATCTATTAAGAGTGGCCTATCTTTAGATAAGCTCAGTAATCTTATTAGTAGTAGTAGGGGTAACCAGATTCTGAACAGGATTATACAGCATATATAGAAGCTTAAGGGCACCAGGCCTTACTAGAGACAGAAGAGAAATAAGCTTATAGCTTATGCTAAAAATATTAAGAACGGGTCTCTATTCTTTACGCTTAGCGCTGCTGATTTACATTAGTATAATCTACAGTCTTATATACCTCAATTTAATGAATATAAGGCTGCTAATAAGGCCCGGCGCTGTTAAATTGCATCTCAAAATCTTAATAAAAATCCTTATATTGCTGCTTACTAGCTGCATTGCCGCTTCGACCTATTTAAGAAGCACGTGCTTATAGATCTATTTAATAGCACTGACTTTTGGTTCCGGTTTAAGTAGTAGGTGCGAGGTAGCGGTCATATATATAGTTTCTTATGGTGTTTAACGGCTCCAAAGCCAGACACGTCGACTAGTAAATTAAGGAAGGCGTTTGCTGAGTACTGGGCTACTCTTGTATTTATATTAAATCCTAATTAATCTAGGCCTTTTGATCTTCGATATCCTTCAGCTCTTAGCTATAAAGAACAGCTTAATAGTAGTAAGCTGCTTACTGCTTACCTTAATTAATTTTAACGCCACTGTAGTTGCACTGAATCCTACTGCTTAAGGTCAAAGAAAGGCTCCGCTAGAGTAAAGGGGTGCCGCTTTTACTTTCCACGCTCTCTCTGCGATGAGGCCGCTGTATTAAAGGATTAAAATCCACATCACTGGACGTTCTGTCTATAGCGTAACAATAAGCTTCTTAATGGTTATAATGCAGCCATGATATTAGCGTGGATGGCTAATATTGATACTTCGCTAGCTACAAGTATATTAGTAATAGTCAACTATATAGGCAAATATTGCAGCAAGGAGGAGAAGAAGTTAACTTCCTACTAGGAGTTACTCTAATTAGTATAGCCACACGCTAATAGTCTTTATGCCTTCGGCTCAGTAGTAGCTAAATTTATAAACAAGCTTATTGCTAAACGCGATTGGTCGGCGCAGGAAGTATGCTATCTGCTTCTTAACATTCCCCTTTGCGAAGGCTCTAGGAACGTAGTAACTTTAAATTGTCGGTAGGAAGACAATTAAAGTGCTGCGTATAAGCTTAAGGACGGGCAACTAGAGGAGCGCGGACTGTCTGCTTATAAGAAATATAAACGCCGCCTGGATAAGGTAGAGGACGTTACTTTCCTTAATTTTCTACTCTATTTTAATTACACTAATTACAAGCATTAGCCAAGAGTAAGGCCTTAAGTTATATTATACTTTCCGCGCTATAAAGGCAATCCTTCCTATCCGCAGTATCCTGAGTTCTATTATGTGAAGCTCCTTCTTTATTACCTATAGAGGGAGTATAAAGAAGTAGCTACTTATACTAATGAATTTAGGGCCCCAGATTACGTGGCTTCCTATTAGGCTTGCGTTGCATCTTATCAGCACCTACCCGACTACTTTTACAATTGGGCACTAGAGGAAGCTTGCAAGGCTACTGCTAATATTAATGAGTTTAATAACGATTTTGTAGACAATCTGGAGCTATATCAGTCCTTTAAGATGCTGTATACCCGTGTTCAAAACACCAACATAGTTAAAGTCAAGGACCCTAACAAGCTTGGTGATAGGGAGCTTAATCGTGACTACGATTAGAGTAGGTATTGGGGTACGTACCTATAGCTTAATAAGAGGACTTATTAGTAGAACGTACAATTACAGCCTTTACCGCGGAGCTACCTACTATAGACAGCAACTTCGTCCTCCCTACAACCGGCCCAGCGTTATATTTACGATGTCGTAGTTAGTTACTATAGGCAGATCCAGATGGGCCTTAGTCCCCCCCCGCTGCGGGTTAATATTAATGGAGAGGTAGGAACTGGCAAATTATATCTTATTACAGTTCTGTCTGCCACGCTCTATAATATAGCAATATCTAATGGCAAGCCGTTACTATTAGTTTGAGCCGCCCCTACTAGAGTAGCTGCCTTTAATATTAACGGCAGAACTATATACGAACTGTTAAGGTTGCTAGTAAACCGTCCCTTTAAGGAATTACCTATTGCTAGTCTTACGCCTTTACAACAGGCTTTTAAGGATATTCACTACCTTATCCTTAATAAAAAATTAATAATTAGGCAAGTATATCTAGCTTAGATTGATTGCCGCCTCTATTAAATCTATCCTATGTGTAACGATAATTACTTTAGAGGCTTAAACGTCTTACTAGTAGGCGATTTCTATTAACTGTCCCCTGTATGTTAGACGGCCTTATATAGCAGTCTATCTGCTCGCCCGTCGGAGCTTATTAGCCGTGGAAAGGAAGCCTATAAGGCAATTAACTAAACTGCTGTCCTTAATCAAGTTATGCGGCAGGGCGGTAATAACGCCGAGAGTTCTGTATTTAGGACCGCCCTTGCCGAGCTACATATTAATTCTATAAATAATTTAACTTGGAAGCTTCTTTTAACTAGGTATTAGTAGGGCTTATCCATTAACAAGGTTGTAAGCTTTAACGACGCAATCCGGCTCTATAACACACGCGTAGCTATGGGTAAGTATAATACTATCCAGCTTCGCGACCTTTTACAGCCGGTAGTGGTTATTAAGTCAGTAGACACTGGTATAGGTACACAAAAGGTTACTCCTAATCAGTGTAAGACTGTACAGAATTTAACCCTATATATTAGCGCCAAAGTTATGCTGATATAGAATATCTGGATTAAACTAGGCTTAGTAAATGGCACTACTAGTACAGTTAAAGATGTTATATAGAAGGAGCACGCTGACGTTAAAAGGGATCAGCCCTAGGCACTGCTAATTATAGTAGATGGTTATAATAGACCTGCCCTATTTACTTAGTAGGACGGAAGGAAGGTCGTCCCTATCTTTTCCATACTTTGTAAGTAGGAGGGTGTAAGAGGCTTTTGCTCACGGCATTAATTTCTAGTCACTCTGGCTTTTACTCTTACTATGCATAAAAGCTAGGGCCTAACTCTTAACCGGGTGGTTCTAGATATTAAGGAAAAGGATAAGACAGCCGGGCTAACTTATATAGCAATCTTATGAGTTAAAAAGCTTTCGGGGCTTATATTCAAACGTGGATTTAATAAGAAACGATTTCAGTCATCTACAAGCAAGGCTAAGGAGGCACGACAGGAAGATTTTATACGGAGGCAGCAGCAACTACTCGCAAACGACTTTTCCTAAATAGGAAATTATGTACTGGCTCAGAGGTAAGCAGAGAATGTGGCATTCGTCTTAGTTTCCTAACTTTTGAATAGCTTAACTATAAAGTCCAATTTGTCTAAATTTTAACCCCCCTATCCGTCCTACCTTCTTATCGCCTCCGGAGCTGTTAGATATATATACAATAGTATATAGGGAGAATTGGCAGTATTGCTGGATTAATATTACTGCTGTCTATAGCGTTAATCGATTTTTGGAAATTTTCAGATTTTTCTTAGAGCGGAAATGTCGCTTATATAATAAATTACGTAACCTCTAAGAATGCATATTACTTCTAAATCAACCCCACTTGGTCACTGCAGTAGACCCTCTTAATAAGATATAATGCCACCTAGCAGTGACTAAGGCGCCTTAACCTTACTACCACTCCTTTCGCAGGCCTCCTCCCGTCTATAAATAATCCCTCTTCTATACCTACTCTTCCTTCCTTATAGGGAGCTAGAGGTGCTCTAATACGCCTCCTCAGTCTCCACTAAGGGATCTATTAGTTGATGTGGCGATATGGACAGCATCGGACAAGGAGACGACGGGCAAGAGAGAAGATAGGAAGGACGGAGGAGCCTCTAGTAGGTGTTAGTTAAGTAACGTCAATAGCTATATTATGGCCGCCTAATCTCCTATGCTTGCAGGCCTCCTCCCGTCTATAAATACTCCCTCCTCTATACCTTCCTCTCTTCTTTTCTTCTTCCTTACAGGAGCTGGAGGTGCTTCAATACCCCTCCCTAGTCTCCACTGAGGGATCTATTGGTTGACGTGGCGATATAGACAGCATCGGACGAGGAGACAACGGGTGAGAGAGAAGACAGGAAGGACGGAGGAGCCTCTAGTAGGTGTCAGTTAAGCAATGTTAATAGCTATATTATAGCTGCCTAATCTCCTGTGCTTGCAGGCCTCCTCCCGTCTATAAATACTCCCTCCTCTATACCTTCCTCTCTTCTTTTCTTCTTCCTTATAGGAGCTGGAGGTGCTCCAATACCCCTCCCTAGTCTCCACTAAGGGATCTATTAGTTGACGTGGCGATATGGACAGTATCGGACGAGGAGACGACGGGTAAGAGAGAAGACGGGAGAAGACTCTAGTAAGACGCTAACGCTCTACCCCTAGGGAGACTTCTAATTTTCCTCGCCCAAAAATTGCGTCACGTAACGACATTCGGGAACGCAAATACATGCCCCCTCCCATACCCATACCACTGCTAAATATTTTAGATTTCGCACTTGGAGCTGCTTACAATAAGCGTTCCTAGAAGATCTGCCAATTTAGTGTTCTAAAATCGGACGTTGTTAACGTTTTATATAGGGGTCGTCAATCAAGCTCCCAAGATACGATTTTTAAAGTTCAATACCATACCAATATCACGACTTTCTTGTAGTGGCCGAGCCACCCCTAATCTCCTCCCTTCCCTCCCTTCCCTCCCCTCCCTCTCTTCCCCTTCCTCTCATTGCTCGGCACTAAGCCATTGCGTCGTCGTAC
>Ga0307507_10001012_pt1 | contig 62580 bp, 11 predicted proteins | sample 7_EM_MG_FD_207223 | JGI IMG/M metagenome (GOLD analysis project Ga0307507, IMG submission 207223) | Populus trichocarpa ectomycorrhiza microbial communities from riparian zone in the Pacific Northwest, United States - 7_EM | ecosystem: Host-associated > Plants > Roots > Unclassified | place...
GCAAGCAAGCCAAGCAAGCCGACAATTTTGGCCAAACAAGCCAAGCAAGCAAGCTCAAGGTGTCAAAAATTACAAGCCAGCAAGCCGAGCCTGCTCAGCTTGGCTCGCTTGCTTATTCCCAACTCTGGCCGTGTCTGCAACGGCCATAAGTAATGGGTATTTGCGGGGGCGACCTCTACCTCACTTTAGCGGTAGCTGTAGTTCAGCTTTAGGTAACGATTAAGGTTCAGCTGGTGTAGGTACTAGTTCAGCTAATTTAACAGACTCTCGTGGTTTAACTGAGTCTTATAGGTCCAGTAGGTAAGGTTTCACAACCATAGAGCGGAAGGTCGTAGGCCCATTTAGTAGCTTCACGGTGCAGGTCTTACCGTCAACGGCAAGCAGCATGTATGGCCCGTCCCAATAACCGCTTTGGCCAGTGTTGCCTTCTCTCCAGACTAAGACAGGCGAACTAGGTAGGAGGCCATAAATAGCGTTAATTTATTGTCCATTTTGCGTATTAAGAGCGTTAGCAATCTATTATTCAGCTTATAGCTTCTAGATTTCCACCATTGCTTTCCTAATAGCCGCAGCTTGCTGTGCAACTAAAGGTAATAGTGCGTCCAATTTAACCATTCAGGGGTAGGCTCCAAAGACTAGGAGTATAGGGACTAGGCCTTCTGGGCCAGCCGTGTTATTAATAGCTTTAAAAGCTATTTATAGGGCCATCTCCTTACTAATTTTAGGGATTTCAGATATAATAATTTGGTAGGCTTGTTGTAACGGACCATAGTAGCGCTCTACTATTCCAATAGAATTGTGTGATTCGACTGGAACTAACTTTATAGTTACTCCTATAGTAGCAGCGTAGTGCTTAAACTCCTTACTAATAAAGTTCTTCCTAGCGTCTATAGTAATTAAGTCTGGTGGTCCTAAATAGCTGTTGATCTAGCACATTTGTAGAATATCCTAAGTATGCTTGGCGCTGATATCTTATAGCCATCTACCAGCTTGAAATTGAGTTGCTTTGTCAACTACATATAGTAGGGGGGAGCCGCTAATATATATAATGTCAACAATGATATTATAGTTAAAATTAACGTTATCTTATAAGGTGAAGCGAAATCTACTTAGAGATCTGCCAAACTTCTAGTAGTAGTAGCAGAGTCTAGTTAGCTCTTCAATAGCAGATCTATCAGTATTATAGCCATAGCCAGTCTTATTAAGAAGCTTTTGTAGTCTATCAACTAACGGGTAACTAAATCGACGGTGTAGACGTTGTAGCTCTACATTAGTTAAGTAGCAAGGGTTTGCGTTAAAAGACTTAACTAGATAAGACTACAAAGAGAAGCTCTATATAAGAAATAGGTAGCCAAATTGTCTAACTACTAGCACCTTTTTAGTGCGAGTAATAATGACGTCCTTTAGGTTATCGTATTTAATATAGAGTCTATCTATATCTGCTAAGTAAAGTAGGAAAGGAGTATCTGCTTTAATAATATGGAATTGTACCTTGCCTATAGGGCTGTTAACGTCTATGGTTCTGATAGACGTAGAAGCTCCAATCCCAAATTAGACAGTCACTTGGCCCTTAATTAATATATTAAGACTTATAGACTTATCTACGGCCTGTAGGGCTTAGAATTGGCCGTAACTAGCCATAGGCTTACACAAAGCACCCGTATCAATCATGATTCCCATAAAGACCGTCAAGGTATATCATGACGCTATAGTTGTGGTTATATTATAGGCGAATGGGTTAGTCTCTATATAAGGTTTTGTAGCAGACTCTATAGTAAGTTCTAAAGCCATAAGCAGGTATGTATAAGCCTTATTAGCTAGCTCTACGCTTATAGAGGTTGCTTCCTCTATGGTAAGTGTTCTAAAGGTGGTAATATAGGTAGAACTATTATTAGGTTCTCTGGTATTACTCCCAGAGTCGTCAATGTCTTATATATAGGCTTTAAAGTCTAAATCTTTATCTTTATCTCTTTTACAAGCAGCGACGTATTACTTAAAGTAGTTGTTGAAGTTACCCTTATTGCGGCCCTTGATATTAATAAAGCGTCTCCTATAGTTGTTTCTAAACTAACTACGCTCCTCTTTTAAGTGTTTCTATGAACGGTAGTCCTCCTTCTTACAAACATAGCACTTGGCCTTTAGTCTACCATTGGTTCTGTAAGAGCGATTGCTGCCGTAGTGATTAGTGTTTTAGTCTTGACTCTAGTTGTTTCGATAGTAGCGTTAATCCATAAAAAAGGCTTAGTGAGACGGTCTTATTAGGGCCTATAAGGGGTGTTCTTTTTCCCACGTAATAATAGAAGATTGTAGTTTACTAATTAACTAAGAAAGGTCTTCTAAAGGGTTGGAGACAGTAATATGGCATACTAGCACTCCCTAGTAAGTAGTAACTAACTTATTTATAAGAATACGGTTTATACGGAAGTCTAGGTATAGTCTATAATATTACTTTAGCAGTTTGTCTATAAGCAGTTGGAAGTTCTAATAGATTAACTTATTAGGGTTCTTGTCCATAACTCCTTAGAGGGTTATACTGTTCCACTCTATAAGGTTCTTGCGGTAGTATTCTGGCCCTTTAAAGAACTGTCGCATGTGGTTATAGGCTTCAGTAAAAGGTCTTAACTTAAGGTTGCTGTTATAGTAATAGTCTTAAGCAAGCCCTTTTAGCATGCTAGGGAATGCTACTGCGTAGCCTTTTAGTAGTAAGCCAGATCTCTTATAGATGTTATAGAAGATAGTTAACTTAAAGTTAAAGCTGTTACTAACTCTATTGTACTTTTGGTCGTCCGTATAGATCTTTACAATCGTGGCTACCTCTTTGCTATATCTAGGTCCTTGCCTAGGTCCTTGCTCCACGCTAGGCGCGGTCGGTTTAGGTGGTGTATATATGTATAGCTGCTGCGGTTGCTGCGGCTGCTACTAGGTAGCAATTGGTGCAGCTTACTAGGGTGTTATAGGGGTAGGTATCTGCGTTCTAGATGGCGTTGTAGCTATAGCTATAGGCTGGGTAGGCGGAAGAACAAGTAGGGTAGGAGCACTAGTTACTAGAGGGAGGGTAGAGGCAGTTACCGTAGGTAACAATTACTAATTCTACGTCTGTAGGAGTTAAGTGAGAGGGTAAGCAGTTAATCTTAGGTAAAGGTAGGTGCAGCTTACTATTAGGTAGCGGCTAGTGCAGCTTGCTAGGGTATAGATTGCTAGGGCGGAGGCATAAATATAGGTGTTTGCGTACCAGACGGTATTATAGCTGTAGGCTGAGCTAATTTGGGGGTCTGTAAGACTACGGCAAGCGCGTCTAATTTAGGGTTAAGTTAATCTTATAAGGTTATCATAATTATTAGCTTTACCTCTGCAAGGGCCACAATAAGCTCCTTATCCGTCTATTTGTAAAACTCTTCTTTATTAGCGACGTCCGTCAGCACCTTGCCAAGGGAGTATCTCTTATCTTGCTTAATAATATATACTCCTCTCTTAACCAGGTATTTACGGATTCCTATTCTAGTATTAGATCGTACTCGTATAAAGAGCTCTGGCGTAAAGTCCTTAAAGTCTTCCTAAAACACTGTCCACAATAAATAGTCTATAAGGTTAGATTGTGTGTATAGGTACATCTTAGTCTCCATATACTCCATTAAATCATCATTTGTAGCCGTCTCCAAGTCAATTCCGTTGCCGTATTTGGCAATTCTCTCCTTCCAATTAATTTCCATATTGTCGTGTTATAGTTTGAGGTCGAGGTTGAGGTCAAGGTTGAGGATGTCAAGGTAAGGGTGTTGAGGTATAGGGGTGTTAAGGTGTAGGGGTATGTACGTACTTTATAGCTGTTGGGCCTATAAAGTGTTCTTAGCAAGACTGCTATTCTCTCAGCAATCTATTATATTGGCTATAAGGCTAGTACAAATTCTCTTAAGCTTAAGGGAGGTTGTAATCTTCTTTAAGTAAAAATATAATTCTCTAGGCAATCTAACGCGTCAGCAGTTAAGCTAATACGTGGTTTTAAGCTTTAAGGGTAATATAGCTTTCTCCTTTAATTAAAATAGACAAGGCTAGGCAATCCGTGTACTGTTTCTAGTACGGTTCTTAAGCTCTAGCTTATTGCGTATTTCCTAATCTATACGTCTACTGATCAGTGTCGGTATACTCGCATTATCAACGTGCACGAATATCACTTGTAGTGGTACGTATGCGGTGTTAAAGTTGGTAGTTGTTAATGTCTGGAAATAGGGGTTTGCTCCAGGGTCAGATTAGCTAGTCTTGCTTCGTGGTCCCGTAACCACGTCACATAACTAACATTCCGACAATTTAGCATCCTACTAAATAATATAGTCTACAGCTTTCTTTTTAGATTTAATAAATTTAATTTTAATATTACAGCTTTTATAATTAGTATATAATATATAGCTAACAAAGCTATTATAGCTAACTGGCTTAATAGAATAAATAAAGTTAAATAAAACCCTTTTCTTAATTTAAGTAGCTTTATAGCTAACTAGGTATAGATAGAATTTAACTTTAGTAGTGCTATATACTTTATAGTTATAGAGTATACTGCTAATAAGCTAAATGCATATTTTATAGTTAGCTAGCTTTTTAATAGTTTTTAGGCTGATATAATTAAGACATTTGTGCTAAATACCTATAGACACTTTAGCTATTAAAAAATAAACTTTACTGGTTTTAATATAGAGATATAGGAGGTTATTCTAATTAAATAGGTAGCTTACTATTTTACCTCTATATTTAAAAGCCTTTTTATATAAATTGTAGTAGACGCCTATTGTCAGATAATCTGTATTCTCTAAAGGCGTGGGTCACGTGCACGAGTCACGTGCACGGAGCACGTGCATTGTAAAATCTCTTCATAGCTCGAAGCTCTAGGGCCCCCAAGACACGTCACTTAAGACACGATACCAGATCATCAATGAACTCATCTATTTGAACTTCGTGACAGTTATAAGCCCGGTCCGCCGACTCAAGAAGCTAGTCAGCTATTACTTAATCATTTGAAGAAATTCTACCTCATTATCAGACTCTGACACCTTATCGTTAAGGACGCAGACTCTGACAGAAATCCTACCTTAAGTGTCACAGGACGATTCTGACACGAACCTTCCATAAGATTCCACGAGATTCTACGAGATTCCACATTAATTGTTATAGAACAACCCTAATAATAAGGACGATCCTAACAACAAGGACAATCCTAACGACAAAATACCATCACAATTCCTCCTTTGCCTATCAGTAAAATAACTCCACTAATATTAAGTTTGTTAACCATGATTATTCTTAATAAACTAGAAGACTGGGAGCAATAGATCTAGCAACTATAAGCCCTTATAGATAAACGAATTTGGGCCCACGTTAACCTAAATAATGCAGTACCTTAACGAGCTCTACTACAAGAACCAGCCTATCCAGAAGTCACTAATTTTAATAAGAATGCAACCTTATATGCACAGCTTTTAACGAATCAACAGAAAGCGTACAAGAATAGCAGACGATACTACAACTAGGACATAAAGTACTTCCTAAAATAGGAAGAGCATCTGCAATAGATACGCACCTAGATCACGTCTATAGTATCAATTTAGAAGAAGCTACTGCTTGACCCTTCCCTTACAGTTAAAGAATGGCTAATTTGTTTAAAAGAAGACACTAAGCCCTTAAAGAACTTTATAATAAGGAAGGTACAGCTGCAGTATATAGAGTTACTTAAGGGGCTTAAGCAGACAAAGGTTACCCAGTGGCTTAACCAATGGGAGCATGCGATAAAGATGGCAGAGAAGTATAATCTTCTATAGATAACTGGTAGGATCTGGCTAATAGACCTTGCAAATATAATACGACCTATAAGCGAAACCTATTTTGTTCTGTATATAAAGCAGGCAAATGATACCGAAAAGGCTCCCTTATTAGAATACCGTAAAGTAGTAATAGAGCTATAAGAAGTATTCCAAAACCTTTCCAAAGCCATACCTATAACGGCGAGAGGGAGTGCATTTAATGTAGACTTTACAGGAGAGCCCAAAGAGGGTATCTCTATTACTGCTAAAGTCCAAAAAGGAAAAGGGAACAACTTATCTTGCAGCCAAAAAAGGGCAGGTATAAATTTAACTAAAGAGATGTCTTCTAAAAGGTCGAAGAACCTTAAATACCTGGTATGCAATATAAGGGAACATACCCTTCCTAACTATTAGTATCTATTTAAGAGCAAAAGGCCTGAGGGATTTAAAGCCGTAGGTACACATATAAAAAGGGTGCTTATAAAGGTAGAGTAAGATAAGGATCTAGCTGCCTAAGTAAAATAACTTAAGCTTAAGGAATTAAAGGTTAATAAAGCTTAATAACAACAGGAGACAGTTAAGATTAAGGGAGAAGCCAATACAATATTCCTAGAATTGTATTACACCGGTTAACTCCATCCATTAAAGCTATTAACTATTCTTAACTTAGGAACCACTCTCTATATCTTTAATAACCTCTCTTGTTTTTATAATTTCAGGAAAGCTTTAAGACACAAATATATTATTGCCAGCAGCTTAGAAGTGCCTATACTAGGTTACGGCAATGTCACTATCTAAGTCATAAAACCAGACAAGAGCAAGGGAATCCTACGTCTTAAGGACGTTGCCTTTTATACAGACTTTAATACGAATCTAGTGTTGTTCCGTCTACTTCAAAAACAAGGATTCTACTAGGACAATAAAAGAGACAATAATCTGCTAGTTTGGAAGGACGACACAATCCTATATTAAATAGAAGAACGTTATGGATAATAGACTATTAAATACGTCCGACTAGGAAGTCTATTAGCATTCAATATAAGCCGACTGCTACGCCGCTAATAGAAGCGCAGAGCATTATTAAGAGACGCTTGTCTAGATTTAAAAGGTAATGCGTATCTATAGTATCTGCGTCTAGGTTATCTAGGACCTATAAGTCTTTATTATCTAGGTCTTAACGCCCTAGGAGTTAAGCTTCAAGGCCCTAAGACAACGGAATATTAACACTATAGTCTCGCCAAAATTAAGCGTTAGGTCTTAAGAAGGTTCTCAGAACAGAAAATCAATAAACCCTATATTAACCTCTATATTAACTAGACTGACCTCAAGGAAGCGCATACCAGATTTATACAAGTTATACTTATCCATAACACCTTCTCAGGAAGATCCTTCCCGTATTTTATAACAACGCATAGCAAGGAGAAGGAGACACTATAAGTACTTAAAAATTTCATCCAATGGATTCGTCTGAGGTATAACCTTAAAGTTAATACTATTAGATTAAACAACGAGCTAGGGAGAAAGAGAACCCTTAAATAGCTATAGACGCAAGGGATTACATTTAAGCCTTCAGCGCCATATACTTAAGCTTAGAACGGTACCGCCAAACGCTTAAGGGATGTGATTATTAAAAGAGTATAAGCAATAAGAATTACTGCCAATCTACCACACAACCTATAGAACGAGATAGTCAACTATATAGTCTACCTTCGAGATCGAACGCCACGGGAAAGCAATAATTGGAAATCGCTATATAAGAGGTTCTATACCTTCCTAGCTAATAGGTCAAGAAAGCCGCAACTAGCGCACCTAAAAGCCTACGGCTATAGGGCGTATGCAATAACGTCAGATGCCTAGCTAAAGAAGAAAAGGCTAAGCAAGCTAGATCTATAAGCCCATATCGGCTACCTTATTGGCTATAACTCTACCAATATCTACAGAATCTGGATCCTATATAAAGGTATTATTATCTCTACTAGGGACGTCATCTTCAATAAAAAGACGTTCTTTAACGGCAAGCAAACGGACATCTTAAAGGACCTACACACTGAATTAGACACGCTGATTAAGAAGATTTAACTCCCTAATACCCTAACTAAGAATAAGGTCCTTCTGGAAGACAATAAAGAAATATTTAAACCGTTAATTTAAGAGGAAGACGATAACGACGTTAATAAGCCAGTTTAAACCTTTAATAAATTAGCAGATTTTAAGCTTGCAAGAGCTCTTAAAGATATATACTATACACCACCTCCAACAGAAGAAGACGAAGAATCTCTATATACCTTTTACGTCAAGTATCCTACAAAGTTAGGTGTACAAGGTACTAATTAAGACGTCGCTTATTAAGCAGGAGATGCGTTTAACACTTAGGGGGTGTCCAACAACTTAGTTAAAGACTCATTTAAGGAAGCTAGTAATAATAGGTTTAAAGACTTTGTTACCAAAAGGATCATATTAGCCTATCACGGCGCCTTCTTAGCAGGAAGAAAGTTTAACCTTAATAGTCAACTTAATAACAGCAAGCTAAAATCAGGCAGAATACGCGATATTAAATTATATAGGAAGAACCTACCTCCGCCACCTTAGTTAATCTGGGACCTTAATACGCATCTTCTTCAAGATTAGTTCTAAGAGGCTCAACAAGCCTATCTCTAATCTCATTATCAAATAAGGTCGTTTTAAGAAACAGAAAAGAAGCATATAAAGGGACAGCAGATCCTTAGCTCAATGTAGGTGTTTATCTATAAGATAGACAAGCACGGATTTCTCCAGAAATGCAAGGCACGCTTAGTAGTATATGGAAATTAATAGGCCCCAGGAGACCTACCTATAAGAGCTACTATATTAGCTAGTACAACCTTCCAAACCCTTATAGCAATCACCACAAAATTCAACCTGGAAACGACACAGATAGATATAGTTAATGCGTTTGTCCATTGTAATCTCAACAAGGTTGTCTATATAAAGCTACCGCTAGGGTTTAATAAAGGAAAGAAAGACAAAGTACTGCGCTTAAGAAAAGCCTTATACAGACTACAACAATTACCACTATTATAGCAGAAGAATCTCACGAGCTCGTTAAACAAATTGGGCTTCAAAGAGGTACCTTAGGAGCCGTATATTATGCTAAAAGGTAGAATAGTCGTCTTCTTCTATGTTAATAATATTGTCTTCTGCTACCAAAAGATAGATAAGAAGAAAGCTTAAGAAGCAATTAAGGAGCTATGCAAGGAATACTAGATAAGTATCCTTAGCAAGCTAAAATGGTTCCTAGAAATCTATATACTACGCAATTGTAGCCAGAGGCTCCTATAGCTATCCTAGGAAGCCTATATTAAGAAGATAGCTAATTAGTATAAGATAGATCTTATAGGGCGTCTTCCAGACACTCCTATAGCAGAATCTGAACTCCCCCCTACTAATCACCGATTGATCTGTCTAACGCTTCCGTCCCCTAATATAGACCTACTAGTCCGTCCTATATCCCTACCAAGAGAAGCAGCTTCTACGATGCTATATTAGAAAAAAATAGGTTTAATACTTTATACAGCCACTATAACGCGTCCGGATATTGCTTTTACAGTATTATGGCTAGTAAGGTTTAATCAGAACCTAAGCCAAGAGCACTATTAAGCGGCAGACAGAGTAATCCAGTACCTATATAGCACGAGGAGCAGAGCAATCTACTATAGAGGAGACAAGGAAGGAATGAACGGTAGAGGGAGAGATAAAGGAATACGTAACAAAGGACAAGACGACGGAAGAGACGGTAGAGGTAAAGCGCAATCATTTATCTATACTAGCGATGCATCATTCGCGGACAACTCCGTCAACAGAAAGAGCTTGTAAGGATACATTATAAAGCTATTTAGGGGGCCAATCGCCTAGAGAGCAAACAAGCAGGGTATAGTAACGACGTTAAGCACAGAAGCTAAGTTATTAGCCCTATTACAGACAGTAAAGGAAGCTATCTTTATCAGTAGGCTGTTTAAAGCAATGACATTACGCCTAAACAAGCCCTTAATTATTAAATGTAATAACACACAGACGCTCTAACTAATTACAGAAGACACGGCAAAGCTGATTATAAAGCTCCAATATGTTGATATCCATTAACACTGGCTATGTTAGGAATACGCAATGAGACGAGTACGATTTTAATAGACAGCGATAAAGGAGAGATTGCCAATAGACTTACAAAGGCCCTGCCTAAGCAGAGGTTTCAAAGCTTTGTTAATATGATCGGGATGGTGGATATCAAGGAGTAGCTAGATAAGGAGAAGCAACTAGAGGACCTAAGGGACAGTATTAGAGCAAGACGGAAGGATTCAGATAAGATTACGGTTTAATTGACTTATTAACGGACACGAGAAGGTGGCTAGCTTTGACCTTAAAGAGCTCAAAGCTAAGGGGGTGTGTTAGATAATCTATATTCTCTAAAGGCGTGGGTCATATGCACGAGTCACGTGCACGGAGCACGTACATTGTAAAATCTCTTTGTAGCTCGAAGCTCTAGGGCCCCCAAGACACGTCACTTAAGACACGATACCAGATCATTAATGAACTCATCTATTTGAACTTCGTGACACCTATAATTTGTTTTAACCGCAATGTAGATATTAAATTAACTAAACAATTTAGGGCATAGTTAATATTACATATTTTAAACCAGATGGTTAATTTATTAATATCTACTAGCATGCAAATAGTGCCTTTTTATATAATATGAGCTAGCCTTAAAATACTTTGCATTTTAGCAACAAATTAATAATGTTTAATAAACCATTTAAGGTTATTATATATGCCTTCCCCTGCACACGTATTTACTAGCTAAATATTTTATTTTAGTGTATTAATAGGGGATGCAGATAATTACGCAGCTATTATAGTTTTAGATAAATAGGTTGCGAGTATTAAATTTGTATTAGAATTCTAATTAGGATTTGGACCTAAATCTACCAGTTCTATATAGCTTGTAATTGTTTTCTCGCTACCGCTTTTACTACTACTATTATTATTATTGTTGTTATTATAGCTGTTGTCGAATTTGGGTAGCCTCTATTCTAGATATAAAATTTAGCAGTAAGGTAGTCTATTTTAATATAGGAAATTGTTGTATTTGCATGGAGATTTTAATATATTGCTGGTAAATTTAGCAGATTTCGACGACTTTAAGAACTTTAAAATATCCTTTAATGTTAATTTTTTCTTCTTCAAATATTGCTTTTTTTAAGCAGCTGCAAGCAGAGGTTTTTTTTAGTAAGGTTCTCTATACCTGCTTTACGCTTTTATTTTAAAAAAAAACTTAAATGCAGATATTAGGTAAAACCTAAGTAGATAGTTATATAGCCGTAAGGTATAGGCGACCCTAGGGCAACCTAGGGGTAACTTACCCATAAGGCATATGCGCTGCACATACTTAGGGAAAACCCTTCCTTACCTTATATACAGACTCCTCCTTTTCCCTTAAGGATTTATCTACCTATATAATATACCCCATATAATGGGACTAGCCTAATTACAATAGGAATGTCTTGGTAAAACACTCGACAGATAAATTCTAAAGCTTTAACTAAATTCTACCGAAATCCATTAAAGACCACGTGCGCATGTGCGCACGCATTAACCACCAAGCCCCTAAATATTTAATTATATAATTCTCTCGTTATTCCCTTCTCTTATTTATACAATGTTTTATACTCTATAAGAGCTATATACCCTTAGATTTAGATAGAATTTATATTATTCCTTTAAATCTTCCCCAAAGCCTCTTCGCGCCCTTATATTACGTTACGTTAAAATAACTACTATTAAAATAGTAAACGAACCCAAATCCCTTTTAATAACCATAAGTATTATAACCCTAGTTAGGGAATAGTTAACTATAATACAATAGTCCTTTATGGACGCCTTAGCTTAGTAGCGGGCTGCACTAGAAGCCCAGCACTAGCGATTAATAGAAGCACTCCACAAAGAACTCCGCAATATTAAGGCGTTTATGCCATAAACCCTAATAGCAACATCTATAAACGAGATTAAAATAACGGTACCTAAACCTAACCCGTTAAATATAAACACTAAACCAGTAATAGTAGCTTAACCTATACCTATAGTAAACCTAATACCTACTATAAAATCTAAAAAGCTCCCTAATCCTCTAATGTTTAATAGAAACTAAAATAACCTACATCCCTTTATAACCAAGCTCTGTCTTAAACTCTGTCTTAAACTATAATTAATACCTTACTAAGGCTAGCAAGGTTAGCTATAGAATGTCTTATTTAAGCAAGGACGCTATATAAACTATAGATCCATTCTTCCGCAATAGCACTTTTGTTAATTTTAAACCCTTTATCTCTCTACTAGAACGAACATATAATAACGCTAGCCGCAAATACACAGCTGTTACTAAACTTAAAAACCTATAATAATAAAACCGAGACTTTACCAGCTTCTTTTCGGAATTTTTAAGCCTTATTAGTAAGCTAGATTGGAATAAAGCCGCTAGAGTTACTGCCCTTTAACGAACTATTTTGGATAAAATTAGAGCCTAGTTAGTAGGTAAAAAACTACTAAAAACCCTATCTAAATTTGCTATAATATATTAATAAATTAATAAAGACCTTTAATATAATAAATAGACTTATTCTCTAAAGTTAACTATACCTTATATTTAAAACTCCACGAAACTAGTATATGCTCTAAGGCGCGATCCTTCTCCGAGACCTAAAAGTCTTATATACAACCCTATAGACCTTAATACCACCTAATCCTATACACCCTTAGGAACCAATAAATAAAGAACTTAAGCCATAAATAGAGAATGCTTTAGATGCGGTAAAAAAGGACATATTTAAAAGTATTGCCGAACTTACCCCTTTAAAAAGGTCCGCCATAGTTCCTCCCGTTCCTTAAGTTACACTTATTCCTTAAATTATACCCATTCCTTAAGTTGTACTTATTTCTTAAATTATACCCGCTCTATAAATTGTACTTGGACAATATAAAATACCTCACCTTTAGTTAACTTAGAAAATAAATTGTCCTAGGGCCAAGTCGCGCCTTAAGATAAAAAGTAGAAGAGTATAAGTGTCTAGGCTCTTCTAGTGCTAATATATAATATAACTCCCTTAATATACTTAACAAAATTTAAATACTTAGTAAATAAAAGGAAGTATAAATCCTTATAGATAGCAGAGCCACTAGTATAGGCTTTATTAATATAAACTATATAAAAACTTAATGCCTAAATTTAAAGAAACTTAATAAGCCCTAAGGCCTATAAGGCTTTAACAGCAAACCTTAATATATAGCAAACTAATATACTACGCTCTTATAAAATTACGGATAGGCGAACACCTTAAATATATATCCCTATTTATAATACCCTTAAAGTATTATAAGATAATACTTAAACACAGATAGCTAAAATAACATAACCCTTTAATTAGCTAGGTTAAAGAAATACTAAAGTTCTATATAACCTACTGCTAAAGTTATTACTTAAAAACCTATTTACCCTACAAATATATACATAACTATTTAATTTTAATATAATATAAATTACCCTTACTATAAGCCTTAAATTAAAATAATAAAACTATAACTACCAATTATAATAAAGAATGTAAAGATGTTACGTTAAAATCTCTTAAAATTTATATAATATAAGCCGCGCCCTTTATCTTCTTAGTAAAAAGATAAGATTATAAAATCTTTACTATAACTATAGAAGATATTAAGAAAGCACTAGAACCAAAATAGTATATTAATCCTTAACCTCTTATACCTAAAGAGTACCATAATCTAATTAACAAGTTTAAAAAACAATTTATAAACTAACTAGCCCCGCACCAAAATAAGCATAATTTTAAGATAGAACTTAAACCTAGCATAATACTAAAGTTCGGTCCGCTATATAGTATATTATAAGAAGAACTGCTTATAATACAATAATACCTTAATAAGCATCTAGAAAAGGGATTTATTTGCCCTAGTTAATCTCTATTTACCTTACCTATACTATTTATTAAAAAGCCAGGAGGAGGCTTAAGATTCTATATTAATTATTAAGCTCTGCCTGTAAAGCCCTACTGCACGCGTCCACGTTGCCGCGGGTGAAAACATTATCTGGAATCCTATTCCTATTAATGGCCAAGTGCAGAGGCGATGGTAGAGAGCCATCACAGCGCGTGCAGCGCTGTCGTTCGACTCTGTGGTAATGGGCCCGCAACGCATATAAAGCATCGCCCTTAATAACACCAGGAGCCTTACTGCCTCCGCTTAGAGCTCTTGTTCTACCATCTAGGGAGGCCTAGCAAGGGAAACTAGGATATAAAAACCGCCTAATATACAACTACCTGGCTTATAGCTAGGCCTGAAACTGGCCTTATCCAGCTAGTTAATATAGACACGTCCTAGGCGTATAACAGGACACCCTTAGGCTTACACTAGCTCTAAGATCGCGAAGTATATATAACAAGGGCGTAGGGATCCTCCTTTTATAAGAACTTGTTAAGGTTAACACATTACAGATACTTTATACAAAACTTATTAAGGCCCTAAGGCCACCACAAAGAACTTATTAAGGCCCTACCTAAAGAACTCATTAAGGCCCCTCTATAAGGGCCTATCTAGTATCTAGTACACTCAGGTAACTCAGAAAAGGGTCTTAATAGGCATAGTGCGCGCGACCTGGTACAGCAACAGTAATATAATAGTAACGCGACGGCAACCAGACGGCTTAACGAGGTGGAAATACAGGCAAAGCTCTAAGCAGCGGAAACACAGGCTAGCTTTAACAGCCCTATAGCGTTCAACTTATAGTTAACTTACAGTTAACCCACAGTTAACTTACAGGCGACTTACAGGAGGGTCTTAATAGGCATAGTGCATGTAACCTAATGCATATATATATAAGGCGACTTATAGGAGGGTCTTAATAGGCATGGTGCTTATAACCTAATATATATATATGGGGGAGGCTATAGGGGAAACATAGGCCAGTTGGATAAGAACTTAACAGTTAGAGATATAGGCCAGCTTATAAAAGGGGGGGACACAAGCTTAGTTAATAGGAGAGGGGAGAGTAGGTTGTCTAGTATAGGACCTAGTATCTCTACAGCCCCTCTCCTATAAGACACAGTTAGCCTATTATAAGGAGACTTTTACAGGCAACGCGAAACGGGAACTGGCAGCAGTATAGGGTGTTGCGCCCCTATATTACTACTAGCCTCCTGCGGGGCATAGTGCGTAGTAGCTACTACTAGCTCTAAGGACCTTACCCCTTAGCTAGGCCCTAACCCTTAGTGCACCTAGTAGGTAGGCAGGATTATGTCCTGGCTAAAGAGACTACTACGTGGCTTAAGAGAATGGATATATATATTGGTATACTAATAGACGGAACCGTTTACCTCTAGGGTAGTATACTGGTGAGGTATACTTAAGGAGCAAACAGGAGTTACTTAAGCAGGGAAGGCTTTTAGTCCGGGCCTTAACTATAAAAGGTACCCAAGGCTTCCATATTACAGGATACAGCCATAACGCCCTTATAGGATTACGCCAGTAGGTATATAAAAAGGGAGTTGCAACCCCTAAAAGCGGCAGCTTATGCCCATGCTGGCGGAAATAATAAAGAAAGGCGTAAAACTAGAGGCTATAGAAGGCTCCTAAGCCGTGCGAAAGCATACTAACTCTAGGAGGAGATTCTTATATAGACCGCTAGGGGGCGGTCTAGTACTTAGGTTAACCCTATTATAAGATATCTAAAAGAATGGTGAAACCCCCCGTTAATTAGTAGTAGCAGCCAACTGCTTATAGAAAGCCCCCTAGGCCTTTAGGCCTAGGTAACTGGGACTAAATACTAGAAAACTAGGGTAGAGGCCTAGATAAGCAGGTATATCAAACTCTACTATATAACTACCTGCCCATAGCGTTCGACTTACAGTCGACTTACAGTCAACCTATAGTTAACTCACAGGCGACTCACAGGAGGGTCTTAATAGGCATAGTGCACGCAACCTAATATATATATGCATAAGGCGACTTATAGGAGGGTCTTAATAGGCGTAGTACTTGCAACCTAATGCATATATATGGGGGAGGCTATAGGGGAAACACAGGCCAGTCGGACAAGGACTCAATAGTTAAAGATATAGGCCAGCTTATAAAAGGGGGGGACACAAGCTTGGTTAGTAGGAGAGGGGAGAGTAGGTTGTCTGGTGTGGGACCTAATATCTCTACAGCCCCTCTCCTACAAGACACGGTCGGCCTATTATAAGGAGACTCTTACAGGCAACGCGAAACGGGAACTGGCAGCAGTATAGGGTGTTGCGCCCCTATATTACTACTAGCCTCCCGCGGGGCGTAGTGCGTAATAGCCACTACTAGCTCTAAGGACCTTACCCCTTAGCTAGGCCCTAACCCTTAGTGCACCTAGTAGGTAAATAGGATTACGTCCTAGCCAGAGAGACTACTACGTGGCTTAAGAGAACGGATGCGCGTATCAGTATACTAATAGACGGAACCGTTCGCCTCTAGGGCGGTACGCTAGTGAGGTATACTTAAGAAGCAAATAGGAGTTACTTAGGTAGGGGAGGCTTTTAGTCTAGGCCTTAACTATAGAAGGTACCCAAGGCTTCTATATTATAGGATGCAGCCACGACGCCCTTATAGGATTACGCCAGTAGGCATATAAGAAGGGAGTTGCGACCCCTAGAAGCGGCAGCTTATGCCTATACTGGCGGAAATAATAAAGAAAGGCGTAAAACCAGAGGCTATGGAAGGCTCCTAAGCTATACAAAAGCATACCAACTCTAGGAGGAGATTCTTATATAGACCACTAGGGGGCGGTTTAGCACTTAGGTTAACCCCATTATAAGATATCCAAAAAAATAGTAAAACCCCCCGTTAATTAGTAGTGGCAGCCAACTGCTTATAGAAAGCCCCCTAGGCCTTTAGGCCTAGGTAACTAGGACTAAATACTAGAAAACTAGGGTAGAGGCCTAGATAAGCAGGCATGTTAAACTCTACTATATAACTACCTGCCTATAACACCTATATAGAATGGGCAAGACGATATAGAGTCCAATTCTTACCAAAGAAATACCAGCTAATCCATTTTATAAGAAAACGTAACTAATCTGCAGATCTTTAGCATATAATCTATATCCAAGGCTTTAGGGGTCAACTGGTTTAAGGCCTAAGGGTATTAGAAGTATAGGTAGATAGTAAGCTCCAATAGAACGCATATATAGCGCAAGCGGCCTATAAGGGCCAAGTATAGTATATCGCCATGTCTAGGATTATTAATTCTATATAGGGTCCATGCTTCCAGAGGTCACGCCTACTATATATAGCAGTTGTCCGGCTAACCATAACATATAGATCTAGCATTTGGGCCACTAGAGAAACCAAGAAAGGCCCCCCTAAATCACTCCTTAAACTACTCTAAAAGGTCCAAACAGCCTGCCTTAGGAGTATAATAGGCAGGTATAAGCGAACGGCTACAATACTGCTTAAGAAGGAAGCCAATATTCCCCCCCTATAACTATATATTGAAGCCAATGCAATATAAAGGGTATAAAAGGAATGCAACTCTAATATCACAAAGTATATTAAGACACGCCTAAACAAACTATGGAGGGACCCTAGGGTGCCCTATAGGAGAAGGAACCAACAACCCCAAAGTAGGGAAGATATATTAGGAAAATAGGTGGAGAAAGTAGAAGAAGAATGGTATAGCGCTAGGGCCTAGGCCTATATAGAGGAGGAAGGGAGACGCGTAAGAGGCTAGTAAAGACAACAGCAAGGGAGAGAAAGGAGCCAAAGTAGAGCATAAAAGAGTACTGGAAAACCATCTACCGCAATATAATACTGGTTGGACCAACACTGGAGAGACAAATAGGAGTTAAAGGTATAGAGGTAGACTTAGGTAAGGGGAACCTAAGCCATAATATAGGTAACGCTATAGGGGGTAAATACCTAAGGGCTCTAAAAGGGCCTAATAAAGGCAGAAAATATAATAGCAACACTCTTAAGGACAGGAATAATAGGACTAAAAGATTGGCTTCACTAGGTAGGTGTTCTAGTAGGTAGCCTAAGGTATAAATATAGCTGGCCAAGACAGACACTAAAACACGTAATACTGTTATGCCCCTTATATACCAGCTAAGAAGCAATACTCTTAGCAGCTAGCACAGAAAACTATAATACACTACTCTTAATATAGAAAGGCCTCAAGGCGGCTACCCGGTGGCTTATTAGCTAAAATATACTAGACCAGTTCTAGGTTGCAAAGGAAATAGCAATAAAAGGCAAAGGGGTAAGTAATAGGCGCCCCCTAATAACTCTACAGGAGTAGAGTATAGTATGTAATACTAGTGCGTCCGTAGGTTTATTACGGCAGTAGTGGTTCCTAAGGAGGTTAAAAAGTAAAGTAGTAGAGCACTACTGGTGACTTATAGGCAACTTATAAGCAAGCCCTAAAAGGCGGGGAGACGGATTACAGGGTTTTCTCAAATAGAGTTTTCTCCCTATATGTATATAAGGAGTAGTCCGCGTGGGCCCAACAGGGATCCAAATCGGACATTAAGCAATGAATAATAATAATTATTATTATTAAGCTCTAAACGTAATTATAATCTAAAACCAATATCTAATTCCCTCAATTTAAGAAACGCTTAACTATTTAGTAAAGGCACGGTACTTTATAAAGCTTAATATAGTTACCGCCTTTAATAAAATTCGTATATATAAAGAAGATAAGAAGTATATAGCTTTTTATATATAATAGGGACTCTTTAAATACCTAGTAATACCATTTAGTGTAAATAACGGTCCTAGCACATTTTAGTAATATATTAATAATACGCTTTATAAATTCCTTAATATATTTATTACCGCGTATATTAATAATATTTTAATCTACTTGTCCTCGCTTTTTAAATATTAAAAATATATTAAAATAGTCCTTAAATAACTATAAGACGTGGGCTTACAATACAATATTAAAAAATACAAGTTCCACACGTTAAAGGTTATATACTTAGGCTTAATTATATCCTATAATAGAATTAAAATAGACCCTAAAAAAGTTACTGTAATTATAAACTAGGAAAGCCCTAGTAATATATAAAACATTTAAGGCCTTTTAGAATTCGCAAACTTCTACTAACAATTTATTAAGTATGCAGGATATGCGTACATAGAAAGACCTCTTATGTAAAGAAGTAAGGAGTACTTCAACCGCTACCAATTCCAATATAAAGATGGCGCGACATCTTAATTAACTTTATAGTTAATTTGCCTAACAGTAATAGGTTTATAAATATTATAGTAGTTATTAACTGCCTTACGAAAATGCAATATATAATTCCCATAGACTTAATTAATGCGATATTAGTAGCCGAATGTTTTATTAAGTACGTCTTTAAGCTATACAGACTTCCTAATTTAATAATATCCAACTATAAAAGCCAGTTTGTTTTAGACTTCTAATAAGCTCTATATAAACAATTAAGCATTTAAATATAACTCTTAACTGTATTTTATCTAAAGATAGATAGTTAAACTGAAATTATAAACGCGATTATGGAACAATACCTATAAATATACTGCTCCTATCTATAAGACGACTAGGAAAAATAGCTGCCTTTAGCTAAGTTTACTATAAATAATATAATAAACGTATTAATAGGCGTAATACTATTTTACGTAACCTACGGATAAGACCCTTAATTTGGATTTAAGCTATAACCTAATATTAATATAATAGGACCTACGATTAAATAGATCTAGTTAATTAACGTATATAACTTTACTAATTAAATAAAGTAGTTAACGGAACTATTATAAAGTAAATTAACGTACGCTTAAATATTACAGAAATAGCATATAAATAAAGAACAAGCCCCTATATAGGACTTTAAGAAAGGTAATATAGTTCACCTAAATATATAAAACCTAAAGACTTAATGGCCCTTAAAGAAACTTAATTGGAAGTTCGCAGGCCTATACTAAATTAAGAAAAAACTAAGCCTATACGCCTATAAGCTCAAACTGCTAACTAGGATAAAAATATACCTAACGTTTTATATAAGCTTACTATAACCCTTAAAAAATAATCCTATAACTTGTAAAGTGCTACTACTACCTCCTGTAATTATTAATAATAGTAACAGTTCTTACTTTATTAACTTAATTAATAATATGCAATAGAAAATATAATCTAAATAATTTAAACTTTTTATTAAGTAGGAAGGATACGAAACACAAACCTAGGAAACCTATAAATAGATTAAAGCTAACGCGCCTTCCCTGGTAAAAGAATTCTATAAAAACCATCCTTTGCGGCCTGCTTTAGCTAGATAGATATAACATAAAGGTAAATAACTGCTACCTGATATAAATACACGAAACACAATAGTAGAAAACTCGAATTTAAAAAGAACTTAAAAAGTATTATAACATTTATAATACAGTCACGTGACACGCGAAATATTAAGGAACTTTAACTACCGGTTAAAGTTGTCTAATTGGTTAGATTTACCTTGCCAAGACTACTACCCAGCACTAAAATACGACCTGTAATAAAATTATAAATTCTTAACTAAGTTAAATTATTTTAAACCTTTAGCTAAAGGGGGGGGGGGGTACTGTAATAGAACTAGCCTAATTATAATAGGAATGTCTTGGTAAAACACTTAATAAATAAATTCTAAAGCTTTAACCGAATTCTACCGAAATCCGTTAAAGACCGCGTGCGCACGTACGCACGCATTAACCACCAAGCCCCTAAATATTTAATTATATAATTCTCTCGTTATTCCCTTCTCTTCTTTACGCAATGTCTTGTACTCTATAAAAGCTATATACCCTTAAATTTAGATAGAATTTATATTGTTCCTTTAAATCTTCCCCAATGCCTCTTCGCGCCCTCATACTCCATTATTCTATTATTGGACTCCCTATCTACATCCTTACCTTATATTTAAATCCTTACTAATCCCCTTAGGAGGATAGCCGGTTTAATTTTTCTATAATGTCTCTAAAAAGAAAACCGACGCCTATACCTAATAGTAATACGCTAATAATATAACTGCTAAACGCCTTAGGATTTAGTGTAGATAAAACCGCTAGAAACACACTAGTAGGATCTAAGCTACCTTCCAAACCTTAAAATAATCAGCTACCTGCAAACGCTGGAGACTAGTTTAACTTATATACCTAGGCTTAATAGGAGCTTAGCAAGATTACTAGTGTCCCTCTAAATACTACTAATATAAAGAAGCTAGATAAGCTGGCTAAGAAAATAGCCAACTTATGGAGCATTATTAATTCAATAAAGCCCTCCTGTTGCCTCTTTAGTAAAGAGTATAAGTTATATAGCGAACATATACGTTAAACAAATCTTAACGCCCTAGTTAAGAAGTCACTACCTAATATTAGCGGTACTACTTAACAGTATTTTAACTGCTAGATCGCCGTAGTTAAGAACCGATTTAAGGTTAATGATGCTAACTATAACTATAAGTAATGCACGCGCTGGGCCATTAAAGGTTTTGTAAAAGAGAAGATAATTGCCTAACTAGTTTATTGCCGGCTAGGTACTAAAGACAAAGGTCCCTTACTATAGGATAAGTTTAAGAATATAGTCTAGGACTAGATTAGGAACCCCATAGTAAGACGCTTTAATAATGCTACTGCGTATTATACAGCCATTATAAAAGAGAACTAGAGGTTTAATATCTTCCTAGCCTGTATATATAGCTTAGAGGACCGCTTCTTATATACCCCTTTTATTAACCCTAAGCAATAGGTAGACCTTTAGTTCTCTTGCCTCCTAGCCTACCTATAGGCAGAGCTCTTCTGCTAAAACTTTATTAAATAGGTAAGAACCGCAAAGGACCTCTTTGCCAAAATCCGCTGTATAGAGTAACTGCTTAACACTATAAAGCTTATAGAAGATCGCGTAGCTAGTAGTAGCAAATTCTTGTACTTAAAGCATAGTCGTAGTATAGGCTCTGTAGAGTTAGGTTTAGAAAATAGAACCTAAAAAGGGTAACGCTTTAAGCAAACTCCTGGGGAGATTACTTAAAAGCTAGATGGCTTAGAGGACCCCTTAGACGCTAGTAGTATACACATAAGTTAAAAAAGGCCCGTAGGTAACTACCGTAAAGAACACTGGAAGCAAGTTAGTAAAGATAAGTTAGGCCAGCTTTTGGAAAACCTAAAGCCCTAGTAGCGCATCTCTCTTAATTACAATTAGGGCCTAATATAGAGGGAGAGAAGAAACGCATTATAGTATATATTATAATGGATACGCCCTAGGGTGAAATCCGCCTATATTACTTATATAATAATAGGTGCTAAATCAACCTTATTAACTAAGACGTTGTCTATAGGTTTAACCTACCTATAAGCTATGCGCTATATTTATGTAAACCTATCGCACGTTTCCTTAATAGCAACTAGATAACAATCTGGGACGCTTATAATCTAATAGTTACTACTAGTAACTCCTAGGGTACCCCTTGTATTATTGGCCTCTAGACCTTTTAGGGTGGCTTATTTAATGGTTATAATATAATTCTTAGATAGGATTGGCTCGCGGAAGCAGATCTATTAATTAGCTTTCATTCTAGATAATTTGTTTAGGGTACTTTAGACCCTAGACGCCTCTAGATAGTTACCCTTAATACACTCCTAGTAGACATTAAGGCTAGCAAAATAGTCTATTTGCTATAGCCAGAAGACTCCTTTTTTATACCAATTATAAACATAATAGAGGACCTGTTGTTACTGGCAGCGAGTACCTATATAAACCCTTTAGATATAGAGACACCGGTTATAAACATAATAGAGGACCTGTTATTACTGGCAGCAAGCACCTATAGAGACCCTCTAGTACTAGTATAGATCACCTTAACTTAGGGGGGAGGTAATTAAAACCCTAAAACTATTAAATATACTATAGCAGAGCTGTATATACTTTTAGTGCGAGCATACCTACAAAACGCATATTGGTTATACCCTTCTCTTTACTAGCTCCCAGAAGCACACTACTATATAATGGTCGCCTTAACCTCTATAGACCCTAGCCTGCCAGATATATATAAAGAGGATATTAATATTTTCTTTAATAAGCTAGCAAGTATACTACCTTAGAACTCTAAGTATAACTATATAATTAACTTAGAAGAAGGCAAGACGCTACTATAGATGCTTATTTATAACCTCTTATAGAAAGAGTTGCAGATCTTATAGAAGTACCTAGAGAGTGCTCTTAAGAAGGGCTAGATTAGGCCCAGTAAGTTGCCTACTAGAGCACCTATCCTCTTTATACTAAAAGCAGAAGGTATAATGCGGCTATACGTTAACTATAGACATCTAAATAAGATTATAATTAAGAACTAGTATCCCCTACCACTGGTTAGCAAACTCTTTAATAGGCTTAGCTATATAAAGATATTTATAAAGCTAGATCTTTATAATGCGTACTATAGGATTTATATTAAAAAGGGAGATAAATGGAAGACCGCATTTAAAACACGCTACGGTTACTTTAAGTACCTAGTAATGCCCTTTGGTCTTACTAACGCCCTTATAACTTTCTAAAGCTATATTTAAAAGGCTCTAGGGACCCTAGTGGATACCATCTGCGTAGTTTACCTAGATAACATTCTTATCTACTTAAATAATGAGGATAAGTACGTTAAGTATATTAAGTAAGTACTATAACAGCTCTGCGCTTAGGGCCTCTACGCTAAACTGTTAAAATGCATCTTTTATACTAAGAATATTAAGTTTTTGGGCTTTATTGTTATACCTAAGGGTATTATAATATATTCTGCCCGCGTAAAAGCTATTAAGGAATGGCCTGAGCCTAAGTCCTATAGGGACATCTAGGTCTTCCTTAGCTTCGCCAACTTCTATAGGCAGTTTATCTAGAACTACTTAGATACCGCATACCCCCTATATATATATCTTGTATGGGCATATTGCGACCTAATATTAAATAGGGAGAAGAAGAAGCAGAAGCGCAAGAAAGGGCCTACTAAATGGTATTAACCTTGGTCCTAGCCTAATGATGCTTAACAGGCGTTTTGTAAGCCACGCACTGTGTTTATATAAGCTCCTCTACTTTACTACTTTAACCCTAATCTACCCCTAATGGTAATTACTAACGCTTTTAATTATACCTATAGCGGTATACTTCTGCAGCCTTTTAGGTAGGGAGATTAACTCTACTAGCACCTAATTGCTTATTATAGTTAGAAGCTTACTGGCCTAGAAGTATGGTATAATACGCATAATAAGGAACTACTTGCTATAGTGCAATGCTTTAGGATATGGCGCTACTACCTTAAGCACGCCGTATATATGACGCGTGTGCTCTATAATTATAATAATCTTAGGTACTTTATAATTATAAAGAGCTTATCTACTTACTAGGCTTAGTACGTTAAGGAACTGGCTAAGTTTGATTTTAAGATTAAATATAAGCTAGGTAAAGCAAATCCCGCTAATATACTATCCTGGCGCCTAGATTATACTAAAGGCTTTAAAGATAGTAGCAAGAGGACAGTCCTTAATGCCATGCTACCTATATTATAGTAAAAGCTGTGGGTTATAGGCCTTATAGGCGGCCCTAGTGCTACTATACTAAACTAGTAAGTAGCATACGTGCAGTATATAAGTGACTCTTGCAAATATAGCGCTAGCGGACTAAGGTGTCCTGCCATTCTCTCTAAGACCTCCTTAACTGGCCTAATGGCGTTTAACCCTAAGGAAGATCCCTCAGCCTAGGCAATAGTCCCCCATAACAACCTAGTAAGTTACCTGCGTATTATATGTTACTTCGCTAGCACTAACTTTGCGTAGAGTCTCATGCTATAGCAAGAGGTAGTAGTAGCTGCCTTAGCCGAAACGGCGTTTATAGAATACCCCCCTAAGTTACTAGTTGATTTTATTTATGGAGTATAAGAAAGGGACGCCTTTACACGCTCTATATGTAATTAGTTAACCTAGAGATAGGTTCCTACTAGTAATAAGGACTACACCCTTAATAATTAAGGACTCCTAAGGTAAAATAATAAGGTCTAGGTGCTAAATTGTGTGCTACTATAACAGGAGATCCTTAAGTGGAATTATAACGATCCTATAGGTGGCTATTATAGATTTAACCATACCTATAAGGTAATTGCGCAGAAGTACGCTTAGAACGGTCTTACTAAAGATCTCTATAAAGATCTAGATAACTATAATGCCTGCTAACGCTATAAATCGCGCTGCTATAAACCCTATAATAAGCTGCAGCCTCTCTAGGTCCCCACCTAAGCCTAGTAATATTATTTACTTAACTTTGTTACGGATCTCCCTAAGTCTAAGACTTCTAATAGCGTAGAGTGCAACTCCGTCTTTGTCCTTATAGACTATTTTATAAAGCTAGTACGCTACTATCCAGTATGTAAGACAATTAATGCTACGCAACTTATAGAACTCTTATTTAGAGTCTTTGTATAAATAGGGCCCCTAGATAATATTATCTTTAATAGAGGTAGCGTGTTTATAAGCGAGTACTAAAGTACCATGTGCTACCATCTCCGCGTTTAGTATAAGCTTAGCACTACATTTCACCTATAGATAGATAGTTAGATAGAACGCCAAAACTAAGAGCTTAAGGTATACCTGCGTATATTTATAAACTAGGAATAGTCTAATTAGGCCTCCCTACTTAATAAGGCAGCCTTTGCCTATAACTCTAAGGTCTATACTATAACGAAGTGTTCCTCTATTGAGCTCGCCTACGGCTAGCTGCTAAACGTCCTAGACGGAGTCTTAGATGGCGTCCAAGACGCCTAGCAAGGTGGGGAGAGGTCTAAGTTAACAAATGTTAAACTTATAGAGACGTATCTATAACGCCTGCGCCTTATATATAAGGCAGCGGCATTGTTAATAATGCATGCCTAACAGCTTTAGGTAAAATACTATAATTATTACTATCTGGCCAAGCATTTCGCCGTTAGTAAATGAGTCCTACTCTCTTTTAAGAATATCTATATAAAATGTCTCTATAAGAAGCTTGATAGTAAGTTTATAGGACCGTTTTAGATTCTAGAGTATGTAGGGTAGTAAGTATATAAGCTAGAGCTCCTACCTGCTATAGTATGGCTCTACCTGGTCTTTTATATCTCCTTACTAGAGCCTTATAGGTTACGCCCTAGGTTTTAACCCTTAGTAGTAGAAGAGCTTAAGGAAGGCAGCTAGGAAGTGAAGCAATTGTCGCCTACTAGAATTATGCTAGACAACTGCAGTACCTTATTAAATGGCTAGGATAGCTAAATAAGTATAATAAATAGAAATATAAGACAGAACTTAAGAATTGTTAACAACTACTAGATAAGTACTGTAAGCGGAATACCCTAGTCTTGCAGCTAAAGCGCAGGTAAAAAGTAAGCGCCACTACTAAGATATAACCTGTATAAAAGCGGAGCAGAGGACGTCCTAAGGGATTAAAGAATAAGCAACGCTCGCGATAAGAACTGCGGTATATATATAGGGTAAAGCGCGATTTATTAATATCCTATATAAGCCACACTCTAACGCAACCTAGCTATACTAGTAACTTGTAGGCGAAGCTATAGTATATACCAATAAAGCTTAATTTAGAAAGCACCCTTTCTAGACCTAGTTTGTTACTCTATGCCAGCTTAGTAGATTGTTATATTAGAGAACAGGTCTACTTAACTGGGGTTTAAGACCTACTGGTAACCTGCTAGCAGTAACCTATACTAACAATTTATACACTGTTCTACGTATATACTATACAGATAACGCATAAGGCTAAAGTATAGGTCAGCGGCAGATTTAATGGGCATATAGCCTTACCATCTATAAATCTGGCTGTATGTAAGTAACCTATAACCTACCCGCGAAGTATATACGGAGCTATACTAGTATAGCGCAAGGCTAAAGCAGGGTTAGTGGCGGATTTAATAGGTATATAGCCTTACTATCTATAAATCTGGCTGCATATAAATAACCTATAACCTACCTGTAAGGTACTAGTAACCTACCTACGCAAGTAAGCTTTTGGAATATTTCTAATGGTCTACTAAATTTGGGTGGCAGCGTTAAGCTCTACTAGCTCCAAGTGTTAAATAGACTAATTAGGATTTTCTATACCAGGTATAGAAAATCACTATTAGCTTAGTTAAATATGGGGGAGTTTTGGCAAGGCAAATCTAACTAATTAGATAACTTTAACCGCCGGTTAAAGTTCCTTAATATCCTTGCGCCGCGTATGTATACTACCTATCTCTCTATGCACAAAATCAAGACGCTCTTTCCCCTCCAATTTTTTTTTTCTTATTAAGGTTTTTATGGGGTTTATTAAGGCTTAAGTATATAAAAAATTGGGGACAATCCTTTTTAAAGGGGGGGGGGCATTGTTAGGTAAAACCTGAGTAAATAGTTATATAGCTGTAAGGTATGGGCGACCCTGGGGCAACCTAGGGGTGACTCGCCTATAAGGTATGTGCGCTGCACGTACCTAGGGAAAACCCTTCCTTACCTTGCATATAGACTCCTCCTTTTCCCTTAAGGATTTGTCTGCCTATACAATATACCCTATTGTTCTATTATTGGACTCCCTATTTACATCCTTACCTTACAGCAGATTTAAGTTTAAATATTATAAAATTAATAATTAGATACTTTAGCAAATTGTATTCTATTTTATTTAAAATTTAAAGGACTTTGTTAAATTAATTAATATAGTAGTTTATAGATTTAAAGTTTTTATATATAATAGAAAATAGCTTTTAGATGAGTTAAAACTTCTATACCTTTATTGTGCCTTTATAGAGCTTCTTAAGTCTCTTTTAGACAATATATACCAACTTTTTATTTTTAATTTTCTTTAGAATAGCATTTTTAATATTTATTTTAATTGTAAAGTATATATTATTATTTTTTAAATAATACTTGTATAGATTGTTTAATTTTATAGTCTTATAGTTAAATTTATCTACGTTAATTTAATAAACTAATAAACTTTGCTATTTAGTAATAATTAACTTAATAGTAGGCAGATTTTTCCTGTCTAAGTCTTTAGACATTTTATTTTTTAACCTATTTACAGCTTTTAGCCTCTTATATAGCTTTTTAGCTCTATTAGTAAGGTTTTTAATATCTATACCTTTTTTAAGGCATAGACTATATTAAATAGTATCTAAAAACCCTTTCTTAACTATAATAGTATAAACTCTACGTACCTACGTTTTGTAGTTATTTATACTATTAAGTTTAGCTATTAAGTATATAATAGATATGCCGTTAAAGGTTATATTTATAGACTAGTAGTTATACTCCTATCTTTATACATATAAAAAAAATTTAAAATATAAACATTAAATTAAATAAATACTAATATGTGCCCTAGAGCTAAGCCGGGCTTATAACCTATTTAAATAGGTTATAAATAGTTAAATTAGGTACATAGATAATGTAAATAGATTAAACTAATTAAATTTAAGAATAGTAAACAACTATTAACTAAATTAACAGTAAAATTAACTATATAACAACTGTTCTGTACAAAGATAAGCTTTGCTGCTTGCTTTATCTTCCCTACTAAAATTAGTACATAAATTCAACTAGGGGACAGTCCTGACAATAACTGTCGCAGCTTTGCTCCAGATTGACCCTCTGCATTAGATGCTACTGCGGGAGAGTATAAAAGAGCCATCATTCCGTTGAACTGTTTGGAGAGTGGAACCTAATTTAGTAAGTCAATTCGGAGCAGAGCTGCGGCAGTTACTGTCAGAATCTTTTCCTAATCGGTTTGGTTTATCAATCTATGCATTGACCTTTTTAGAAAGTTATAACACGCAGCAGAGCCCATCTTATACTGTAGCGTTGATTTTACCGTTAACACTTGTTCAATCCAATTCAGTTTACCATCGTATACACGCTATTTGTGTCCCAATTTACTCCAAATAACCTATATAAATAGGTTATAAGCCCAGTTAAGCTCTAGGGACATATCAGCAATTATTTAACCGTTTAAATTATCAACTGTTTATCAATTTCATCCAAATCCTCCTTATATACACGAAGATAGAGGCATATCCATTAGTCTGCAACTATAACCTCCAACAGCACATCTATTACGCATTTAATAACCAAACTTAATAGCACAAATAACTATAAAACATAGGTATAAAAAGTTTGTACTATTATAGCCAAGGAAGAATCCTTAGATGCTATTTAATATTGTCTACGCCTTAAAGAGGGCGCAGATATTAAACACCTTACTAAGAAGGCTAAAGGGCTCCATAAGAAGCTAAAGGCTACAAAAGGATTAATAAATAAAAAGCCTAACGGCTTATATAGGAAGAATATACCTACTATTAAATTAATAATTACAAGATAAAAAGCTCCAGTTTTTTAGATTAATTTAGATAAACTTAACTATAAGGCAACCAAATTAAATAACCTATACTAATATTATTTAAAAAATAACAATATATGCTTTATAATCAAAATAAATGTTAGTAATGCTATTTTAAAGAAAATTAAAAATAAAAAGTTAGTATATATTGTCTAGAAAAGACTTAAGAAGCTCTATAAAGGTATAACTAAGATGTAGAAGTTTTAACTTATCTAAAAGCTATTCTCTATTACCTATAAAAATTCCAGATTTATAAACCACTATATTAATTAATTAAATAAAAAATTTTAAATTTAAATAAAATATAATAAGATTTACTAGAAAATTTAGTTGTTAATCTTATAATATTCAAACTCGGATTCGCATTTAAATTCTTTTAAAAACAAAAGCGTAAGGCAGGCAGAGAGAATCTTACTAGAGAAAATCTCTACTTATAGCTACTTAAAAGAATGATATTCAAAAAAACCAAAACAATACATTCTATAGTAGGCAAAAGAAAAAAACAACCAAAAAGAATGCAGCCGTATTGCCCCCCACCAAAATTTGTAAGAGGGGCAATTCTTTCGATTTTAACCACCTATAATGCGTTAACTGTGATGAACTAAATGATATTAGAAAGAATGAATATATATCTAGTTCTATCTACGACGAACATAGGCCCTTATATAGGCCTATGTCCATAGTGTTAAAGTAATTGCTAAGGATACTAACCAAAATGGAAATAAAGGGAATCTGCTTATATAAGCAGGAAAACGCATATAGAGGACTCTTCTAGAACCATCGTTATACCCCCTAGTACTCCACTAAAACAGAAGCAGATCCTTCCTAAACTAGTATTAAACTTATTAATATATAAAAGAAATACCTTGTAATCCTCTAAGTGTACTATAGGTCCTACTTAACCTCTCCCTAAGCTGTAATCAGCCATCTATTATAAGCTCTCTATCGTTCCCGTCCCCTATTTAAAAGTTATTAGCATTAGTTAGAATTATTAAATAGCGTGCCCTCTAAGGATTTGCTAGTCTGTATACAATTTCTTATTTAGGTTTAGTATCTACGTCATATTAAATAAGGCCTAGCTGCTTAACGAAGTTCCTAAACTGAACTATTAATAGTGGCTTTGTAAGACCGTCGGCTACTATATCGCCTATAGAAACGTGCTATAGGTAGATTATACCACTTTAAACCTTATCACAAATATAGTACTAGTATAGCTTAAAGTGCTTAGTATGCGCGTAGTAGTTATCGCTTTTAGCAAGGTTAATGGCTAGTTAATTGTCGTTATATAAATATATTGGTAGTAGATCCTTTTTAGTGTAGCCCAAATTAATAAGTAATTAACGGAGCCATAAAGCTTCCTTAGCCGTATACGTTATTGCTATATACTTAGCCTCCGTAGTTAAGGTTATAAGTATTAACTACTTACTTAACTTATATAAAACTAGGCCACCTGCTAGCTTATAGATATAGCCAGACGTTGACTTCCTATTAACCAAATTGGCGAATGCTGCATTGCTATAGCCGTGTAGTTATAGGTTAGGTATACCACCTAGTGAGCTTCTGCTATACTCCCTATTATAATTAGGGGTAGTATAGTATGTAGCTAACGTCTTGGCGAAGGCCTTTAAAGGTAGCTGCTGCCCTTAGGGTAAGCTAAACTCTATACCTAAGTTAATCGTCTCTGTATAGTAGGTGAGTACCTATATTACAGCCTCTATATATAGTTTAATAGGGTTATATAGGAACTAATAGAGCTTCCCTATAGCCTAAGCTATATTGGGCTAAGTCTAATTATATAGATAAAGTAGAGAGCCTATTAGTAATTAATATCGTTTTACTAGCTCCGTTGGAGCTTAATCCTTAGGCTTATATAGCTTAAAGTCTACTATAAAGGGGTGAATTGGTGTAGAGGCTGGTGCGTAATTCTCTATATAAAATATATGCAAGATCTTCCTAATATAGGCGTCCTGTACTAGTTGAATTAATCGCGCCTGGCGGTTCCCCATGATTTAAATGCCTAGGTAGTATGCAATTAGGCCTAAGTCTTTTACTTTATACCTATTCCTAAGTGCTTCTTTAAGTAGTTTAATTATCCATACATCTCGTCCAATTAAGATAAGATTATTAATATAGACGATAATAATTTGGCCGCTTTACTGGCCAATAAAAATATATGGATTAGCTGGAATTAGTATATATTTAAGGGTGATAAGGAAACTCTTAAGCTCCTTATACTAAAGGCGTGGCACCTGCTTAAGACCATAGAGAGTCTTAAGTAGTAGGCCTATAAGGGCAACGCCGTCTTTTAGATACTAACAATATCCTTCTAGTAGCCAAATATAGATATTTTTATAGTCAAGCTTCCTATTAAGGAAGGCCGTAATTATATCTAAGTACTTACACTTTAGATTGTATGCAGTAACCAGGGCCATTAGTAGCTTAAATATACTTAGTTAAATGACGCCTGTAAATATATCGCCATAGTTAATTCCTAGGCGCTGCTTATTACCATATAATACTAGTTATGCTTTTTATCTAAATAGGACATTGTTCTTATTAAATTTGTATATAAAGACCCACTTAATAGGTAGAGCCTTGGCTCTAGGTAGAAGTTTAATAATCTTAAATAAGATATTCACTATTTAAGACTCCCATTCCTTATCCGCCGCAGCCTTCCACTCCTTCTTAAATATTAATTTTATAGCTTCCTTCTAGTTGCGTAGCTCTAGAGGTAGTCCTTTAGTTATTCTTATCCACTAAGGCTGTAATAGAGCGCTTATAAACGTATAGGCGAAGGCCGGGGTAAGGTAGGTGGCTTTTATAGCCAGCTCCTTTCTTCTAGTTCTATGGAGTACACTATAGTTAAGCTGTAGCTTTGACCGCGTATAAGTATTTGTTATAGGTTTAGCCTCCTTATCTAAGTACTTATCTAGAATCTGCTCTAGATCTTCCTGGTAGATATCCCTTAGGGGAGTCCCTTCCTAACAAAGGTATCCTCCTAGATTAGGTAGCTCTTGCTAGTTAAGGCCTGCCTATTTGTCGTTAGTAAGGAGAGGTCGATTAGGCTGTGGTATAATATTGTAATTATTAGAGGCACCCCCTAACTAAGAGTCACCCCCTAACTGCAAGGCCTAAGAGACCTTATCTGCCTCCCAGAGTAACCAAAAAGCCTTACCTTCTTCCTATAGTAACCGAGAGACCTCTAGTATAGTTTCTTTAGTAGGGAGTTCCTTAAGTAGTATCTAGTAGATATTATTGTCGCTACCTTCTTCTTTACTAATTAGTGTAGTAAGAAAGGTTCCTGTTTTATTAAAGGTAATACTACTTAATTAAACAACCCTATTCTTATAAGGTAGATAGACGCGGTATATATATAAGCCTTTATAGCTAACTAATTGTCCTTTCTAAGCTCTTGCAATAAACTTATTACCTTATTACCGCTAAGGGTTTTTTTTATTAATAAGGACATAGGTAGGACAGCTATAGATCTTCTAATTAGTATACGTAATTATAGAATTAGTATTACCTAGGGTAAGAGCTATTGCTTAAGCGGGCGGAGCTTGGTCCTTATTAACTAATATAGGTAATATATTAAGCCCATATACAGCTGCCTTAGCAACTTTAAGCCAGAGCTTTAGTGGTAATTAAGTCTTAATTAATATTATCCTAAACCTTTCTTTAACTAGGTGGTTAGCCTTCTCTACAATTCTATTCTGGTGTGCAGTATATAGAGTAAAGGCCTTAGTAAGTATACCCTTATTCTTAAAGAAATTAGTTAAGTCCTTACTAAACCACTTAACAGCTCTATCTAATTAGAAGCAACCAATTATTATTTCTGTTTAAGTCTTAATTATATAGACAAACTGCTTTAAGGTAGAGGCAGTAGAGCCTCTATTTAATATACAGTAGATCTATCTAGAGCGTGTTTAGTTATTAGTAAATAGTACCCAGTACTTCTTACTATAAAGACCTTCGTGTTTTAATGGCCTAACTATATTAACATGCACCTTTTTAAATATGCGATTGCTGCGTCTTTAAGGGCGTCTTAATATTTACTTCTTGGCCTTTCTAAGGTAACAGTCCTCGTAGTAAAATGGCTTGTCCTTAATAACTATAATTCCCTTTATACTTCTAGCAAGGAGACATATTTAGGCAGAAGGAAGGTGTTATAGTCTCTTATACTAGGTCTCTATAGTAGCTTTAGCAAGTACGGCTTTCTTATAGAGGCGCGATTATATAGTAGCTAGAGCTATTGCGAAAGGAACCTCCGTAGGGTTGTCTACTAGTATAAATATATTAAGTCTGTTAATGCTTAGGATATAGGCTATTTCTACCTAATCTTTAATAAAGTTAATGGTGTAGAAGGGTACAGTGTCCCTTAGATAGGAAGTTAGAATGCTGTTAGTTAGTCTATCTATCTATCTGTCTGTTGGTCGGTCGGTTATAATCAGTTAAAAGTAATTAGTAAAGCAGTCTGTAAGAAAGGAAAGAAAAGAATATATTCCAGTAGGTTCGTGATGTCCAAGAAAAAGGGAAGCCGAAGGCTTAATATATACAGGAAAACGCCAAGACACTAAGCATGGGACATTTTACCCCACTATATACCTCCCCTACTAAGAACGTTGTCCCCTAACGTTCTATACCATAGAAGAATAGCCAAACGAAAGTAAAGCAAAAATAGAATAGAAAAAGCAAAGCATAAAATAGAACATAGGAAATCTCTTCCTCCTAGTAAAATACCTATTAGACACGCACTGAAATAAATACACCTATTAGCCGTACTAGTTGCCTATGCACCATACCCACTAGCATTACTGGTTAAAAGCATAAATGTATGCACTAGCCGCCCTAATCGCCTGTGTACTACACCTACTAGCGGTATTAGTCAAAAGCGTAATTCTGCAGCCGTCTTTACAGCCTTATAAAACTATTCCATAATATCCTTCCGTTATCTATAGCTAAGATCCGATCTTCCTACTAGTAACTAGAATAGTAAACCAGAAATAATAATGGCGGCGGTAATAGCAGTAACAGTAACGGTGGTAGAAGCAGTAGTAAAAGTAGATATTTAGCGCAGTAAAATAAAACAGAATAGTTAGTGGTAGAACACTTAGTAGAAGAACTTAGTAATAGTTAGTAAGCAGTAGGACATCTAACAGCAGAACTTTTAATAGTAGAACACTTAGTAGAAGAACTTAGTAATAGTTAGTAAGCAGTAGGACATCTAACAGCAGAACTTTTAATAGTAGAACACTTAGTAGAAGCGGAACGGTCAGTAGCAGTTAGTTAAGGTAGTAGCGGCAGAATAATTAGAACAATGGAACAGAACGGCTAAATAGCAGCAGTAGAATAGCTGGTTGGAACAGTAGTAGCAGTAGCAGTAGTAGTAGCAGTAGAACAATCGGTCAGTGGCAGTTAGTTAGAGTAGCAGTTAGTAGAAATAGTAGAACGGAACAAGTTAGTTGGAACAGTTGGGTGGAACTATATAATAAATCTAGTAGATCTGGTAGTAATTAGATCTAGCAACGGTATAGATCTAAAATAGTAGAGATAAAGCAGTTAGTTAAGATAGTAGGGATAAAGCAGTCAGACGGAATGGCAGCGGCAGCGGTAGGGTAGTTAATCAAAATAGCAGAGACTCTGGCTTAATTTGGTTATTTAGCTAGTTATTTAATATTAAGACTCTATATCTAGCTCTGTATCTAGCTATGCATCTAGCTGTGTATTAGTAGCTCTATATTGCATATTCTGTGTCCGTGTCTGCGTTTGTGTCTATATATATGCTTTAACTGCTAGCTAAAGACTGTCTAATTGGTTAGCGACAACGTGCTATAACTAATCATTTGGTTGTTTAATTAAGGTAGAAAGTTAGCCCAGTTAAAGGTTCTAACTGTCCTAATTTAAATGTGGAGACGGCGTTTAGCTAATTAAGATTTAATAAGGCCCTAGCTTAACTTAAAGTGTCTTCTACTGTATATATAACTGTGGCTTTATATCTATAGATAACTAATTAACACTTCTATATAGACGTGTGATTAGTTAAGGCTCCGCATCTGCCGTTTAATTAAGGCTTTATATATATAGGCGTCCAGTTAAGCTGCCGTACTATTATCTAATTAAGGCTTTACACCCGTATGCTCTATATCCGTAAACTCTATATACAACTCCGTGTAAGACTCTATGTAAAGCTCTATATCTATATCTATAGGAAAGATCGTTCTAGTTAAAAAGACTCTAAGATATTAATTAACCATATTTCTAATATTCGATAGTTATATACTAATTTCCTTATTAGGCCTAGTGTCTGTCTATCTACTATTATAGAATCTTTAACCGCTAATTAAAGATGTCTAACGGCGACGGTAACTAATTTAATTTAACTATAACAACGTATAATTAACTAACGTTTAAATAGGGTATTAGGTCGGCCCGACTAAAAGCTCTAGTTAATTTAACTTAACTATAGAGGCGGCGTCCAAGACCTAGGCTCTATATTATTATATACTTAATCAAAGCTTTTAAATCCGTTAATGTTCTATTAAGGCTCTATATCCATAGGCTCTATATCTGCAGATAGTTGATTAAGACTCTAGCTATATAGTTATTTAGTTAAAGCTCTACATTTGTAGTTAATTAAGGCTTTTAGTATCTACTAGACGTCCAATCTAGAGACCTATCTTAAGACTTTCTTTTTTATAAGCATAAACGGTAGTTTCTAGTAGACCATTTCCGCGGGCCTAGTGCTTTTATAAGACGTCCTTAATAGCTACTTTCTTTCCTTTTAGAGTTGCCTTTACTCTTAGCTTCTTTGGCGCATCCTTAGGCTTTTATAGCTGCTTCTTTACCCTAGCTGTTAGCAGTACGCTTATATATCCTTAATCTTCTTCTAGCTTAAGAGCCTTTTTAGGATTGTCTTCTGCTTTTAGTCTCTTTATTATTATCCTGCTGGTTCTGTGCTTTGCCTAAGTTATCCTTAACATCTTTAAGGCCATCTAGTGGCAGCTTCTTAGCTATTATAACTACCTCTATTACATATCCCTTGCCCTTATGTCCATAATATAGTCCTTTTATTAAGATAATCTCTAAGAAGTACTGGCTCCTATATATCCAATTCCTGTTCCCCTTATAATCCTTAGCAAGGTCCTTTACTAGCTTAGCTAGATATAGCTTAGTTCCATCTTTAGTTATATAAGGATAGTTTAGGCTTAATGTAGTCAGCTATGCCCTCTATATAATCTCTTATAGAGTATCTTTATCAGTGCCTTATTATATACTGCTTTACTATTTCTACAGTACTTAATTTCCAATGTCATGCTACTATCCTTATATAGGTCCCTTCCTTGCCGCAGTATTTATTCTTGTTATGTAGCTAGTGCAGTGCTAAATTTAGATGGTGGTTGCGGAGCTAGGAATAAGGTCGTCCCAGTTAAAAGCTCTAACTTAATAACATTTAACAGACTTAATTTAGTAATGGTAATATGCTAACATTAAGGCTTTGGCTTAAATCGGTTCTTTAACTAACTATAGCTTTTATACAGTTGTTTAATTAAGGCTTCTATATAGTTATTTAGTTAAGGTTCTGCGTATAGCTCTATATCTAGCTCTACATCTGGCTCTATATCTATATAATTAATTAAGGCTCTTAGTGCTATTTTTATTGTACAGCTAGTGCATCTAGTGCATTATTAAATTCTAGGGGTAGTGTAGAGTTCTACTAACTCTATTACTAAACGGACCAATTAGGATTTTCTATACCAGGTATAGAAAATCGCTATTAGCTCGGTAATAGGCGGTAAGCTAAATTAACATCTTTATAGTAGGTTATTACAACTAATATATTATAATTAAGAAAGTAAACAAGAAAAGGAGCTTTAGGAAATATAGTAATTAAATAGATAAAATAGAAATCTTTTATACAGTTATTACCTGCGTCCCCTTCCCTACCTTAGAACTTAACTGTCCCCTAGTTAAACATCCTATACCTACTATAAAGCCTACTGCGGAGCCTACTACAGAGCCTATGGGTTAACGGCTAGCCTTAAGTGTCTGTCTCTATAACCGTCTCTAAGGACTAGACAATTTATTCTTTCTAGCTTTAGCTATCTTATCTATAGGCCGTAATATAATCTAGATGTAATCTCCCGGTTATATATTCTCCTATAGTAGAGCCTACGGCTTGATAATTGTTCTAGTTATACAGCTATCTCTAGGGGTTAGGCAAGTCTGCGGATGTTGCTAGCTAAATATTACTAAGTCCGTAGGCCGTACTTAATAGTAGTCCTCCCAGCTTATACGTATTTCGTTACTGTTCTTTAGTACTACTCTATTATGGAAAGCAGTAAAATCTATTTATACTATAGGGACCTATTTCTATGTTTATTCTTATCCTTCTATTTTCTAATATGCCTATCTATCTGGGTCTATTCCTTAGTATATATAAAGCCAGTTCTTAATACTTTTTAATTATTCTTTATTGCTAAGCCATAGAAGTTTAGGTCTAGGTTATTTACGTATCCTAGCTACTAGTCTTTCTTAATTAGATAGATATATAAATCCTTACTAAATAAGATCCTTAAGCCCTTAGTATTTATACTAGGTAAAATAGTAACTTCCTCTATATCTAAAACAGGTCTGTAGGCCTTGTCCTTATATACCTTACTAACCCTATATGTCCCACTACGGCTGTCTAAAGGCAGTAGAATCTTGCGGATATTAAAAATCGTGTGGATATTAAAAGTCTTACGGAGTAAAGGGAGCTTAGGTGCTATTTTACCAGTCTTTATATCTTAGTATTGGGCCATACCCTTATACTAAGTTTTAAATTGCAGCCTAATCTAGCAGTGTTATGAACTTCCTTAGGTCTATCCGGACTTAGTTGAGGAATGGTATTAACTATATAGCTACCGCAAGCTCTGTTTTAGTTAGTTTTAAACTCCTTAGCTAGCTTAGCATTTTATCTATTTCCTAGTCTATAGTAGAGGGTAACTGCTACTGCGTTAGGGCTTCTCTATATATACCTAAGTCTAGAAGCCTTCCTTCTCTCCTACGGTTAAGCTTATCCCTTTACTGCCATAGCTCCTATATAAGCTGGATATTTAGAGCGTCTTCTTCTAAAAGGATATCCATTTACTTAGCGCCCTCTATAGCTACTATCCTTAACTCTACGGCCTCCTTCAGTCTTTTAAACCTAAGGGTGTTAGGCTTGTCTACTACGGCTCCTATCTACTCTATTACGTGCCTATGGTATTTAATAGGAAGTCCTCGCATAAACAACCACCCCTTATTTTGCTTAGTAAGGTTTTCTACGGCTACCGCTTTATCTAAGATGGTAGTAAAGTCCTATATATAGTAACGCAATTCGCCTAGTTATTCCGCAGATTTTTAAATAAAAGCTTCCACAAAGTCTTGTATCTCTATACATTGGTAGAAGTCGTCTGCTTGGTACTTAGCTTTAAGGCGGTTTACCAGTCCTTTCTATTCTCCTTAGTTAAACTCTGGCATTACCTAGATAGCTTCCGCGTACGTATCCTTATAATAGTTAGGGAGATACACAAGCCTATATTTTTCGCCTATAAAATACCTTTAATATATGCCCTTGTAGTCCTTAATAAACCTTAAGATATTCTTTCCGTTAAACCGTGGAACTCCTTGCCTAAAAGGATCTAGTATTGCTACCATTATAATAAACACGTGGTGTACTTCCCTTGCTGCCTAATTAGGTATATACTGCGGCTAGTCTGCTTGCATAGCCGTAGTCTTAATAGAGGATATCCCAGATAACTATCCTAGTAGGACCTTAACGGGTGAACGCTGCGGTAGGTCTACTTATACGGCTATATTTATAATAGAAGGCACCTACTTCTTAACGTCTAAGGGGGGGTCTCCCTAAGAGAGTACAGAATCTCTATCTTTTACTACTGCCGGGTCTCGATATGTCCGTCTATTTTAGCCTACCGTTGTTCCGCGTGGTAGGGTGCCACTAAGCCTTATACTTCCGCTTATATCTACTTCTTTACGGAATGCCTCTGGAGCCGCTACTAACACAATTTAGATAATTTAAAAGAAGATAAAGCTAAGCCAAAATATAAAGCTTTTAAGAAGAGACCCTATCTTATATACTTGCGGCCTTGCTTGGTACTATCTCTGTTCTTAAAGCGCAGTACTAACTTCCTCTGCCGCTAGATCCCTTAAGTCTCATTTCCATTTAATTAACTGGTCCTTAGCTTATTATCTCTACATTTTTAATAAAGCTCTAGCCATGTCCGTACGTAGGTAGTAGAAATATTGGGTACCTTTAGCCGCAGGTTAAAGTTGTCTAATTAGCTCACTGGTTCGCTTAACGTCCTTATATATAACTTTCTAAGACCTTTGCTACTCCTTGGCCTATGCGTTAAGTCTAGCTGTCCTTTCTTTTCTATAGTCTTTCTATTTAGGGTCTACCTAGTTCCCCTTGCTGTCTAATACTGCCTAGTTCTCTACTGCTGTCTTATCTACCTGGCTAGTCGTTTTTCTGCAGCTGGTTGTCCTTCTATAGTCGTAATATATTCTTTGCGTGTCTTATATATATGTAGCACTAGACTTCTAATCTAAAGAGCTTGCCGTCGTCCCCACATGGAATGCCAAAATGTAGAAGGGTACGGTGTCCCTTAGATAGGAAGTCAGAATGCTATTAGTTAGTCTATCTATCTGTCTGTCTATCGGTCGGTCGGTTATAATTAGTTAAAAGTAATCAGTAAAGCAGTCTGTAAGAAAGGAAAGAAAAGAATATATTCCAGTAGGTTTGTGATGTCCAAGAAGGAGGGAAGCCAAAGGCTCAATATATACAGGAAAACGCCAAGACACTAAGCATGGGACATTTTACCCCACCACAATGGTATTATAGAGACCATTAAAGAAGGCGCCCTTGCCTTATAGAACACTAAGCGAGATAATATTTATAAAGAAGTTAGGGTAATAATATATATTAGTAAATATAATAGTATAGGCTAAGTAATTGGTCTAGGTAACTATAAGCTTAACTAATCCTATGCTAATAGCCTCTATTAAGCCTCCTCCCATCTAGATTTAGAGAGGCTTAATTTCCTTATACTGCACAAACCTCCTAATATTATTGCTTATATAAATATTTAAGCAACTGTCGGCTATCTAGGAGTCCTTAATATTTATTTCTAAAGCTATAGCTGCTGGCCTAATAACCTGCATAGCAAAGATCAATCTAGTTGCCGAATTGGTAGCTTAAGAGGGGCGATTAGATGTCCTCTTAGAGGCCTTATTGGTATTTAAGGCTGCTCTATCACCTAAGCGCAGAGGCTATTTTTCTCCAGGTCTCCACCATTTAAATCTTAAATAGGCGTGCTTCATCTAGCAGCCTTCCTTACTACTTAGATAACCTTATTTACACCATCTATACTTATTTAAAGCATCCTTGGCAGGGGCTTAATTGCCTAATAAGGCACTATGGCTAGCTCTACCTCTGCCTTAACTATTACCGCATCCACAGCCACTACTACGTCCTTAGCATAAGTTACCTAGTGTCTAATTAAACAAGGCAAAACTCTTAGCTAAGTCCTTCCGCCAAGCCTTATTAGCAAGGTCAGCAATTAATTAAAGTAGTAAAATTGTATATCTATTATAGATCTTATTACGTTAAATCTAAGCCTATATAGGGAAGTGTTCGTTAACAGCGTTAATAAATTGGTAATTAATGATCTTATTATCTAGGGTAAGCTTTACCTGCTTAACTCCTTAAACCGCTTCTTGGTAATAGCTTAAGAAAGTAGTAACTACTTAGTCTAGTTAAAAGCGGAGCTTAATAAAAGTCTTCTATATATTGGCCTTATGGATTAAGCTACGGGCCTTAAATAATTGCTTAAGGTGTTTAATGTAGTCCTTTACCGTCTATAGGTATTCTAGGGCAGTAAGGATTTCCTTATTAATTATACCAAGGATAACTAAACAGACTTTACCGTCCTCCTTATTATACTATTTAAGCTTTTTATTATATTTATTATAGAGCACCTTATTAGTTAAGCGAATTAAATTATTAGTGTTTGTAATAATTTGGGACCTCTTAAGGATCTTATCTTGCTCCTCCTTATCGGCATCTTCTAGTACTTAATTAATAGATATTATAGGTTTTTCTTCCTGGAGCTTTAGGTAAAGGGGTAGGCCTATATCTTTTTAAATAATATACAAAAGGCCCTCACTATATAGGTACGCGCTAAGCTGCGTCTAATATTAATACTAATTTAAACCATTGTTCTTAAGGCGTTAAATACCTAGATAGTCTTTACCTATGGCAACGCGTAAATAAACAAATTTAACGCGTAATTTTGATGATAAGAAATAACTTTATACGTAGGTGTAGTAACATTTAATGCGGCCTATAGTAAGGCATTAAATATAGAATAGTAAGATATAACCTAGCATGGGTGTAGTAACCCTTAATGTAACCTATAGTAAGGTATTAATATTCTGAACTATTAAATAGCTAAATTATTGCAGCTTGGTAGTAATAAGTGCTTACAACCTAATAAACTAAATAATATTAGAAAGAATGAATATATATTTAGTTCTATCTACGACGAATATAGGCCTTTATATAGGCCTATGTCCACGGTGTTAAAGTGATTACTAAGGATACCGACCAAAATAGAAACAAAGGGAATCTGCTTATATAAGCAGGAAAACGCATATGGAGGACTCTTCCAGAACTATCGTTAAACTGCCTACTATAAGTGCCCAAATATTGGAGCTGGCGCGTTACCTGGTTAAGTTAATTATATAGAAATTTTGGTATTGCAACTTATGGCGTTAAATCTATGGGAGAACTGCGGCTTCAAGATTGGTACGCTGGTTAGAATTAGGTCTCTACGCGTAATCTCAAAGCTTAAGCAATTAAAATAGTATTTATCTATTTATCTACAATATATCCTGCTTCTTGGAAGTAGGCTTTTGCGTACGTACCATATACTTAACTAATAGCAAATATAAGAAGCTCTTAAAGCTCTTAAAGTCCTTAACTAGCCGCTGGTTCCTTCTAATCTAAGCCTTAATATTATTAAATATAGCCTTAATAGGATTATAGTCTGGCGAGTATAGTGGTAGGAATTTTAATAAGACGCCATACTGCTTACAAAGCTCTTAAAGCCATGTCGATTTATAGATTACCACATTATTAAGAATAAGGACTGATCTTAGCCCTAGATAAGGTGAACAATAAGGCAGTACCTACTCCTCTATAAAGGCTTTAAATATTATAGAGGTAATAAAGCCTTAAAAGATAAGGTAGCTAAGATATCCATCAACTACTAACGCTAGTAGGATGCTCCACCTCTCTAACCTCTTAAGCGGGCGTAATACACCACATATAGTCCCTTCTAGTAACTAGCCGTACTTCCTATTACTAGTCCTCTCGTTCGCCGCTAACTTATTAAGAAATACAAGCTGCTCTACCGTCTAGCTCTTTTGGATACCAATTCAGGCGTTATAGAGGAGGCTACTCCTCTCAGCCGCCCAAGCTCTAACTGTCTTCCATAACTAGCAATTCCTCTTAAGAATATTATAAACAGTTATAGTAGAGACTTAGGCGTCAAACTCGTCGAATAGGAAAGCATGCATCTCATCTAAATACGCGGTCGGCTGGTCCTTAAGGAAGCTAAAAAGCCTCTATAAAACTAGTTAGTAAAACCAGGCAGTAAAAGCTCAACACTATAACATTTTATATTACCATTTCTTGGTAAGGTAGCAGAGCTCTCGGTCGCCCGAAAACAATGGTAGAAGGAGCGTATGGTTTGCCCCAAATATTGAGGTTCAATCGTATCTTATAAATCGTTTTCTTGCCCACCTTTATAGCCTCCGCAATGGCCGGTACCGCCTTACCAGCTTCAAGACGAATCCTAATTCTATGAACAACTTCATCTGGAAGGCGGCGGCCCATAATAACTTCAATTGTGGTGGTTAAAATTAAAAGAATTGCCCCTCATACAAATTTTGGTAGGGGGGGGATGCGGCTCTTTCGCGTCCTACAGTGGTTTTCTTATCATCTGCAAAGTTCGCTTAATAAGAGCCGCCCACATTAAAATATTTTAATTATATACAAAATCATATACAAATCGAATATCGTCGAATGCGCACCACTTTTTTGGTTCAAATACACTCACTATGCCTCTTAAGATTCCTTCTTATCGTGTCTTTTAAATATGCGTCGCCTTATACTACGGCTGGAAGGTTATATGGATTGCAGCAGCTACCCAAGTGCATTACTCAACTATATATCGCATGAGAACGTCTCTGGATGTATGGGGAACTCTATACCCCCCCCCCCCATATTGCTTAGCAAGGAAGGCCTTAAGCTCTTAAACCAATACATAAGCAGGTTCGTAATAATTAACGTCATAGTATTAAAGCTGCTTTCTTATAGATATTATAGGCTCTACTTGTGTTTCTTACTGATCGTCCAACTGCATTCCTTAATAAAATGGCCTGGTTCCTATATAATAAGTTTAGTTTAGCTATAAACCTCTTAACTATATAGAAGACTCTTGCGCACCTATGGTGGAGTTATAAGATTATATAGAGGAAGGCGCTTAAGTAAGTAGAGGATCTTTGTGCCCTATAGAGGGGACGTTAAATTACATAGGATATTTATTAATTAGTGTTTATTAACAAATTAGGAGCTAATAAGAGAACTAGCTATAGGAAGTTTGGATAGAGTCCTATTACTCTACCTGCAGTAGAAGTCTCCTTAATTCAACACTCTAAGAGGTGGAGTGTACTACCTACCTACACCTATAATGGCTTCCTCTTTAGGACTCTAATCTATTAAGGCTCTATTACCTCTAAGATATTTAATGCATAGATTAAAGCTGTAGTTCTTCTATAGTGTATGCCTGGTTATACAACTCTAATTATAAATAATGCATCAATACATAAAAGTTAGGTAAGATTGTTGATTAGGTGTAATAGGACTAGCCCAGTTACAGTAGGAATGTCTCGGTGAAACACTTAACAGATAAATTCCGACGCTTTAATTAAATTCTGCTAAGTTAATTAAATTCTGCCAAATTCCGCCAACTTAATTAATTTCCACTAGTCTCCACTAAATTCCACTAACGTAATGGAATTTGGTTGAAACCTATTAAAATCCACATAGGCTCGTGCCCACGCGTCTACTGCTAAGACTATAAATATTTAGCTATAAGTTTCCTATATTCCTTTCTCTTCTTTACGCAATGTCTTGTTCTCTGCAAGAGCTATATACCCTTAGATTTAGATAGAATTTATATTATTCCTTTAAATCTTCCTTAAAGCCTCTTCGCGCCCTTATATTACGTTGCGTCTATACTACTACCCTTAAAATGGCAAATGAACTCAAATCTGCCACGTTAACCATTATGGCCTAGTTAGGGAATAAATGACTATAATACAACAGTCCTTTACGGATGCCTTGGCCTAGTAATAAGCTATACTAGAAGCCCAGCATCAGCAATTAATTAAAGTAATACACAAAGAACTCTACAACGCTAAAGTACTTACGTTAGAAACCCTAACAGTAACACCTATAAACAAGATTAAGATAACTATATATAAATCTAGCCCGTTAAATACAAACCCTAAACCAGTAACGGTAGCTTAACCCATACCTATAACAAACCTAGTACTTACTATAAAATTAGAAAAGCTTCCTAACCCTTTAATATTTAATAGAAATTGAAATAACCTATACCCCTTTATAACTAAGCTCCGTCTTAAACTTTTAATAAACTATAACTAATATCCCACCGAAGCTAGTAAGATTAGCTATAGAATATCTCGTTTAAATAAAGACGCTATACAAACTATGGACCCATTCTTCTATAACGGCATCTTTGTTAATTTTAAAACCTTTATCTCTCTGTTAGAACAAATGTATAATAACGCCAGCCGCGAATACACCACTATTACTAAATTTAAAAACCTATAACAATGGAACCAAGAATTTACCAGCTTCTTTTTGGAATTTTTAGGCCTTATTGGCGAACTAGATTAGAATAAAGCCGCTAAAGTTACTGCTCTTCGACGAGCTATTTTGGATAAAATTAGAGTATAGTTAGTAGGCAGGGAACTGCTAAAGGACCTATCCAAATTTGCTATAATATGTTAACGAATTAATAAGGACCTTTGATATAACAAATAGACTCATTCCCTAAAGCCAACCACACCTTGTGTTCAAGACTTTACAAAACCAACATATACCCCAAAACGCAACCCTTCTCTAAAACCTACGCACGACCCTATGGACCTCGACGCCACTCGATCCTACGTACCCTTAGGAACCGACGAACGAAGAACTCGAGCCGCAAATAGAGAATGCTTCGGATGTGGTAGAAAAGGACATAGATGGCTAAAACGACACGACCCTTTGATTAGCTGGGTTAAAGAAACACTAAAGTTCCACATAACCTACTGCCGAAGCCATTACTTAAAACACCACCTACCCTATAAACATGCACAAGATTATTCAAATTTGATATAATATAAACTGCCCCTACCACGGACCCTAAATTAAAACAATAAAGCTATAACTGCCGATTATAGTAAAGAATGCGAAGACGTTACGCCAAAACCTCTTAAAATTCGTATAATATAAGCCGCACCTTTTATTTTGTTAGCACGAAAACAAGAACACAAAATCTTCGCTATTACTATAGAAGATATTAAGAAAGCACTAGAACCAAAGTAATATATTAACCCTTAACCTCTTGTACTTAAAGGGTACCATAATCTAATCAACAAGTTTAAGAAAAGATTTGCAGACCAACTACCCCCATATTAGGATGTATACGATTTTAAGATAGAACTTAAACCTAATATAACACCAAAGTTCGGTCCACTATATGGTATATTATAAGAAGAACTGCTTATAATATAATAATACCTTAATAAGCATCTAGAAAAAGGTTTTATTCGCCCTAGTTAATCTCTATTTGCCTTACCCATACTATTTATTAAAAAGCTAGGAGGAGGCTTAAGATTCTATATTAATTATTAAACTCTAAACGCAATTACGATTTAAAACCGATATCCTATTCCCCTAATTTAAGAAACGCTCGACCGCTTATTAAAGGCACAGTACTTTATAAAGCTTAATATAGTTGCTGCCTTTAACCAAATCCGTGTCCATAAAGGAGACGAGAAGTACACAGCTTTTTATATATAATAGGGACTCTTTAAATACCTAGTAATACCATTTAGTGTAAAGAATGGTCCTAGTACGTTTTAATAATATATTAACAATACGCTTCGTGAATTCCTTAATATATTTATTACCATATATATTGTCGGAATATAAGGACAGCAGTTACGTGGTTACGTGTCGTCGTCGTGTCTTTAATTAGTCATCCTTATGGTGACTAATCAGCCCCCTACTTAGGCACTGCGATCCTTATGATCCTTTGCTTTCAAAAACAAAAAGAATCAATTAATAACCATCATACTATCTACGAACCGTAGCTACGTGATATCACCTTATGTAACCAACACTGATCAGTGGTTAACTTCACTGTTATACTATAGAGCAGCTAGGTATTCCACCAAGAAGAGACGAGCCACTGTACCAGTGCTACTCGTGCTAGAGGAAGCTGTCTTTTAAGGTCAGAACTGGTCCTAAACCTTAAATAGAACTCTTCCACGAATCTAAGGATCTAAAAGGCCAGAACTAGTCCTGAGCCTTTCTGAGATTACGGATTCTTGCGTCCATCACGCAGAACAACACGCTTTACGAGTCTTCGCGATTTAAGGCCAGAACTGGTCCTAAGCCCCATAACCGCAAATACACGTCACAAACGCGTACCAAACGACAATCCCTACGCCAATAACACTTCCCTCCCTCCAAAAACATGGCTACGCCTACTTCAAACGACTGGGAAGACTCCTTACCACTAGGGGTAGCTGCGTACGCGAAACTCATTGATAAAGATTGGGACGAATTTCCCGTTTTTGATACAACAACCTGTACGGCAAAACAAGTTAATGGCTTCCTCCTACACCATATTCTCTTCTACTAAAGTAGACACTACGCCGATATATAACTGTGGGAATATTTTAGGAAGGATTTTGTAGGATGGACCGCTAACACCTAGGTACTTGGCAATGTTAATATTGTTTAGGATTTTCAAGACTTCCTTTAGGAGAATGGAGTATTTGTCCCTATAGATGGGGGCATTATTAGAGACAATATTTAGGAGCAGGTCCTTAACGTAAAGGAAGAGCACAAATGGACTTTATAAGAGATTAAGCACCAAATACGCACTATAAAGAAGTTTAACTCTTAACGGAATCCTAACAACGAACAGCCACAATTAATACCTTTCTATAGTCCCCTACCAGCTATATAAGCATCTCTAGCCCAACCACTAGCTGCTCCGCCAATTCCACTAGCTATTCTAACTGCTACACTACCAGTTGTCCCAATCGCTGCACTACTAGAGACGCTTTAACCTCCGCAGCAACCTCTGTAAAAATCTCCGCAGCAATCTTAGTAGTAAGCTCCATAAGAACCACCACAGATAACCTTAGGCTATCAAACACCTCAAGTTCCTTAGCCTTAAGTTCCTTAGGCTGCCGTATCTTAACCCGTGCCTTAAGCTCTGTCCCATTAGAGATTCTTAACCTCATTTAACTTAAGCGCTAAGACGTTTCCTCTAACCCCTACCGCAACTAGACAACTGGCACAACAAGCCAGATCTGTGAATGATATCCCAACCTACCAGCAGTAAGCTTGATAAGAACCTCCACAGTAACCTCCGCAGCAATCTCCGTAGCAATCTCCGCAGCAATCTTCGCAGCAATCTCTGTATTAACCTCTATAAGAGCCTCCACAGCAGCCTCTATAAGAGCCTCCGCAGCAGCCTCTACAGCAGCCCAGATCTACAAATAGCATCTTTAATTAGTAGCAACAGTCACCTATTCCTCCACAAACATTTAATAAGCTTTAGAAGATTCAGCGTAGAGGATTCTAAGACTCCTGCGGCCCCTAAAGCAGCTACAGAGGTGGCTACCAGCGTAATTTAGACAGGAAGTTCTTATAGAGGGTACCATAAAGAATAGGTAAAGAGAGAGATATAGGGGGAGCGGTTGGAATGGCACAGTCACGCAGGCAATCCATAAAGAAGAACTACTAGTATCTGCGGCAGCTATAAACCCGATAACTGTTGCAACTAATATGCCCTGCCTACAGCTAATTGACTACTTGCTACTCCGCCTACAGCCAACCAATATCTACTGCTTTTACCTCTAGCTAAACCGACACTTTGCTGCCTTGCTGCCTTCCTACAGCACCACAAGCATAAAGAAAGAACTGCCAGTGTTAGAATATATAGATAGAAGGCACTACAATCTTTTCCTTTTAATATATTCTTAATTAATTTTATTTTATTCTTAATTAATTTTATTCTAATTATATAGGTGGGATTTGGTGGATTTCCTAAGCCTATATAATTACGTTAATCTTGTTCAGATATCTACTTTTAGTATATTAACAAAGCCTATATATTAGTGGTTTTACACATAAAGAAAGAACTGCCAGTGTCGGAATATAAGGACAGCAGTTACGTGGTTACGTGTCGTCATTGTGTCTTTGATTAATTATCCTTATAGTGACTAATCAGCCCCCTACTTAGGCACTGCGATCCTTATGATCCTTTGCTTTCAAAAACAAAAAGAATTAATTAACAACCATTATACTATCTACGAACCGTAGCTACGTGATATCACCTTGTGTAACTAATATATATTAATAATATCTTAATCTACTCGTCTTCGCTTTCTAAATACTAGAAGCACATCTAAATAGTTCTTAAATATCTGCGAGACGCGGGTTTATAATGCGATATTAAGAAATATAAGTTCTATATATCTAAAGTTATATACCTAGGCCTAATTATATCCCGTAATGGAATTAAAATGGACCCTAAGAAAATCGCTGCGATTGTAAACTAGGGAAGCCCTAGTAATATATAAAACATTTAAGGATTTCTAGAATTTATAAACTTCTATTATTAATTTATTAACTACTTCTTAGAAATTGCCTAGCCATTAGTAAACCTAACAAAGAAGAATATAAAATTTAAATAGTCCACTAAATACAAACAAGCTTTTAATAACTTAAAATATCGCTTTATAACTACTTTAATCCTTACCCACTTCAACCCTAACCTTAAATATATTGTTAAAACGGACTCGTCTAATTATACGCTAGGGGGAGTATTATTATAATATAATAAGAACAGCAAGCTACGTCCAGTAGCCTTTCTCTTTTAGAAACTCGCCCCTACCAAATTAAACTATAAGATATACAATAAGGAACTGCTTATAATTTATATATTATATATTATTCATTGCTTAACGTCCAATTCGGATCCCTGTTGGGCCTACGCGGACTACTCCTTATATACATATAGGGAGAAAACTCTATTTGAGAAAACCCCGTAATCCGTCTCCCCGCCTTTTGGGGCTCGCTTACAAGTCGCCTACGAGTTACTAGTGGTGCTCTACTACCTTACTTTTTAACCTCCTTGGGAACCACTGCTGCCGTAACAAACCTATAGACGCGCTAGTATTATACACTGTACTCTACTCCTATAGAGTTATTAGGGGGCGCCTGTTACTTACCCCTTTACCTTCTATTACTATTTCCTTTGCAACCTAGAACTGGTCTAGTATATTTTAGCCAATAAGCCACTAGGTAGCCGCCTTAAGGCCTTTCTATGTTAAGAGTAGTGTATTATAGTTTTCTGTGCTAGCTGCTAAGAGCATTGCTTCTTAGCTGGTGCGTAAGGGGTATAATAGTATTACATGTTTTGGTATCTGTCTTAGCCAGCTACATTCACACCTTGGGCTACCTACTAGGATACCTACCCAGTAAAGCCAATCTTTTAGTCCTATTATTCCTGTCCTTAAAAGTGTTGCTATTATATTTTCTGCCTTTATTAGGCCCTTTTAGAGCCCTTAAGTATTTACCTCCTATAGCGTTACCCATGCTATAGCTTGGGTTCCCCTTGCCTAAGCCTACCTCTGTACCTTTAACTCCTATTTATCTCTCCAGCGTTGGTCCAACCAGTATTGTGTTGCGGTAGATGGTTTTCTAGTACTCTTTTATGCTCTACTTTAGCTCCTTTCTCTTTCTTACTGTTGTCTTTGCTAGCCTCTTGCGCGTCTCCCTTCCTCCTCTATATAGGCCTGGGCCCTAGCGCTGCACTATTCTTCTTCTACTTTCTCCACCTGTTTTCCTAATATATCTTCCCTACTTTAGGGTTGTTGGTTTCTTCTCCTATAGGGCACCCTAGGGTCCCTCTATAGTTTGTTTAGGCGTGTCTTAATATACTTTATAACATTAGAGTTGCGTTCCTTTTATACCCTTTACATTGCATCGGCTTTAATATATAGTTATAGGGGGGGAATATTGGCTTCCTTCTTAAGCAGTGCTATGGCCGTTTGCTTATACCCGCCTGTTATACTCCTAAGGCAGGCTATTTGGACCTTTTGGAGTGGTTTAAGGAGTAATTTAGGGGGGCCTTTTTTAGTTTCTCTAGTGGCCCAAATGCTAGATCTATACGTTATGGTTAGCCGGACAACTGCTATATATAGTAGGCGTGACCTCTAGAAGTATGGACCCTATATAGAATTAACGATCCTAGATATGGCAATATACTGTGCTTAGCCCTTACGGGCCGCTTACGCCGTATATACGCTCTACTGGAGCTTGCTGTCTACCTATACTTCTAATACCCTTAGGCCTTGAACCGGTTAACCCCTAAAGCCTTAGATATAGATTATATGCTAAAGATCTGCAGATTGGTTACGTTTTCTTATAAAATGGATTAGCTGGTATTTCTCTGGTGAGAATTGGACTCTATGTCGTCTTGCCCATTCTATATAGGTGTTATAGGCTTTCTCTAGTGTCCTACAGTTCTCTACGGCTGTTGGCCCATATATAATTAGGTTTGTGTTATTAACGAAGCCTATCCCCTGGGTCGCCCCTTCCTTAAAGGTGTTAAGTAGGTTGCTTACAAAGAAGAGGAAGAGTATAGGCGACAGAGGTAATCCTTGTGGTATTCCTGTTGCGACTGTAATAGGGGGGCTTTGGTATCCGCTAAAGACCAGTAATGTTTCTTTCTGGCCTATAAATCCTTAAATAAACTGAATAATCCATTCTGGGAAGCCCTTTGCCCTAAGGATGTATAGGAGACGCTTATGGGGTATATTATTGTAGGCGCCGCTAATATCTAGGCTAAGCATTGATACTACGAAGTCCTTTCGCATAGCCCATGCAGTTTTAATGGTAGTAGCGAGTAGTGTAAGTGCTGATAGCGTTGAGCGATTCTTTCTTGCCCCCATTTGGCTTTGTGGTAGTAGGGCGTGTTCCTCTACCGTGTCTGCTATGCGGTCCGCTATAACCTCCAGGATACATTTGTATTATAGAGCTATAAGAGTTATATACAAAGCAGAGTTGCGGAGGCCCTCTTGCCAGGGCCCTCTACTATAGTTTTCCACTTTGGACGCCCACACGTCTGTCTGCTTCCACAGCAGCCAGCTAACCAAAACCAGCCACTGCCTATGTGCACCTGATTTGCTCCATAAGCCTATCCTTGCAGCCTGCCCCTGCCTAAATAGACCGACACGCGCGTCCGTCCTTTCAGGCTATACAGACAGTGTCGTTAACAAGGTGTTGATCCTTCCTCTAAGACAGGTCTACCAGGAGTTAGAGCCTAGTAAAGGGGTGAGGTTCCTGGAGTCGTCCGTTGCTGCTATTATATACTACGCCCCACAGCTATCGCTGCTTCGCGTTACCTGTGACGCTCTTGCGACAACAGGCCGACCGTGTCTTGCAGGCGTGGGCCCATGATAACTTAACGCCGCGCAGCTATTGTCCCTTAGCCGCCTACTAACTAAACTTATTGTCCTCCTATTTTAACCAACACCTGCATCTAAGTCCGTTCCAGCCTATCCCGTGGGTCCGTTCCAGGTCCGTTCCAGGTCCGTTCCAGAGGATTAACGTCGTAGGATTAACGTCGTAGGATTAACGTCGCCTCGTTAATAGGTGGATTAACATCGCTAAATGTGGTTGACGGTGTTAAGATTCTTCCTGTGCCCTTGCTGCCGTAGTAGTCTCAAAGCGGAACAAGTACAGAGGTGCCCTGTCGTCCCCTTAGACCTATCGCTTCTGCTAGTAAGTATAAGCGCTGGCTTGTGGCCCTAGATCGGTCGTCTAGGTAGAGAGACGTTGGGTAGTTTTTAAAACGATTCCTCTGTTCTTCTGTGGTGTTTTTTAAGTCTTGGCACGCCAAGACCCGCGAAAACTCTGCTGTTCTGATGGCGTCAAGGACTGAGCATTCGAAAGCGCCCTCTAGCCACGACGTAACGCCGCTGCATTAGTAACAGACGAGATCCTCACTCTTAGCTTAACCGTGCGGACAAGATGAGACGGAAAAGAACCCCTATAGGACAGTATGGGTCGGATCTCGATTTTGGTGTTCTTTTTCAACTGCTTATAATTATTAGATGCTTTAAACAATAGCGTCCTAAGCTAGAAGGATTGTTATTCCTAATACGCGTATTAACGGACCATAAGAACCTATAATACTTTATAACTATAAAGCAATTAACGCAGCACCAAATTCGTTAGGCCGAATACCTCTTATAATTTAACTTTAAGATTACGTACTAACTAGGTAAACTTAATTAGAAGCCTAACGCATTAACACAATAATTATAAGACCTACCTATAAATGCTTCAGATAAATGGATTACAAATTAATTACAGATCTTATTACCCCCTAAATATTTTACAAAACTACGTCCTATATTTCTAGATATAGAACTTAACAGAAACAAATTAGAAGTTAATAAATAGGAAATAGAAATTAATAAGCTAATGGAATACGAATATAAAAACAATATATGGATAATAGATATAATAAAAGCGGTTCAAATGGGAAAATGATAGTATAAGGATATTATACTCGCTAAATGCAAAAATTAAAACAATTGATTGTACTATTAATAGAAGATAGTAGTTCCGAATTCCAAGCCTTTACAATTTAAGATACTCGGATTTGTATACGACTTCCCTATAGCAGGGCATCCTAGCCGTGTAAAGACTTATAAGATTATTCAACAAGCATACTACTAGCCTACGATGCACAACTACATACAAAAATACATTCAAGCATGCAGGATATGCGTGCGTGGAAAGACCTCTTATATAAAGAAATAAGGAGTACTTTAACCGCTACTAATTCCAATATAAAGATAGCGCGATATCTTAATTAACTTTATAGTTAACTTACCTAACAGTAATAGGTTCACAAATGTTATAGTAGTCATTAACTATCTTATAAAAATATAATATATAATCCCTATGGACTTAATTAATGCGATATTAGTAGCCAAATGTTTTATTAAGCACGTCTTTAAGCTACACAGACTTTTTAACTTAATAATATCTAACCACGGAAGCTAGTTTGTTTTAGACTTCTAGTAAGCTCTATGCAAATAATTAAGCATTTAAATATAACTCTTAACTGCATTTTATCCAGAGATAGATAGTTAAACCGAAATTATAAACGCAATTATAGAATAATACCTATAAATATACTACTCCTACCTGTAAGATGACTGGGAAAAATGGCTGCCTTTAGCTGAGTTTACTGTAAATAATATAATAAACGTATTAACAGGCGTGACGCTATTTTATATAACCTATAGATAAAACCCCTAACTTAGATTTAAACTATAACCTAAAATTAACACAATAGGACCTATAATTAAACGGATTTAGTTAATTAACGCGCATAACTTTACTAATTAAATAAAGCAGTTAACGGAACTATTATAAAGTAAATTAACGTACGCTTAAACGGTATAAGAATGGCATGCGAACAAAGGACAAGCTCCCGCATGGGACTTTAAGGAAGACAACATAGTTTACCTAAATATATAAAACCTAAAGACTTAACGGCCCTTAAAGAAACTTAATTAGAAATTTGCGGGCCTATACCAAATTAAGAAGAAATTAAGCCTGTATGCTTATAAGCTTAAACTACTAACTGAGATAAAAATATATCCAACGTTTTATGTAAGCTTGCTGTAACCCTTAAAAGACGAACCTATAACCCACAAAGTGCCGCCGCCACCTCCTATAATTATTAACAACGGTAATGGTTCTTACTTTATTAACTTAATTAATAATATGTGATAGAAAATAGAATCTAAATAATTTAAACTTCTTGTTAAGTAGAAAGGATATAAAACACAAACCTAGAAAACCTATAAATAGGTTAAGGCCGACACGCCTTCCCTAGTAAAAGAATTCCATAAAGACTATCCTTTGCGGCCTACTCTGGCTAGATGGATATAATATAAAGGCAAATAACTGCCACCTAATATAAAGACACAAAACATAATAGCAGGAAACTTAAAATTAAAAAGAACTTAAACCACATTACAACGCTTATAAGGTAATAAGTTATAAATTCTTAACCAAATTAAATTATTTTGGACCTTTAGCTAAAGGGGGGGGTACTATAATAGGACTAGCCCAGTTACAGTAGAAATGTCTTAGTGAAACACTTAATAGATAAATTTTAACGCTTTAATTAAATTCTGCTAAGTTAATTGAATTCTGCTAATTTCCACTAACTTAATTAATTTCCACCAGTCTCCACCAAATTCCACTAATATAATGGAATTTGGTCGAAACCTGTTAAAATCCACGTGGGCTTATGCCTATGCGTCTACTGCTAAGACCATGAATATTTAGCTACAAGTTTCCTATATTCCTTTCTCTTCTTTACGCAACGTCTTGTTCTCTGCAAGAGCTATATACCCTTAGATTTAGATAGAATTTATATTGTTCCTTCAAATCTTCCTTAAAGCCTCTTCGCGCCCTTACATTAGGTAAGCAACTATATATATATTAACATAAAATAGGAGCTCTAAGCTCTCTGTAAGAAAGTAGGTATTTACATAGAATATCTTCCTTTATACTCTCTAGAGTTTAACCCAATTAAGCATGCTTTTCACGACTTAAAGATATGGATTTGACGTAATATTAGCGAGCTTAGTATGTATAGAGACTTTGGAAGCTTTCTAAGGCTTAGTATAGAGAGTATAGGTAAACATTTAGCTACGCGATTGCACTTCTAACATATAGGTTATCTAGTGGTTAACTAGTTAGCTTCCCTTATATTAATTAGCTATAAAATAGTATAGAAATAAATATTACTTACTACTTAATTAACTTTCTATATACCTTTAAGTCTCGCTGGAGCTTTATTAGTGTACCTAATTTTAAGCCCAGCTCTTCCCACGTTATATTACTAAGCTCCTTACTATTATATAAGGCTTCTAAATTATAGTTATTCTTATTTAAGATATCTATAATATGTTCTAACTTAGTAGCTAACTCTACTAAGTTCTAATAAGGGTGTTCTTAAAGCCAGTTAAAGTAGTTATTTAGCTCTTGGGTAGGATTAGGCCTAGGTATAATTAGGCTTATAGAAGGCTCTAGAAGTGGTACTAGCTCTATTACATAGGTTGGGGGGGGGGGGGGGTGCCCTAGGTGTAGTAGGCTGTGGATATAGGTAAGGCGCGTACTAGAAGTGTGGTTGTATTTAATACTATAGAGGATGCATCTAGTAAGGGGTATAGGGAGGGTAGCTTAGCTAAGGCGTTAGCTCTATTTTGGCTCTACGCGATTATACTAAGCCGTTCTTTTGGCTTAGCTGTATGGCAATTTATATAGGCGGCTTATTAGGAGTAGCCTTGCCCTTTAAAATATTATTCCCCTATACGGTCATAGTTAGTGTATTAATAGGGTGGTGATTGGCTAGATTATCTAAACTGCTACTATTTACCCAGTAACTACGCCCGTTATTTAAATAGATTAGATTTTAGCAAGGCCATTATATTATAATTAGTAGCCTACCGTGCTAAGTAAGAACCTTAGTTAATATTATGCCTAGTATATTTAGGCATTATAGAGCAGTCGCAGTACTACTTAAGGCCTTGCCTTTCCTATTCTGATTGCTAATTGCCTCTAGGATACTTCTAAGTTAATTAGCGAAGGCCTATATATTTAAGGAGTTGGGTGTACTAGCTTCCAAATTTAATAAATTTAACACCTGTGGGAGCTCTAAAAGAGTCGCAGTGACTTTAACTTTTAAGCCCTTTTTCTTCTTACCATACCAGGCCTCTAAAAGCCGCTCTATAGCAGTAATATCTTTTATACTATATAGATTAATGAGGACTTCTTTGCGCTTAGTGGCCTGATTATAACTAGTGGCTGCCTATATTACTGTAGTAGAGTTAAATCAACCTAGAGATTTCTTGCGAACCTTATCTATCCACCTTATTAACTTAAAGTAGCAAAGGCCATATACATACACTCGCTGAGCTATATTTGCGATAGGTATATTGCCTACTACTATACGCCAAACAAGCATATAAGGAATAGGCTCCGGCTCCAGCTCCTCTGGCTCCTACTCTAGCTCCTATATTACATCTAGTTCTAATTTAGGAGGTGACGAATATCCCAGATCAATTGCCTCTTAATTTTAATACTCTGTAAAAATTATATATAGAGACTTATGCAATAAAGGATTTCTTGTAGGTAGCTTCTTAAGAGGCTTTAGCTTTTTACTATTCTTCTTTCTAGCAATTTTGGAAGCTCGCTAAGAGGCTACTTCCTTATTCTCTACTGCCTTTCCTAACTAACATCGCACTCATGGTAAGGACACTCCCTCGTAATTAACAGAAGGATAGTCCTTAGGTAGAGAGCTAGTAGGAATAAAGCCTTTCTTACTAAGGGGGACTGGTGTAGGAGAGCCGCAGTTATTATCCTTATTAATTCCAATATCTTCGCCTTCTAGGAAGTTAACCTTATCTAGCTCCTTAGAGAGTTCCTCTATAGGTATAGAGGAAGCTCTTACATAATTGGCTTGCCCTTTTTTAGGTACTATACCAAGACGCTAATTGCTTTTAGTAAGGGAGCGAGAGCTAGGGTGTTGGAATTACAAGGTTATAAGGTCACAGCGAAGGTATCTTAAGGGTCTATTTGATAATAGAGATAACGCAGACAATGAATATTAATTAATTCGTGATGCAGTAGATACGGTTAATGTCTATCTAGATTAACATGCAGAGCTCGCTCTCGCGACGTGTCCAGAGCTTAGTCAGCATCTCTCGCTTAATTCTAACACTCCCCCATACCAGTGATCTAACTGGACTGGAGCGCCTCTGGAGCTCCACATTGGATCCTTTCTTGCATTGGATTTAGAGCTATCGATTTTAAGGCTAGATTGGAGTGGATCTGACTCGTTTGGAGCTCCTAGAGCTCCAGTTCTATACCTAATTAGGAGAAAGAATAGGCCGCTAAGGAGTCAGTGCTTAGTGTTAAGGCTAAACAGAGCCAATCGGCGACGCTGGCGTTCAGCATTAGTGAGCTCCTGTCTCATAAGACGATCAATTTACAAGAATTAAGGACATCTACTTATCCTCTACTGTCGCTCCTGCATCTATACTCACTACTTTGGTGTTTTGTTCCCTCCCTTCCTCGCCTAATACTATGGCGGCCGATATTACGCATTACCTCACGCACCACTCACCTCCTGCATCCGATGACTTTATCCTTGCTCCGAAATCGATCAATCCAGCTTATAATAAGGCAGTAGAGGTAGAGGAGTTTAAGCTATACGACAAGTACTATATTCAATATAGCGCCTTAACAAGAGAACCAAAATATACAAAGCAGCGCACCTCGCATATATGGAAGTGGGGGGAGGATATTTAATTAAAGTCCGGTAGTGATGGTATAGCTTATTACTACTGCTATCTTTGTAAGCGAATACAGCGTAAGTAGGAGCTGCTTGTAGTGTTATCTAGAAGGACTACCGCTATAGACCACCTAGTGGAGGACTACCATATGGATAAGATAATGGGCGTGCTTAATACTTACTAAAAACCTAATAAATCTAACCAGCTAACAATTGATAAGTATCCAGAAAAGAGGTCGCTTAATAGAGCTCGTAACTTTAAGAGGTTTAAGCAGTTGCTTATTTAGTGGATTGTTTGCTGCTATATCGCCTTCTTCTAATTTAAAAACATCTACTTCTATAAGCTACTATATTTTATCTACCCTAGGCTTGAAAAGTTCCTACCAAAGGCAGTAAATATAATACGATTGTGGGTTATAAACGAATGGGAGCAACGGAAGGAGTTGCTAAGGAAAGAGCTAAAGGCCGCTTATAGCGCTATATTAATATCCTTTGACCTATAGACCTTACCGAACGGCCATGCGATTCTTAGTGTTATCGCCTATTTTATAAATAAGGACAGCAAGCGTCGCTATATAGTATTAGGCCTTTGTAAGGTTATCAGTGAATATACTGGTAAGAATATGGCAGCTGTTCTAGTTGCTTTATTTAGGGACTATGGAATTACAGGCAATATTGGGTTCTTTATAGCCGATAATGCTGAGTTAAATAACACCTGCATTAATGCAGTTCTTCAAGCCCTATATCCAAAAATGTTAGTAAAGAAACAAAAAGCATGTTAACTTTGCTGCTTCGGCCATATAACAAACCTCTGTGTGTAGGCCTTTATTATTGGAACAGACGCTAATAAAATCTGTAAAGAAATAGCAGCTGCATACCGTGATTAGAATTATAGCAAGGTTTAAGAGCTCTAGAAGAAGTAGGGACTAGTTAGTTTACTTTAAAATCTTATCTAGTACATTTATATAACCCCCCAGCGTCGTGGTTTCTTCAGGAGGATTTAAATGGGAGGTCCTTTGTTGGAATTTAACAACCTGGAGGTACGTAATAGAGCCATAGTGTTAAGATTTGCTACCCGGCAGAACGTCAGGCGAGTCTCTAATTGGCTATAGCTTCGGATTTTGTATCTGCCGCCCTTAACAGTCGCAATCTGAGCCTTACGGTCGCAATATTTAAACTTATAATACTACCCATAAAAGCGATACTAATAATTTACTAGCTTATCCAAAATAACCAAACGCGATAGAACTCACTCTTCTTAGCTATTTTATAATTTTTAAACTGTAGAGAACGAATTACTATGTTCTATAAGACTTATAAACCTAGCGATAAAGCTAAAGCGCTTACTAGAGACGACCTCCTCTAGCCAAAGCACTGGCTCCAGCTCAAACACCTTTATAACCACCTTAAGACATTCTACGAGGCTATAATTATAGTAGAGGGCAATTAAATAAGTCTTGCTAACCACTTTTAAACACTAGATTAGCTTCTTAAGGAGCTCTTATTAACTAAGCAGAAGTTTCTTAAGCTCTCTACTTAATTACTTCAAAAACGGAAGAAGGCCGACGCTTAAGCTTATTAATACTTAGCGGACTGTTCAGAAGCAGCATAGGAGAAGGGAAATAAGTACTACAATAAGGCTGATAATATAGCAGCGTACTACACAGCAATCGTTCTTAATCCGACGCTTAAGATGCAGTAGTTTAAAGACTATTAGAGGCCACATCCTATTAAAAAGGATTGGATTAATAGCGTTAAGTAGAAGATTAAGGAGCTCTAGCTTAATTATAAAGGCCAGTATTTATTTATCTAATTGTCCTTACCAGATTTAGCACTGGTTTAGTAACCTTAGTAAGTAAAGATCTATACCTCTGCTCGAAATTATAAGCGCCTAAAAACGGTTTATCGAAATAATAAGGCTACTGCGCCTCCTCTAATTAATCGCTTTAATAAGTATCTATATATAAATAAGCTTGAGCTTAAAGAGCATGAACACTTTAACCTTATATAGTACTGGCAGGACCGCTATATAAGCCAGCCTAATCTTGCTCGCTTTGCCCTTAATATCCTTGCGGTGCCTCCTATAAGTGACGAATATAAACGACTGTTTAGTAGGTGTAAGATCCTCCTTAAGGCTTAACGCTCTCAGCTATAGATGGATATAATTAAGGCAAATAAGGGTCTTTAGCATGGATATGGACCTCCACTAAAGGATATATTTGATAATAAGGATATCAGTAAAGTAGAGGGAGAGCCATAGCCACCAAAGCTCTCACCTAAAGAGGAGGCTAAGGCTCGGCTTACTGCTGCGGTTGCTGCGGAGGCTGCTGCTCAGGTGGATAACGAGGATAAGGAGGCTTTGGCCAAAGAACTCGCTAAGGAGGCTGCTTTAGAGGGCGACAATAAGGCTAGCAATAAGGAGGACCTTTCTGCTGCTAATATATAATATAGGTGATTTTTGGTAAGTTCGGCTACCCTATTAACGACCTAGAAGCATACCAAGACTTACTATTTATAGTATATACTACTTATGTAACTGCATTGGATTTATCCTGGAGCTCTAGGAGCCAAACCCTATCTTCTATAGAGTGGAGTGGATTTAAATCAAAATCCAGTCCAGTCTAGTCCAATAAGATCACTGCCCTATACTAACGACGCTCTCCTCGTCTGTCCCAAATAGGCAATTATAAAGCTATTCCCAAATACCTTACAAGTGCCATTTGGCCTACATACAGAGGGAAAACCTATAGTAGGTGAAAACCCTCCATAACTTGCTCCGTCTCCGTCCGTTACCGTCTCCGTCAGTTACCGATTCCTAGCGTTGCACAGTGCTTCGTAAATTAGTTAATTGGTAGCTATTTTATAAGCATATCTCCCGGCTAATCTTTGCCTAGTATATGTACTACTTTAAGTTGACCTTACTAAACCATATTGTTTCGTACAAAGAGGTATTAAGTCTTAATATGCTTGGCTTTCTAGTAGTATTTCGCAGTGTGGTTTTAGATAAGCCTTATCGCGATAAGTCTTAGCATACCCTAAAAAAAATTTAGTTACCTTCTTCTTCTTTATTATTGTACAAATATGGCTTTAGAAGTGGAATTAGAAGCTCTTAACTCTATTAATACCTCTAAATCAAAAAATACAAGAGGTCGCTCAGCTCTTTTAATATAGGAGCATACCCGTCTAGTAGGCAGTAACGAGCCCGTATAAAATAAAAAAGCCCGTCTTTTATTCTATTATAAATACTGCACTATAGAGTTATACGCTATATAGTCAACTTCTAACTTCCGAAACCACTTGGCGTTAAAGTATGGCATTATAGTTAAGCCTAAAACTAGTCGTATAAAAGAAGCAATACGGGATCAATTAAAAGACCTTTACCTTAAAGCGTCGTCTTAAAATAAGACAGAAGAGCTAGATTCAGAAGTCCTCCAAGCAGTCCTAAATAAGGAAGTTATTAATAAGGCCCTTGTTATATTAATTATCATACAAAACTTACCCTTTTAGATAGTTAAGTGGCTAGAGTTCTATGTCCTTTTACAGTCAATTAATCCTAAAGTAGATGGCCATATAACTACAGCCTATTTAGTAGTTAGTAAAAAGATCCATAACTCATAGCTATTATAAAAGGATATTGTACAAAAGAGGCTGTAGTCTGCACTAACAAGTATTTATCTCTCCATTAATATCTGGACCTCTCTAAATAATCACCTTCTCCTTGCGATTTGTGGCTATTTTATTAATAGCCAGGAAAAGCTTACAAACGCTCTCCTTGGCCTTCGTACAGTAGCCTCTCATAGTGGGGACGAGCAATGGAATACTCACCTTTCAGTGCTTAAGGACTATGGGATTATGTAAAAGCTGGGTGCCGTTATATCTAATAACTATACTGCAAATAATAAGCTCTGTTGTATAATAAGCGACTAGCTTCTTTAGGAAGAGGGAATTAAATAGAATTCTGCCCACTAATAGATCCGCTGTCAGGGTCATATTCTAAACCTTACCATATAGGCTTTCCTTTTCGAAAACTTAATCAGTCTTAATAATATTGAGTTATATAAAGAAGGAAAAGATTTAGATCTAAAAGAGGAGCAAGAGAAGAGCAATACATTTTGGAAACTTAGTGCACTTGGAAAGCTTTATAACATTACTATATATACCCGTAGCTCAGCTGGTCGTATAAAGGAGTTTGAAAGTCTTGCAGGGAGAAGAATTCCACTTAATAATCGTACGAGATGGAATAGCTGGTATCTTATACTCAGCGTAGCAATTTAGAAAGAGTCTGCCCTTAATACGTATACTAAGCGTAACCTTAATACACTTAAAAAGGACTATCTTAGTCCAAAGGACTGGGAGGCTCTTCGTACAATAAAAAATTTTCTTTAAATATTCCACTAGGCAACCCTAAAATGCCAAGGACACGAAGCAACGCTTAGGGATGTACTCTTTACAATAGATGTTATAATTAAACACCTTAATAAATCCTAGGTTAGTCTATCTCCCTTCTCTACTTCTTAATTTA